>Ga0068714_10000701_pt1 | contig 59792 bp, 60 predicted proteins | sample MTBNYHSulfiMetaG_FD_62988 | JGI IMG/M metagenome (GOLD analysis project Ga0068714, IMG submission 62988) | Enrichment culture microbial communities from rom New York Harbor, USA that are MTBE-degrading - MTBE-NYH (New York Harbor Sulfidogenic)... | ecosystem: Environmental > Aquatic > Marine >... | reverse complement strand
GCGGCAGTCGCCGCATGAGTTTATCTTCGGAATAGGAACCGAAGGCCTAACCCCAATTGAGTGCGATCTGGCAGGAAAGGGAGTTGGGCATGAGAGCGAGTATCGACTGAAGCGGGAGCAACTCGACGGCTTTTTCCGGCACTTGATTCCCCCGCTATTGCTTTGTGATGTGCCGGATGTCTTCACACTCAAGGTTCGAGTCGCGCAGATCGGGCAAGCGGATCAGCGGGAGGTGATTAGGGCCATGGCGGAGGCGTCGAGATGCGGCTGTCAGTGCTGCAGCTAACTCTCCCAATCGCCGTGCGCTTTCATGATCTCTTCGAGTTCGGCCAGAGGGGTCTTCAGATTTCCGGCCCTCTCCCCCTCGCCGGAGTTTTCGATGACGCCCATTTCGGACAGTGCGGCCTTAAAGAGCGGCACAGGGAAAGGACTATAGATCTCCAGCAGCTTCCGTACATAGGTGCCTGTTTCCCAGAGCTGTCGGGCCTGATCCGGATACTCATGAAGATTGTCCGTCTGGTTCAAAGAGGCATCGGTGATCTTCCTCCAGGCCTTTGGAGCCAGGTTGGCTCCAGCGGATACGACTCCACTCATGCTCGGATACTTGAGAAAATGGGATTCATCACCGTCATAGATCTTGAACTCAAGGCGTCTTCTTACCGCCTTCTGGTAATTGTTCGCCCTTTCGATGGACCCCAGAAAGACCAGACCCTGAATCTCGTCGAGGCCTGCCAGAGTCTTGAGAATCGCAGTGCGAATATTGTTCCGCTTGAAGGATCGGTCCAGCTTCGTGATGAGCCCGGGGTCATTGTGAAGCACCCACGATTCCTTGACCAGGGTCGAGAGGTTCCGGTAATGAAGGTGCAAACCGCGGTTGCTGTGGTAGTACAGGGGGGTGTCTACCCAGAGGATGGGACCCTCGTATCTTCTCGCCGCCGCCCTTTGCCGGAGCAGAAGAAGGGTCTTTCTCGTGCCTGCCTCCGAATCCTGAGTCACCCAGACAAGGAGAGGCATCCGTCCGCGGACGACCACCATGCATTTGTCGAGAAGATCTTCCCTTTGAAGGGAGCTGAGGTTGACCCCGTCGCCCAGGTAGGGACTTGCGATGAAGACGGCATGGACATGGGGCAAGATCCTGTCCAGGAGCCTCCCGAGGCTGCGACCGTCGATTTCGCCGCTTGGCTTAAGCGGGGTGAGGAGGTCTACGATGAGACCTCGCAGAGCTCTTGAATGCCCCATTGAGCTTGAAATCCTCTCTTCCGAGCAAATCATGCAAGTGAACCAGTCCTTTGACCTTCCTGTCCCGGTCCGTGATGCACAAATGGGTTATTTCGTACAATTCCATGATTCCGAGCGCTTCCGCCGCAGTCTGATGTTCCTCTATGGTTCGCGGTGCAGCAGACATGATGTGTTCGACCTTGAGGTTGTGGATGCTCTCGTGCTTGAGGAGGGCCCTCCGGAGGTCTCCGTCGGTGATGATGCCCTGGAGTCTTTTTTCCTTGTCCACGACCACCACCGCGCCGATCCCCTTGGAGTCGATCTCCCTGATCGCCGGCCCCACCCTGCTGCCCATGGGGATCAACGGGGTGCGATCCCCCGCGCACATCACCTCCTTTACCTTGACAGACAGACGTTCTCCCAGGTTGCCTCCCGGATGCAATTTTCTGAAATCCTTGGAGTCAAAACGCCTCGAGTTGAGCAGCACGACGGCCAGGGCGTCCCCCATGGCCAGAGCCGCAGTTGTGCTGGCCGTGGGAGCGAGCCCCATGGGACAGGCCTCTCTCTCCACGCCCACGTCAATCACCACATCGCTTTTCTCCGCGAGGGCGGAATCGACGGCACCGGACAAGGCGATTATCTTTGCCCCCATTTTCCTGAGAATAGGCAGGATCGTGTTGATCTCCACGGTGTTGCCGCTGTGAGAGACCGCGACGACAACGTCGTCCCGGGCGACCATGCCCAGATCCCCGTGGATGGCTTCGGCAGGATGGAGGAACAGGGAAGGGGTTCCGGTGCTGTTGAGGGTCGCCGAGATTTTTCTCGCCACAAGTCCCGACTTGCCCATGCCTGTCAGGATCACCCGACCCTTGGACTTCAAAATGATCTTGACAGCCTTCTCGAACTCGGGTCCGACCCTGTCGAGTAAGCCCAGAACAGCCTCCGCCTCTATCCTGAGGACTTCTTTCACTTGATCGATGATCGTGGAGTTCATTTCGAACAAACTGCTCTCTCAAACTTGTGTGAACCGATTAATAGCACTTTCAGAGATGCGCCTCAAGGAAGAATTCCCGGCGCGACCATCGCCGTCACTTCTATCTAAGCCTTTTCATGTAGGATTTTGCGGCAATTGATATTATAATATTTTCTTCCAACGTCCCGGATTTTTTTGTCGAGGCTATCATCATGAAACTGGATCAGTTTCCGGAGCACATCCGGCCCTACCTCATGCCCGAACCGAAGGGAGAAATGCTCTATCGCTGCCTCGGATGCGGCAGTGAGAGGGGAATAGACCGTCTCCTTTATACCTGCCCGGACTGCGGGAGCGTCCTCATGCTGCACGACCGGAATTTCGAACAGCTCCTGAAGCTCGGCGGAGAAACGTGGCGGCAAATCTTCGACTATCGAAGAATGCTCAACGAACAGTCTCTGAAGGGAATCTTCCGCTACTATGAATTCATCGCCCCCGTGATACCAAGGGAAAGCATCGTGTACCTCGGGGAAGGGCATACGCCCCTGGTAGCCGCAAACGCCGAATTGAGGGATCTGGCGCGCCTGGATTTCTTCTTCAAGAACGACGGGCTCAATCCGAGCGCGTCCTTCAAGGACAGGGGCATGGCCTGCGCCTTGAGCTTTGTCAACTTCTTTGCCAAAGAGAAGGGAATCGAAAGGCTTTTAGCCATATGTGCCTCCACGGGAGACACGTCCGCGTCGGCAGCACTCTACGGATCGTATCTGGGGAATCTGCTCAGTTCCGCGGTCCTGCTTCCGCAGGGGAAGGTAACGCCTCAGCAACTCGCTCAGCCTCTGGGTAGCGGTGCGAAGGTTCTCGAAATTCCCGGCGTGTTCGACGACTGCATGAAGGTGGTGGAGAGTCTTGCCGAGAAGTACCATGTGGCCCTTCTCAACTCCAAGAACAGTTGGCGAATCCTGGGACAGGAGTCTTTTTCTTATGAAATAGCTCAGGACTTCGATTACGAGGTAAAGGACAAGGTAGTCGTCCTTCCCATAGGAAACGCGGGAAATATAACCGCTGTCATGAGCGGCTTCATCAAGTTCCTCAAGGCAGGGCTCATTGGAGCTCTCCCAAAGATCGTGGGCGTCCAATCGAAACATGCCGACCCGGTGTACCGCTACTATCTCGAAGAGGAGGAAGAGAAGAGGGTGTTCGTCCCGGTCACCGTGCAGCCCAGCGTCGCCCAGGCCGCCATGATCGGGAACCCCGTATCAATGCCCAGGGTCATTCAGACTGTCCGGGAATTCAACAGATTGGCGGGCGAGAAAAGAGTGTTCGTGGTTCAAGTGTCGGAGCAGGAGATCATGGACGCCATGATGATCGCCAACCGCAACGGCAACGTGGCCTGCACCCAAGGGGGGGAGACCATGGCCGGCCTGAAGAGAGCCGTCGAAAAAGGATATGCAAGACCCGGGGACATCGGGGTCCTGGATTCAACCGCCCACATGCTCAAGTTCCTGACCTTTCAGGAGATGTATTTCGAGGACCGCTTTGATCCCGCTTTTGGTGTCCAACCACGAAAGGAACTCAAGAACGCCCCTCTGCCGGTCAGGCCGGCCCGGATCGGGAAATTCCCCGAACCGGGAAGTCCGCTCGAGGGCGAGGAAATGGATCGCTTTGTCGAGGAAACGGTGGCGGAGATTGCAGGCATTCTGGGTCTCGAAAAACGGTAGCGGTCAAGGACTTCGCCCCTGGATCGTTCAGAATGCTGAAAATCAGGATAATCGTCCCTGACAGGACCCGGGCCGCTTTTTTGAGGGAGGGAGAGTCCTTCTATCTCAAGAGGCTGCGAAGGTACGTCCCTGTGGATTGGGAGGAAGTCAAGCCCGCCAGGATCGTCAAGGGGAGGCGTGACGAGGATGTTCTGGATGCGGAAGGGGAGTCTCTGGCACGCAGAATATCGCCGAAGGACTATCTTGTCGCCCTGGACCGGTCGGGAGATTTTTCGGGTTCGGAGGACTTTGCCCGCTGGCTGGAGAACCTGTCGCGCCGGGAGAGCGGAGCAGTGGCCTTCCTGATCGGCGGCCCCCTGGGGCTGTCTGCCGCTATTCTCGACAGGGCACAAAGAATCCTGTCCCTATCCCCCATGACCCTGACCCATGAGATGACCCGCCTGTTGCTGCTGGAGCAGCTTTACAGGGCTATGACCATACTTAAAGGAGAAAAGTACCACAGATGAAAAATCCCGCCGGAAGCGGGATCTTTCGTTAAGGCATCATCGCTCTCTCTTGTTTGCCTCCGCCGGACTCAGGGGGCGACTTGCCCGGCCTCCAAAGCCATGGCGATCTTGTTCTTCAACTCCGTCAAGTCAAAGGACTTGATCACGTAGAAGTCTGCGGCAATGGATTTCATGTCTTCCTTGAAGGTGTCGTAGGCCGTGCAGAGGACAACGGGCAAGTCGTAGTATTTATTGCGAATATCCTGAAGCAGATCAAGGCCGTTGTAGTCGACCATCTTTATGTCGAGCACGATCAGGTCCGGCTTCTCTTCCTCTATCCTTTCCAGGAGCTTGTAGCCGCTGTCTGCGGTGATAACCTCGTAGCCGGCTTCGGTCAGTTCCTCCGAGTAAAGGAAGCGGATGTGCTCCTCGTCGTCCACAATCAATATTTTTGACATGATCCCACTCCTGCTCAGATATCAAATCATACCTAACACACTTTTTCGAAATAGGCAAATCGATGAAATCGCAAAGCCTGTATTCTCTCGCAAAGACGCCAAGAGCGCCAAGAAAAAACCTATGTGACGTTTTAATCTTGCCAGGGTAGCATTGCGTTCTTTGCGGTTTCGCGTGAAACTTTGGCTATTTTTCGAGTCCGTCGGAATTGCGGGCCGTCCTGCGCCGTGCCTTGTTCACTGCTTCACCAACTCATGCGGACCTTGATTCCTTTGAGGTGAAGATAGGATTTCAGATCCCGGATGCTGAAAAGTCCGTAGTGGGTGACACTGGCGATGAGCGCTGCGTCAGCCAGGCCCTCGTCCAGCACCCGAAACAGATGTTCCGGCGCACCGGCACCCCCCGAGGCGATCACGGGTATGTGAACGTGGGAGGCAATGAGCCGGGTTAGATTCAGTTCATAACCCTCTTTGGTGCCGTCCGCATCGATAGAATTCAGGCATATCTCGCCGGCCCCCAGCCGTTCTCCCTCCACAGCCCAGGCGAGGGCGTCTCGACCGGTCCGGGTCCTGCCGCCTTCGATGACCATTTCATACCCGGTCGGAATATTGTCGGAAGGGGTCACCTTCTTCACGTCCATGCCAAGCACAACGGCCTGGCTCCCGAAAGCCTCGGCCCCTCGCGCAATCAGGCCGGGATCCCGAATCGCCGCCGAATTGACGCTCACCTTTTCCGCTCCTGAACGAAGGACACGGCGCATGTCCTCTACCGTTCGAATCCCTCCTCCCACGGAGAAGGGAATGAATATCCTCTCGGCCACCCTGCCTACCGTCTCGATCATTATGTCTCGCTTTTCGCTGGAGGCCGTTATGTCATAGAAGACCAGTTCATCGGCCCCTTCCTCGTAGTAAAACGACGCCATCTCCACAGGGTCGCCGATGTTGACGTTTCCTTTGAACTTGACTCCCTTTGTCAGCCTGCCGTCACGGACATCGAGGCAGGGAATGATTCGCCTGCTAAGCATCTTCTCTTCCTTCCCATGAGCAGAAGTTGGAGAGGATCTTCAGTCCCGGGTTGCCGCTCTTTTCAGGGTGGAACTGGACAGAGACCAGGTTCGCCGAGAAAAGGGCGGAGGCGAATGAAACCCCGTACAGGGTCTCGCCGAGAACGTTTTCAGGATCCTCCGGGCAGGGATAGTAGGAGTGGACAAAATAAAACTCGCTGTGGGACTCGACACCCCTGAAGAGCACATGCTTCCGCTTTAATTTGACGCTGTTCCATCCCATGTGGGGGACTTTGATCGGCCTGCCGTTTTCATCCCTCAGTGTGTCGTGAAAACGCCGCACCCGGCCCTTGATCAGACCGATGCAGGTCGTGTCGTTTTCTTCGCTTCGCTCCAATACGATCTGGGTGCCCAGGCAGATACCGAGAATGGGTTTGCCTCTTTCATAGGAGGCGACAAGGGCCTGGTCCATACCGAGCCTCTTGAGGTCCAACATGGCTCTTCCCGCAGCGCCGACTCCGGGGAAGATAACCCGTTCCGAGGCCAAAACCAAAGCGGGATCGTGGGTGATCACCGACTCGCGACCCAAATGTGACAGAGCTCTCTTGACGCTTGTAAGATTTCCGGCGTCGTAGTCGATAATGGCGATCATATGTTTAAGAGGAATACAGGAGACAGAAGTCAGAATACAGAAGATTCCAACATTCCAGTTTTCCGTCATTCCTGTCTATAATTCTGTCTCCTGGTTTCTACTTGTAATTGTAAAACCCTCTTCCCGACTTACGGCCCAGCCATCCGGCATCCACATATTTGATGAGGAGCGGGCACGGACGATACTTGGCATCCCCCAGGCCGGAATGGAGCACCTGCATGATTGCGAGACACGTGTCGAGACCGATAAGGTCGGCCAGGGCGAGAGGGCCCATGGGATGATTCATTCCGAGTTTCATGACTTCGTCAATGTCCGTCGGTGTGCCTACGCCCTCGAAGAGACAGTAAATGGCCTCGTTTATCATGGGTATGAGGATCCTGTTCGCAATGAACCCCGGGAAATCGTTTGCCGGCACAGGAGTCTTGCCGAGCTTCAGGGCAAGATGTTTTGTGACCTCGAAGGTCTCATCCGAGGTAGCCAGACCCCTGATGATCTCTACCAGCTTCATCATTGGGACAGGGTTCATGAAATGCATGCCTATGACCTTCTCCGGTCTGCCGGTCACAGCAGCTATCTTCGTGATGGAAATGGAGGAGGTGTTGGAGGACAGGATAACGCCTTCCCTGCATATTCTGTCCAGGTCGCGGAAGATTTGGAGCTTGAGAGTTTCATTTTCAGTGGCCGCCTCGACCACGAATTCAGCATCGACCAAGTCGTTGAGAGAAACCGTCCCTTTGATCCTACCAAAAATAGCGGTCTGATCGGCAGCCGTGATCTTTTCCTTCTTGACCATCCGACCCAGGCTGTCCTTGACGGCAGAAAGACCTCGCTGGACAAACTCTTCCTTTATGTCGCTCATGATGACGGCCAAGCCGCTCGCCGCCGCCACCTGGGCGATTCCCGATCCCATCTGACCAGCACCCACAATCCCCAAAGTCTTAATTTCCATGTCTGATATATCCTCCTTTTTCTATTCCGAATTTTGACGTGTTCGTAAGAAGTCCCAAGAGCCGTCACTCAAGCCCCCGCCTCCGCGGGGATAGACTCCGGCGAGAGTCCAGAACTCCTTGAAAAGACTGGATTCCCGCCTTCGCGGGAATGACGGAAAAGGGCGGTTTCCGACTTTTACGAAGCCATCAGGTTTTGCGTGCTCCGTGTTTTCTGCGAGAGAAAACCTATGGCTCCTGCTCTTTGGCCCGCACTATCATCACCGAGCAGGGCGCCTTGTGGGAAACCCTGTTGGCGACACTTCCGAAAAGAACACGGCCCATTCCCGATGCGCCGTAAGATCCCAGCACGACCAGGTCGATATCCTCGTCTTCGAGGAACCTGATGATTTCAGAAGAAACATGCCCGTCCAGGACCACGATTTCATGTTCGACGCCTTCCCCCAGGGAAGCGGCGTACTCCTGCTGGATCTTTTCTTCCACCTTGATTATCAGTGATTCCTTTGGCTGCTCCGGGAAGACATATTCACTATCAGGCAGAACGGGGTTGAATACAGGCGGCAGCACATGGACAATGTGCAACCTCGACTGGAATTTTTCCGCCAGTTCAACGGCTTGATCAAAAGCCGCCCCGGCATTTTCCGAGAAATCGACGCAACAGGCGATTTTTTTGATCATATCGTAATAACTCCTTCCATGAAAGGCACGGCTCTCCCTGCGATAATGACCCTGTCACCCCGGTCCTGACAGAAAAGTTCTCCTCCCCGCCTTGAGACCTGGTGTGCTACGAACTCTTTTCTCCCCAGTTTTCCCGACCAGTAAGGAACCAGCGCACAATGGGCCGAACCGGTCACAGGGTCCTCGTTGACGCCGTACTTAGGGGCGAAAAACCGGGAAACAAAGTCCACATCCGTACCCTTTGCCGTGACGATTACCCCCCGCAAATCCACTTCGGCGAGCAGTCCCATGTCGGGGTGAAGGTCCCTCACGTCCTGCTCAGAGGGCAAGACAACGAAGTTGTCCTGCGAGCGAAGCACCTCGACCGGTTTCACGCCCAGGGCCTTGACAAGAGTAGGAGAAGGATCGCAGGGCAAAGGCGGCTGTGCAGGGAAATCCATGGCCAGGAGGTCTTCCTGCCTCACAACCCTTAGAAGGCCGCTCCTGGATTGGAAGGCCACCTCGCTTCCGGATGAATCGATGCGCGTGAGGATGACGTAGGCTGAAGCAAGCGTGGCATGGCCGCACAGGTCCACCTCTGCCGTGGGTGTAAACCACCGGATGTGGTAACCCTGGTCCAGGGGCACAAAAAAGGCCGTCTCGGAGAGGTTGTTCTCCATGGCGATGGACTGCATGAGTCTGTCATCCATCCAGCCCTCCAGCGGGCAGACCGCAGCCGGATTTCCTGCAAAAACCCGGCTTGCGAAAGCATCAATTTGGTAAAGAGGGATTTTCATGGCATGCACTCCTTACTTCCCCACCATTCGCAGCCACAAGGCTGCAGTCAGTCCCCACACGGCGTTGTAGAAAAGGACGAAAACAGGGGTCAGCGTGCCCAGGTCGAGGCCGAACAGCCCTTTGTCTGCCTGGTATGGAAAGACGATGAAGAGCTGTGCGAGGGAAGGCCACAGACTGAAAAAGAGCCCCTGGGCAAACGCGTTGCTGCGAAAGATGGGCAGCACGAAGAGGAGCCCCCAGATGCCTCCCCAGACCAGTCGCGGGTAAAGCCATGAAGGCGTCAGGTCCGGCGCGAGCCTCACGCTGAATTCCGCGGGAATCCCCGCTCTCCCGAAAAGCCAAACTACAAGGCTGTTCATCAGCCCGCCGAAACAGCCCGCACCAAACGTCAGGGTCAATCGTCTCAAGAAGTTTGCCACCGTGAACATTTCCTTTCTGTCAACATTGTTTGCTGTGTCGGGAAAGGACCGGTCAAGAAAGTGCGAGGGTTTCCAAACGAATCGGATATTATTTCGACGGAAAAGGATATGCAAGAAGAAATGAGAAATCTTCTGGAGGGCTGAAGGATGGACTTTCCGGGAAAGTATGGAATATATTGGTGCGGTTCAATAATCCCGGGGAGAAAAAGCGGATGATTACCAGCATTGTTGATTTTCAGCCTCTGGGCCGGCGCGGGGAGTGCAAGCCCGGCGACTCCCTCCTGGAGTGCGGCCGCCTGACGGGAGTAGGCATCACCAACCTTTGCGGAGGCAAAGGAATGTGCCACGCCTGCAAAGTAAAGGTTTTGAAGGGAGCCGTATCGGAACCTACCCCTACCGAGATCTCTCACTTCTCCAGCGAAGAGCTTGGAGAAGGCTGGCGTTTAGCCTGCCAGGTCTACCCGTCGGGGGATTGCAGCATCGGTGTGCCTCCCGAATCCATGACGGCGCCCCAGAGAACGCAGGTGGAAGGGACCGACATTGCAGTGGAGCCCGATCCTGCCGTGCGGGTCTTCAAGGTCGAACTCGTGGGCCCGGATCTAACGGACCTCATGGCCGATGCAGACCGCCTGATTCAGGGCCTTCAGGACCAACATGGGGTGAAGTGCCTGAAACTCGATGGAGAAGTCCTGCGTACTTTGTCCACAGATCTTCGATCCCTGGACTGGGATTGCCAGGTTGCGGCGCGAGGGGATGAGGTCATCGATGTGGGATCCCGGCCCGGCCCGCACCTCGGGCTGGCTGCCGATCTGGGAACGACCAAAATTGCCGGGTATCTGATGGATTTGAAAACGGGCAAGAGGCTTGCCGCCAAGGGTGTCATGAATCCACAGATCAGTTTCGGCGAAGATGTGATCACCCGAATCGACGGCGCCCTCAGTTCAGCCGGTCGCTATGGAGAAATCCGGAAGGCCGCAGTAGAGGCTTTGAACCAGCTTGCCTGCGATCTTTGCAGTGAAATCGGCTCTGTGCCGGAGACAATCTTGGAGGCGGCGGTGGGATGTAACACCGCCATGCACCACCTTTTTCTGGGGCTGCCGGTACGACAACTGGTTACGGCGCCCTATGTCCCTGCAACGAGCATGTCTCTCGACTGGAAAGCCCGCGACCTCGGGTTGAGAATAGGCCGGGGAGCCTACGTCCACATGCTGCCCAACGTCGCGGGATTCGTGGGAGGGGATCACGTGGCCATGCTTCTGGCCACCAAGGCCCATAAAATGAAAGGCCTTGTTCTGGCACTTGATATCGGGACGAACACGGAGGTCTCGCTGATCGACGAAGGGCGCCTCTCCTCGGTCTCCTGCGCCTCCGGCCCCGCCTTCGAAGGATACCAGATCAGGCACGGCATGCGTGCCGCAAGAGGTGCCATAGAAAGGGTTCGCATCCAAGGCGATTCCGTCGCCCTTCAAACCATTGACGACGCACCCCCTGTCGGCATCTGCGGTTCGGGGGTGCTGGATGCCATGTCCCAAATGTACCGGGCGGGCATCATCGACCGGGGCGGACGGATAGGGGAAGGACATCCCAGGGTGCGGGAGAGTGGGGGAGAGAGAGAATTCATCCTTGCCGGTGAAGACGATCGAGGGGGGGGGCGTTCCATTGGAATCACACAGAAGGATATCCGGCAGCTCCAGCTCGCCAAGGCGGCTATCAGGACGGGTATCCAGGTTCTTCTGAAAGCGAACTTCCGATCTGCGGAGGAAATCGACAAAATCATCATTGCCGGCGCCTTCGGAACTTACATCGATGTGGAAAGCGCGGTCACCGTGGGGATGCTGCCTCGACTGCCCATGGAAAGATATCACCAGGTGGGCAATGCGGCAGGAATAGGCGCGCAATTGGCGCTCATTTCTTCACCCATGAGAAGGGAGGCCGGGATGCTGGCTTCAAGGATAAGATACATAGAGCTGGCCGGTTCGCCTCAGTTCAGCGATGTCTTTGTCCGGGCCTGCTATGTAGGCGATTACGAAAGCTCCCATAATCAACCCGTTTTGTGAGATCACAACGACCCTTTCTTGAATTCCGTCAAAGGGGCGATGGTTTTTCTCATCAGGACCTCCGATTCCCCGGGTATGATGTAATCCTTGAGTTCACCGATGATTTCATAGCCCAGTCTTTTGTATAACTCCCGAACCCTGGTGTTGAATGAAGAGACGCACAGGAAGACGTTCGGCGCCTCGGTGAAAATTCGTTTCTCCGCAAAGTCAATCAACTGAGTCCCGACACCCTGACCTCTCCAATCCGGCGCCACGCAAACGGTCTGGATATAACCTACAAAGGCGCCTCGCATGTTCAGAATGGTGAACCCTGCGATAACATCCTGAGACATGGCGACATAACATTCCTGCAAGGGATCGGTGGTCTCTCCGAGGGTTTCTTCGTAGCCCCGTCGAAGCGTGATCCACGGCTCGGACATGCTCATCATGCGTGCGCAAGCCTCGGCTTCCTCGATATCGAATAGCCTCCTGATCCTCACATCTTCGGCTGTTTGCTTTTCCATCTCTCACACCTCCTGGTGCCTCGCCTGGTAAGAAGTCCGATCACCTCATTGGAAATGTCGGGGCATGGCGCCGCCGGTTTCATGTGGACCATATTATGGCCCAAGAAGGAATTCGGAGGCAAGAGCGAAGAGAAAACGGGGCGTCTTTTCCATTGACATGGGTGAAAAGGGACGGCAAAAATAAAACCGACACTATCGGAAAGTGGGATATCCTTCATGAGAACCGAGTTCATAGAAGCCAGGGATCTGCCCGATGCCTGGTTCCAGAGCGTGTACCGGCTGTTGGAGGCAGGCCGGGAGTACACCATCGATCGGGGAAGTTTCCAGGGTCAGAAAAGACTGGAGTTCGACTACGTCACGGTCCATATCAAGTACCCCGGCGTCAGACCTCTGATCCCGGATATTCCTCCTTCCCTCGGGATTCCCAACCCTGTGGCCGACGGCTACCTGGAGGAGTATCTTCCCTACCTTATGACTTCTGCAAGGAAGCCCGGGGAAGACTACACTTACGGCGAGTATCTGGAACCGCAAATAGAAGAGGTCATCCGGATGTACAGGGAAGACGGCTACGGAACCAACCAAGCCTACATGACCGTGGGCGACCCCCGGTCCATCTTTCTTCGAGATCCCCCTTGCCTGAGGGGAATCGACACCAGGATCAGGGAAAACAAACTCCACTTCGTCGTGTACTTCAGGTCATGGGACCTCTGGAACGGGTTTCCCGCAAACCTGGGAGCCATACAGCTTCTGAAAGAATACATGGCGTCGTGCATCGGCGTGGACGACGGAGAGATCATCGCCGCCAGCAAGGGGCTGCACCTCTACGATTACGTGTGGGAATTGGCGAAGCTGAGGACCATGTGCACCAACCCGTCGGCACTTTCAAAAGGCGAATGCAGGGAGTGATTTACCGCAGAGACGCAAAGAGCGCAAAGAGAATGTTTTCCTTTCTGCTGAGAGGGCAGAAAGGAAAACGTTTGCTCCTCAAGGCAGGAAGGGGCGGATTGCAGACATGGACATCAACCAGTTAAGTAACAAGATTCTCGGGGCCGCCATTGAAGTTCATAAAGTACTTGGGCCGGGGCTGCTCGAATCTGCTTACGAAGAATGCCTGTGCCACGAAATCGACCTTCGAGGTCTTCGGTATGAAAGACAGAAAGCTCTGCCGGTCATTTACAAGGGAAGAAAGCTTGATTGCGGATACCGGCTGGACATGGTTGTGGAGGACTCCATTATCCTTGAGTTGAAATGTTGCGAAAAAATTGAGCCTATTCATGAGGCTCAGATTCTGACTTACCTGAAGCTGTCCGGGCTGCATCTGGGATTGATATTGAATTTCAACGTTACCATTATGCGGGATGGGATCAGACGTATTGTTAATAAACTTAATGAATAGAAGAGATGACCTTTGCGGCCTTTGCGCCTTTGCGGTGAATAACGAGAGCATGAAAGCCGATCTGAAAGGAATGAGCCTTGCGGAGACGCAAGCCTGGGTCGAGGAGAATGAGCTTCCTGCTTACAGGGCGCGGCAACTGCGCCATTGGGTGTTCAAGGCACGGGTGGGCGGCTTCGACGAGATGACCAACGTTCCAAAAGGCCTCAGAGCACTCCTTGCAGAAAAGGCGCGGCTCAAACACCTGGAGGAGATCAAGAAAGAGATATCCAGGGACGGGACGACAAAATACCTTTTCAGACTGGAAGACGGCCACTGCATAGAGACGGTCTTAATTCCCGAGCGAGGCCATTTCACGCTTTGTGTCTCTTCACAGGCAGGATGCGCCATGAACTGCCTGTTCTGCCTGACCGGAAAACAGGGCTTTAAAAGGAATCTCACGTCCGCCGAAATAGTGGACCAGGTCGTACAAACAAGGCGCGGCATGGACGACCCGGAGCGCCTCACCAATTTAGTACTCATGGGAATGGGGGAGCCTCTTGCCAACTACGATGCGGTGCTCAAGGCCCTGAACAACATCATCGCAGAGGAAGGCATGAATTTCTCCCACAGAACCGTCACCCTTTCGACCTGCGGCCTGGTTCCTCAGATTCGAAGGCTTGGGAAAGACACGAAAGTGAACCTGGCGGTCTCCCTGAACGCAGCCGACGAAGAAACCCGCAGCTATCTAATGCCCGTTAACCGGACATACCCCCTTGTAGAGCTTATTCCTGCGTTGCAGTCCTTCCCTCTCCCCAACAAGAGAATGATCACCTTCGAATATATTCTCATCAAAGGCATAAACGACGGCGATGAAGATGCCAGGAAACTCGTCTCCCTGCTCAAGAGACTACGAGCAAAAATCAACCTGATCCCTCTCAATCCTCACCTGGGCCTGGGGCTGGAGGCTCCGCCGCCTGAGCGGATTTTACAGTTCCAGGAGATCCTGGTCCGCAACCACTTCACGGCCATCATCCGCAAGAGTAAGGGGCAGGACATCTCCGCAGCCTGCGGGCAATTGAGCGGAGGAACTGCGGGTCGCCGGTAGCAGGGGCAGGTTGCATGCGGCCGGGTTTGGAAGGTCTGGTCGAGGCTCCACCGGCAATAGGCAATTGCCGATCGAAGTTTTCTCTTGCGCCGTTTCGCTAATATGCTATTTTAATTAATTTAAAATTCGGCCTATTTCAATGCCATGGTAGAACTCGATTTCAAAAAAGGGGGAGGGCTCCTTCCTGCGATCGTTCAGGATCACCGTTCGGGCAAAGTTCTGATGCTTGCCTATATAAACGAGGCATCCTGGGAAAAGACTCTGCAAAGCGGTGAAGCGCACTACTGGAGCCGTTCAAGGCAGGAGATCTGGCACAAGGGAGAAACCTCCGGGCATGTGCAGAGGATCAAAGAGGTTTTCGTGGACTGCGACAGCGACACGGTTTTGTTGAGTGTGGAGCAGATGGGCGGGGCGGCGTGTCATGCAGGGTATGAAAGCTGCTTCTACAGGAAGGTCGAGGCGGATCTTTCCGTCACAATCGTGGGCAAGAAAGTTTTCGATCCGGAGTCCGTTTACAAGAAATGAAAAGACTTAAATTCGGCATTCCCAAAGGCAGCCTGGAAAAGGCTACCATGAATCTTTTCGAAAAATCAGGATGGAAGATCAACGTCAATGGCCGGAGCTACTTTCCCGAGATCAACGATGACGAAATGGAGATCAATCTCTGTCGGGCCCAGGAGATGTCCCGGTACGTGGAGAAAGGCACCATGGATGCCGGACTCACCGGCAAAGACTGGGTCCTGGAGAACGAATCGGACGTAGTGGTTGTGGACGAACTGATTTACTCCAAGGTGAGCCAGAATCCGGCGCGGTGGGTGCTGGCGGTTCCCGCGGAGAGCAAGATAAAGAAGATTCAGGATCTCGACGGAAAGAAGATCGCCACAGAGCTCGTTCATTTCACGAGACGGTATTTCAGGGATAAAGGCATAGACGTCGACGTGGAGTTCTCGTGGGGCGCCACTGAAGCGAAGGTCGTGTCCGGCCTTGCCGATGCCATCGTAGAAGTGACGGAGACCGGAAGCACCATCAGGGCGCACGGCCTGAGGATCATCCATGAAATGATGACATCCTGCACCCAGTTGATCGCCAACAGGGAAGCACACAAGGACCCATGGAAGAAGGAAAAGCTCGATCAAATCGTTCTTCTGCTCAAAGGGGCGCTACGGGCCGAGAAAATGGTCGGCCTGAAGATGAATGTCCCTGCGAAAAAACTGGAAAGAGTGATCCGCATGCTTCCCAGCCTGAACGCGCCCACGGTAGCGGGGCTGCACAATATGGAGTGGGTCTCCGTGGAATCCATGGTCGAGGCGAAGGTGGTGAGAGACCTCATTCCCAGGCTCATCAAGGCGGGGGCGCAGGGAATCATCGAATACCCTCTCAACAAGGTGATATGATGAAAATCGTGGGACAAGCGCTTTTCGTCTGGTTTCTTGCGGGAATCGCGCTCCTGGGTTGTGCGACGGACAAAGGGTTCCAATCGTCTCCCAACAAAATGGCCGAGGCCCACAAGCAGTTGGGCAACAGCCTCTTAGGGGCAAATGACTATCAGGGTGCACTAAGGGAACTGCTGAAGGCAGCAGAACTGGAACCGAACAATGCCGATGTCCAAAACAACATCGGCCTTGCCTACCTCGGTCTGAAGGAATACAACAGCGCCGTGGTGCACTTCAAAAAGGCCCTGCAACTCAGACCGGACTTTCCGGAGGTACAGAACAACCTGGGGTTCGCTTATGCGAACATGAAGGAATGGGATGCGGCGATCCCTTATTTCGAGGCTGCGGCAAACAACCTGCTATATCGGACCCGCCACATTGCCTACGACAACCTGGGAGCTGTCTACCACAACAAGGGAGAGTACGGAAGGGCTATCGAGTATTACAACAGGGCGATCGGTTTCGCTCCCGAGTATGCTCCGGCCTACGCGAACATGGGAGTCACCTACGAGGCGCTCAAGGAGTGGGACGCGGCCATCGAAGCGTACAAAAAGGCAGGGCAGGCGTCTCCCGAGGATCCTTTTCCCCACTGGCAGCTCGGCACCCTTTACCTCAGACTCGACCGCCAGGAAGAGGGGGTGCAGGAGTTTCTCGCCGTTATTGCCAACGACCCCCACGGGCCCTATGGAGAGGGGGCGAGAAAGGTCCTGGATCAACTGAGAAAGCGAAATTGAGTGTTCAGTCGCCTAAGGCCCTCCTGTCTTTCCTGAACGCTGAACACTGTGATACTGTTCTTTGGAGAATGAGCGATTTGAAAAAGTGCATACCTGCGGAAAGGGCCAGAGACATCCCTCCCTTCATAGTGATGGATGTCCTTGAAAAAGCCCAGGACCTCGAAAGACAAGGACGGCGGATCATCCACATGGAGATAGGAGAACCGGACTTTCCGACGCCTGCATGCATCTGTGAAGCCGCCGAGAATGCGATCCGCAAAGGCCACACCCACTACACCCACAGCCTAGGCCTGATCCAACTGCGGGAGGCCGTCTGCCGTCATTACCTGGAGAAGTACGGGGTGACGATCAATCCCGATCAGGTGATCGTCACATCAGGGACCTCGCCCGCTCTTTTCATGATCTTCGCCGCGCTGCTGGAGGCCGAAGACGAAATCATCATCTCCGACCCCCATTACCCCTGCTACCCTAATTTCGCCAATTTCCTCAAAGCCAGACCCGCATACGTGAGTGTCCGGGAAGAGGAAGACTTTCAGTACCGGGCCGAGGATATCCGGAAAAGAATAGGAGATCGTACGAAGGCGATCCTGGTCAATTCTCCTTCCAACCCCACGGGCATGCTCCTGTCCCCTGATCGTATGGCGGGCATTGCAGACCTGGGGCCGTACGTGGTTTCCGACGAAATCTATCACGGCCTGGTTTACGAAGAAAAGGAGCACTCCATCCTCGAGTTCACGGACCGGGCCTTTGTGCTCAATGGGTTTTCGAAAGCCTTCGCCATGACAGGATGGCGTCTGGGCTATATTGTCGCTCCCGGGGAATTCGTCCGTCCCCTCCAGAAGATCCAGCAGAACTTCTTTATCTCCGCCAGCAGCATATCACAGTGGGCCGGCGTTGCCGCTCTTACCTCTGCCGCCGCCGACGTCGAGCGCATGAGGGGGATCTACAATGAAAGGCGAAAGTATCTCATCCAGAGGCTCAGGGATATGGGGTTCGCGCTGAAGGCGGAACCCAAGGGCGCCTTTTACATTCTCGTCAACGCCAGGCACCTGGCGGATAAATCCTATGCCCTTGCTTTCGACATCCTGGACAGGGCGGGCGTCGGAGTCAGTCCGGGTGTCGATTTCGGGCAAAATGCCGAAGGCTATCTTCGCATTTCCTACGCCAATTCTCTCGAGAACATCAAAGAGGGTATGGACAGGATTGAGAGCTATCTGAAAAGCTGTTCCTGACGTCTTCATATGAAGGTTTCTTTTCTGGTAAGCGCCTTTCGACCGAGCCAGTACCCCCCGCCGGACAGGCCTGAAGTCGCCTTTGCCGGCCGATCCAACGTCGGCAAATCCTCACTGATCAACATACTCCTTAACCGGAAGAAACTTGCAAAAACCAGTTCCACCCCGGGACGAACCCAATCCGTCAACTTCTTCGCAGTGGACGAATTGTTTTATGTGGTCGACCTGCCGGGCTACGGATTCGCGAGAGTTCCTCCGGAAGTGAGGGCCGATTGGGGAAGACTGGTCGAGGATTACCTTCGCCGGCGATCAAATTTGAAGGCGGTGGTAGTCATTATAGACATCCGAAGAGGCGTGGATGATAGGGACCTGGAACTTCTCCACTTCCTGGAACATTTCGGCAGGAAAGCGGTGGTGGTTCTCACCAAAGCGGACAAGATGTCCAGACAAAAATGCCGTTCCGAGATGAACAGGATCGGTGACAGCCTGGCGGGTATCAGTGTGGAGGGGCCGATACTTTTCTCCGCCAAGACACGGGAGGGACGGAAGGAAATCTGGGAAAAGGCTCTGGAGTCTATGGGGATCGATTCGTATCAAGACCATAGGCCTTGATCTTTTTGTGCAGATTGCTCCTTTCCATGCCGATGGCATCCGCGGTCTGAGAGATGTTCCACTTGTATTCCTGCAGTTTTCTGGCGATGAAAGCCTTTTCGAAGGTTTCCTTTGCCTCCCTTACCGTGGCGGCTTCCAAACTCGAGGCCAAAACCTTTTCCAGGTAAGGCTCCTGAGTGTAAGGAGGGGGGATGTCCGAGGCTTGAATCTCCTTTCCCGGCGTCATGATGACGAGCCTTTCAACAAGGTTCTTCAGCTCCCGAACATTCCCCGGCCAGGGGTGCTTCTTGAGCTGTTCCAGGGCCTCTTGGGAAAAGGTCTTGGGCTCAAGATTAGCGTTTTTCGATATCTCACTGAGGAACTCACCGGCAAGGCCGGGAATGTCCTCAACGCGCTCTCTGAGCGGGGGAACGCGGATAGGAATCACGTTGAGGCGGTAGTATAGGTCATTCCTGAACCTTCCTTTCTCGATCTCGGCCTCGAGGTCCTTGTTGGTTGCGGCTATCACCCTCACGTCCACCTGAATGGTCCTTGATCCGCCCACCCTTTCGAATTTCTGTTCCTGGAGGATTCTCAGAGTCTTGGACTGGGCTTTGAGGCTCATGTCGCCGATCTCGTCGAGAAAGAGGGTTCCCTCGTGGGCCAGGTCGAATTTGCCCTTCTTCATGGAGGCGGCGCCGGTGAAGGCCCCTTTCTCGTGGCCGAACAGTTCGCTTTCGATGAGTTCTTCGGGAATGGCGGCGCAATTGACCTCGACCAGCGGTTTCAGATTTCTTTTGCTCAGCCTGTGAATCGTGTGGGCTACGAGTTCCTTTCCTGTCCCGTTTTCTCCCGATATGAGAACCCATGCGTTGGTGGGAGCCACGATCCGAATCTGTTCCTTGAGCTGCCTGACGGGTTCGCTTTCACCATTGATCCTGTACTTGTCCCGCGTCTTTTCCCTGAGTAGACTCACCTCTTCTTCCAGCCGGGAGTAATCCACTGCGTTGTTGATTGTGAGGAGGACTTTTTCCAGGGAAAGGGGCTTTTCGATGAAATCGTAGGCTCCCAGTTTTGTGGCCTTGACAGCCGTCTCAATGGTTCCGTGGCCGGACATCATGACCACCGGAAGGTTTGGGTGGGAAACCTTGATCTTGACGAGGGTTTCTATGCCGTCCATTTCGGGCATCCAGATGTCGAGCAGGACGATGTCCGGGATCACCTCGTCGATCTTTTCAAGGGCCGCGGTGCCGCTGTCGGCCGTCATCACGTCCAGACCCTCGTCGTTCAGGATACCTCGAAGAGATTGAAGGATACTCTCTTCGTCATCGACAATGAGAACGGTTCTTGCCATGTTCACTTTCTCGACGTGAAATGGTCCGCCTTGAACGACGGGCCAGTACCATCTCAAGGGCGATCTGCGCCGTCCGCCGGGAAGCGGACTTCTCTCCCAACTTCTCGCGCACCTTGACGAGCCCGTTTATGATATCCCGCCGCCTCCCGCCGTCCCGCAGGATCTCCAGAGATTCCACAACCAATCGCTCGGTGGTCAGTTCGTCCTGAACCAGTTCCGGCACGATCTTTTCCTCTGCCACGAGGTTGGGAAGACCGATGAAAGGCACTTTGATCACCTTCTTTCCGATCCAGAAACTGAGCGGGGAAACACGATAGAGGACGATCATCGGAGTGTGCATCATCGCCGTTTCAAGAGTGGCGGTCCCTGAGGCGACAAGGGCGAGATCGCAGGCTCGCAGGACACGGTGTATGTCTCCCTCGATGATTTCGATCTCCACCCGGGTATTTTCCAGCAAAGACCCTATGAAATCCCGGCTGATCGTAGGTGCAAGGGGCAAGAGGCATTTCAAATTCGGAAAGGAGTCCTTCAACACCGCTGCAGCCTCGGCCATTGTGGGCAACAGGTTCGCCACCTCTTCCTTCCTGCTGCCGGGGAGCACTCCGATGACGGGGAAAGCCCCTTCAACAGCCAAGTCCCTCATAGCACTTCCCCTGTCAAGCCGGCCGGGGACTGCATCGAGCAAGGGGTGGCCCACGTATTCGGCGTCCAAACCTCTTTGCCTGTAGAAAACCTCCTCGAAAGGCAATATGACTGCAAGCCGATCCACCCTTTCTCTCAGCTTCTTCACCCGTCCCCTTCTCCATGCCCACACCTGGGGGCCTATGTAGTAAAGGACCGGGACTCCGAAACGCTTCGCAACCCCCGACAGCCTGATGTTGAAGTCGGGGTAGTCGATGAGAATGAGAAGATCAGGCCGCTCCTTCTTGAGAATTCGCTTGAGCGCCAGGTAGGTTCGGACGATGATCCGAATCCGGGGAAGAACCTCCGTGATTCCGACTACCGCCATTTCCGAAGATGGGGTGAGAATATCCACCCCCTCTGTTTCCATTCCCCGGCCCCCGACTCCCCGGAAGATTATTCCGGGGTACAGTTCCTTCATCGCTCTCACCAGGTTCGAGCCGTGCAGGTCGGCCGAAGCTTCGCCGGCGACGATGAGCACGAAGAGGGGATCCATAGTATCAGCAGGGAGACTGGAAATTCCTGCACCCTTTCTCGATCTGATCGATGATCGCCAGGGCGTAACGGAGTGCCCTCCGGCCGTCCTGCCCTGAGACGACGGGTTCGGACCCGTCAAGCACGCAGTTCACGAAAGCGGATATCTGATCGGCAAGAGGGTCAGCCCCGGGGAACGTCGTCTTGCCCGATGTGACCTGCGGGAAGTCGTGGGCGTCCTTCAAAACCCCGTCAAGCTTGGTGACGGTGAGTTCTCTCTTGAGATAGTTGACTGACAGGTAGGCATCCGGCTGGAAGATACGGAGTTTCCGCAGTGCCTTATCCGAGACCCTACTGGTGGTCAGGTTCGCGACCGTCCCGTCCTCGAAAATCAGCCTTGCATTAGCAATGTCCGTCTTCTCCGTAAGAACCGACATTCCTACTGCATGAAGCTCTTTAACCTCCGACGGGACAACGTGGAGGATGACGTCCAGGTCGTGGATCATCAGGTCCAGCACCACGTCTACATCCGTTCCCCGGACCGTGAACACATTCATTCGGTGAGACTCGAGGAATACAGGCTTGGTCAAGAGGGATTCCATCCTGACTACCGCCGGATTGAATCGCTCCACCAGGCCGACCTGGAGCACGAGGCCCTTTTCCTGAGCCATGCGAATGAGCGCGTCTGCAGGCTCAATCTGGTAGGTGATCGGTTTTTCAACCAGGAGGTGAACGCTTGAAGAAAGGACGTCCCTCGCCACATCAAAATGTTTTTCCGTAGGGACGGCGAGGCTTACCGCATCCACCAGTGGAAGGATTTCGTGGTGGGAAGCGAACCGCCTGGCGCAGTAACGCTCCGAGATCTCCGAGGCCCTGGCACCATTCGTATCGACAATGCCCACCAAGTCTACATTGGGCAGGGTCTTGTACTTCTGAACGTGATATTCGCCCAAGTGTCCGACACCGATGACACCCACTCTCAATCTTTTCTGTTTCAACGCGAGAAAATCTCCATGAATACTCTATTCGTCTTCAAGGGCGACGACGGAAATTCCAATCCGATCAGCATATTTTATCATTTCCCTTTTGTCAAAGATCAATGTCTTCCCCGCCTCGACCGCCAAGACCGAAGCCCCGACCCCGGCCATTACCCTGACCGTATCCAGGCCCACAGCCGGGACATCGAAGCGGAGATCCTGATTCGGCTTGCTTACCTTGACCACCACGGTTTTTTCCTTGCCCAGGCGCCCCCCTCTCAGGATCGTTTCATTGGTCCCCTCGATGGCCTCAAGGGCGAGAACGGTCTTCCTCCTCACTACTACGCATTGGCCGATGTCGAGACGTCCCAACTCCTTTGCGATCTTCCAGCCGAATCGAATATCCTCTTGCTCGGCACGAGTGGGCTTTTTCCGCGTAAGGAATCCAGGGGTCGCAAAGAGATCGGTCAGATAAATGGTGGAACTGACGATCTCGATTCCGTCCTTGGCAAGTTCATCGGCCACCGCTCTCAGAATATCATCATCGTGGAAAACGGCCAGCCTCGACATGATCGCCATCCCTTTTAGGTCGGGCCTGATGTTCTCGAACATCTTCCTCTTGGTGATGGTGCCGGCCAGGAGCGCTTTGCTGACTCCCCGTTTCTTGAGGGCCTTGATCAAGTGCCCGAGTTGCCCCAGCCTGATCCAGACCACCTCGTCCACTTTGTCGGAAAGAGCAGGGTCCGTCTCGCCCTGGTGCGCCACCGCGACCATCCTGATTCCCCTTTTACGGGCCGCGTCAGCAGCGATGAGGGGGAACTGGCCGCCGCCGGCGATCAAACCGAGAGTTTCCCGGGCTTTCAACGATTCATCCGTCATTCGGGTTTTGCCATCGAGATTCGAAGTCTTACCTCAGGACTCCTCTTTTGGATTTGATCAGAAAAGACAGGAGCACCTCGAGTTCCGGGAAGGAGGGGATCTCGGCTCTCACCTGGCGAATCCCCTCTTCGAAGGGTCGCCTGCCTCGCCACAGGATGCGGTACGCCTTTTTCAATCCTGCTATCTTCTCTTTGGACCATCCCAGGCGAGTCAGGCCCCGTTGATTGACTCCGTACAGCTTAGCCCTTTCGCCCGCAACGATCATAAAGGGGGGAACGTCCCGATCAATGCCTGCTTTCCCTCCTAGAAAAGCATATGTCCCGATGCGGACAAACTGGTGGACCGCCACCATGCCGCCGAAGATGGCATTGTCTCCCACCGACACGTGGCCGCCGAGAGTGGCCGCATTGCCCATGATAATCCTGCTACCCAGCACGCAATCGTGGGCGATGTGCGAATAGGCCATGAAATAATTCTCGCTGCCGACAACCGTTTGCCAATCCTGTTTAGTAGTGGCCCGGTTGATGGTGGTGAACTCGCGGATGAGATTGTCGTTCCCGATGAGGACGCGCGTCGCCTCTCCGCGGTAGCCTATGTCCTGGGGCGGAGATCCGATGGAAACAAAGGGATAAACCATGTTGCGCTCGCCTATCAGGGTGTGTCCTTCAACGACTACGTGGGAAAGAAGGTTTGTACCCTTCTCGATGACCACATGCTCGCCGATGACACAGTAGGGCCCTATTTTGACGCCCCCGGCAAGCCGGGCCTTCGGGCTGACTATGGATGTTGGATGAACGTCCACGATTATCCTACTGTCGCTACCAGTTCCGCTTCAGCCGCAAGGACGCCGTCCACGAATGCCTTTCCGGCCATCTTCCAGACCCTGGAGCCTGATCTCAATGGAATCACCTCCAAGACAAGCTGATCACCCGGCACCACCGGTTTTCGGAATTTGACCTTGTCGATGGACATGAAGTAGATGATCTGCGTGCCGCCCTGTTCCTTAGAGCCCGGCATGGAAAGACCTGCCAGTACACCCCCGGTCTGAGCCATTGCCTCAACTATGAGGACCCCGGGCATGATGGGTTTTCCGGGGAAGTGGCCTTGAAAGAATGGTTCGTCGATGGTCACATTCTTCATGCCCACAACTCTTCGCCCCGGTTCCAACTCCACGATCTTGTCAACGAAGAGAAAAGGATAGCGGTGAGGCAGTATCTTGATGATGTCCTCGTGAAGGAGGGGAAGGTTGATTGCCTTGACGGCTTCCTGTGTCATGTTCTCTGACCTCCGCGACGGCCCTTAACGTTTAACATTTGTCATTGCTCATTTCGCAATGAGCGATGACAAATGTGCAATTCCAAATCGGCATGTTACCGTTTTCCGCTGCCTGTTTCCAACTCGGCCAGCCTCCTTTCGAGGTCCCTGAGCCGCGCGAAAAGATCCGGGAGTCTGGCCATAAGGGTGCTTGTCTTCAGCCAAAGACGGTGCGCCATAGCCGGAGTACCTGAGACCACTCCGCCCCGAGGGACGGATTTGGGCACTCCGGCTTGAGATCCAACCATGGCCTGGTCCGAGATTTCCACGTGATCAGCCACAGCGGCCTGGCCGCCGATGACCACCTGTTTGCCGATGCTGGCACTGCCGCCTATCGCAGCCTGGGCAACTATGACCGTGTCTTCCCCTATCACCACGTTATGGGCAATCTGCACGAGATTGTCCGTCTTTACTCCCGATCCTATCCGAGTCTTTCCAAAGGCGGCCCGATCGATGCAGGAATTGGCCCCGATTTCCACGTGATCGTCTATCTGCACGATTCCCAATTGCGGGATTTTGACATTCGCTTTCCCGTCGCGAACAAATCCAAAGCCGTCCGCACCGATGACGCAGCCTGCGTGAATGATCACGTCATCCCCGATGATGCAGTCATGCATCACAACGACATTCGGAAAGAGAACTGTTCCTTTCCCGATCCTCACCCGGTCGCCCACAAACACACCCGGAAAAAGGATCACGTCGTCTCCGATCTTCGCCCCGTCCCCCACGTAGACGGAAGGATAAACCGAAACATTGGTTCCCACCCGCGCCCCCGGCTGAACAAACGCCCTGTCGCTGATTCCGGGAAACCTGGCAAGCGGACGGGCGAAGAACCCCGCGACTCGTGCGTAAGCAAGCGCCGGATTCGGGACGATCACCTGGGGCCTTGAAAAAAACTCCAATTGCCGCGGCACGAGGAGGGCCGATGCGTTTGTCCCGATCACCTGGGTTTTGTAACGGGCGCTGGCGAAGAAGGAAATCTCACCTTCAACAGCTTCCGCCAATGAATTGATCCCCGTGATCCGGATCTTGCCGTTTCCTACGACCTCTCCTGCCAGCCTCTCTGCGATTTGATCGAGGGTGAAACCCGGAATCCCTTGTTCATTTCTTTCGGTCATTCCTTACCCAGTGCGTCTACTGGTACATCTTGTCGTAAGCATCCACCACGCGGTCGGTGATGTCTATCGCCTTGCTGTAATAAACAAGGCCTAAGGTCCTTTTTTCCAGGATCACGGTGAAGCCCTCTTTCTCTCCGATTTTCTCAACGACCTTCTCGAGCTCTTTCATGATCTTTCTGATGGCTTCCGTTTCAGCGTCTTTCATCTCCTGCGTGTATTCTTCATACAGGTATTTGAAGTATCGCCTTTTCTTTTCCATCTCCCGCTTTTTGTCTTCCTGCGCATCCAGACTGAGCATCATGCTCTGCTTCTTGAACTCATCCTCCAGCTTTGAAACGGCATTCCTCTCCTCATCCAGCTTTTTTTGAAGTTCTTCAAATTTCTTTTTCATCTCCGCGGCGGTTTTTTGAAACACCTTGGATGTTTTCTGGAACTTGTCGAGATCCACGACCGCAATCTTTGTGGATTGCGCCGCCACCTGGTTCGCCTGGAAAAAGAAGATCATGCTCAAACCAAATATCAAAAAGAAAGCTCTTTTCATAAATCCCCCTTGTCTCTGATAAGTAATCTCATGCTTCCCCTGTCCGTTCTCAAGGCCCTAGAAGAACCCCCCGATGGAGAATTCTACGTTACCCGTGGGATCAGCCGGTCGGGGATTCAGGATATACCCGTATTCTATCCGGATCGGTCCAAGGGGAGAATACCATCTCACGCCTCCCCCGACGGATTTCCTGATGCCCGAGAAGGTAAAATTATCGTCCGTTGCGAAAACGTTTCCCGCATCGAAAAACACCACGCCCACTACGCCCTGATCCTTGATCAGCGGGAAACGGTATTCCACATTATAGATCATCATCTTCTCACCGCCAATAGACTCCCCCGTGGCGGGATCAGTGAGGGTGATATCGTACCAGTTGTAACCGCGAACGGTATTGATGCCCCCCAGCCTGTATTTCTGGTAATCCGGCAGCCTCCCTCCCTCTCGCTGCTTGACATAGCCCCATCTGCCCTGGACCATGAAAGATGTTTCCCAAAAAAAAGGGAAATACCACGCAGACTTCAATTCATACCGGTTGAAATAGGAATCGCCCCCAAGGAATCCGCCCGCATATTCGAATCTGATTTCGTTTTCGGACCCCCTTGTCGTATTCCACAGCCTGTCCCTGGAGTCCCTGTCAATGCCCAGGGTGATGCTGCTCGTCAGGTTGTCCCCTTCCATATCCCGGACCTGAAAGGCGGCGGTCGGAGCTACATCCTTGATCGTGGAATCATCGTAGAGGTACTTGACCGATCCCGAAGTGTACTCATCCAGTGCCAGGGGGAATCTGAATCTTAGCGCCCCGCCGAAGCTGTCTCTCGTGTAGTCGTCGAACTCGGCTTCCCAACGGTACAGATCGACGCCGGCGGATATGCGCCGATCAAAGAGCCAAGGTTCCGTAAATCGGATGTCGAACTGAGTGGTTCTGGTGCTGACCTTTATGGAGGAGGACAGCCTCTGTCCCCGGCCGAAGAGATTGTTTTGGGACACCTGGACAATGCCTGTGGTGCCTTCATAGCCGCTGTATCCGGCGCCGAGGCTGAAGGATCCCGTGGGCCTTTCCTTGACATTGATGTCGAGCACCATCAGGTCGTCCTCGGTCCCTTTCTTCGTCTGAATCTCCACGTCCTCGAAAAACCCGAGGCGGTGAAGCCTTTCCGTGCTTTTCGTGAGCCCCCAGCCCGTGTAATACTCGCCTTCGATCGCAGCAAGTTCCCGCCTGATGACCTTGTCTCTGGTCACAGTATTGCCGTAAATGTTGATGCGCTCGAAGCGAATTTTGTTCCCCGGAACAAGCCGATAGGTGATATTCACGAGGTGGTTTTTGTCATCTTCCTTCACAATGGGGATCACCTCGGCATAGGCAAATCCCTGGTCGGAGTAAACATCCCGCAAGGCCAGGACGTCTTTGCGCACCACCTCTCTATTCATATACTTTTCTTTGTTGATGCTCACCTTCTTGAGAAGCTCTTCTTCGGGGACGATCAGGTCACCTTCCAATCCGACCTCGTTCACGGCGTACCTTTCTCCTTCTTCGATCTGAATGGTGACGACCAATCCCTCTTCTTTTTCGTGAGTGACCTTCGGCTCTCCCGCCTTGGCACGGATGTAGCCTTGGTTGTGATAGAAGGTCGTGATTTTCTGAATGTCCGCCTCGAGTTTCTTTTCGTCCAAGAGTCCGGATTTCGTAATCCAGGAGAAAAATCCTTTCTCGCCGGTTTCCATCACTTTTTTCAGATCGCCGTCCTTGAACCTGGTATTGCCGACAAACTCTATCTTTCTTATGAAAAGCTTTTCTCCTTCATCGATATCGTAAACAAGGGCGACCTGGTTGCTCGGGAGGTCTTCGATCTTGTCCTTAATTTCGACACTGTAGTAACCTTTTTGCCTGTAAAACTCCTTTAGCCTGTTGACGCTCTGCCTGATTTCGTTGGGGTTGAAAATAGAATAGAGTTTGACCCCCGCTTCCTTTGAAAGATCTTCGGCTTTGACTTTCTTGTTGCCCGTGAAGGTAATGCTCCCAATGGAAGGCTTTTCGGTGATGACGAAGGTGACGACTGTCCCTTTCGGACCTTCTTCCGTCTGGATATTGACATCCGTGAAATAGCCCATGGCAAATACTGCCCGCAGGTCTCTGTCGAGTTTGTCGTAATCGAGTTCCTCGCCTTTCTTGCTCTCCACGACGGCGAGGATGGCTTCCGTTTCAACGCGCTGGTTGCCCTTGACCAGGACGGAGTCGATCTGCGCGATGCCGGCAATCTGATTGTAAAGACTCTTTGCCGCCCTGTCGGCGGCCTCGGCAAGCCGATCGATGTCCTCTTCCACCATGAAGATCGAGAATGAAGGTTTTTCTCCCTTCACTTCCACAGCCTTCACATCCAAGCTGATCTTGCGGCCGATCTGGGTTAAGCTCCCCGTGACAAGGTAGTCGGCGCTCAACGCACGACCGAGCACCGGTGCCTCGGCGGGTCCGATGGTTGGGGCGGAGGCCAGAGCGTGCTGATTCACTATACTCGGACTCACCGTCGATATCCCCAACTCGGCCAGGCGCGTGGTCATCATCTCCTGCAGCCCGGCCCTCAGATGATCCAGCGGTTCAGATGCATAGACGGAGAAAGGAAGCACCGCAACCGTTTTCTTCTGCTGGGCATGCCCGGGAGGGGCAATTGAGAGGAGGGCAAGGAGCGCCAAAAATACCATGCCCTCCAGCAAAGCCAAAGAAGCCGCCGGCCTGCTATTTCTCGAAGTGTATGTGACCATCTATGATCTCCAGTTGTCTCGACATCCGCTCGGCGAGCCGGTGATTGTGCGTCGCAATCACCATGGTCAGGTCTTTCTCTTTGTTAAGCTGAAGGAGAAGATCGACAATTCCTTCCCCCGTATTGGCATCCAGGTTTCCGGTGGGCTCGTCCGCCAGCAGAAGCTTAGGCCTCATCACGAGGGCTCTGGCGATCGCCACCCGCTGCTGCTCACCTCCGGAAAGTTCGCCGACGCGGTGGTTCAATCGGTGCTCAAGCCCCACCTTCACAAGGATTTCTGTTGCCCTTTCCTTGGCTTTCTGCATTCCTGTCCGAGCGATGAGGGCAGGGATGAAGGTATTTTCAAGAGCGTTGAATTCAGGAAGGAGATGGTGAAATTGAAAGACAAAGCCTATCCGACGATTCCTCAACAGGCACAGCTCTCCTTCGCCCATATCGCGCAGATTCCGATTCTCGAATCGAACACTGCCCTCCGTGGGCTGTTCCAGGGTTCCCATGATGTTGAGGAGCGTTGATTTGCCCGCGCCCGAAACTCCTGTCAGAGCCAGGCTCTCACCCTCCCGAACTATCAGGTCGATCCCTTTCAGAACATGGATTGTCAACCCGTTGTGGGAAAAAGACTTATGGATGTTTTCAAGTTCCAACACGAAAGACTCCTGAATCATTCGTACCTGAGAGCTTCAACAGGGTTGAGACGCGAGGCATGCCACGAAGGATAAAGGGTGGCCAGGAATGATATGAGCACCGCAGCCACCGTGACGAAAACCACGTCCAGCATCTCTACCCTTACCGGGAGAGTGGAGATGTAGTATACATCAGCGGGTAGCCTGATGAATTTGTACTTCGCGAGGAGGTGGCATAAGCCGAGTCCTGAAAAGAGCCCTGCCAGGGTCCCGATAAGGCCGACGAGAAGCCCCTGAAAAACAAAGACGGCCGTGATGCTTTTTCCTGATGCGCCCATAGCCCGCAGGATAGCCACATCTCTGTTCTTTTCCATCACGACCATCACCAGGGTGCTGATGATGTTAAGGGCTCCTACAAGGACGATCATGATCAGAATCACGAACATGGTGAGCTTTTCGAGCTTCAATGCGGACACGAGGCTTCGGTTCATCTGCTGCCAGTCTTTTGTCCAATAGGGATACCCGAGTCTCTCGGAAACGGCGTGCCCGATCCTGTCGGCCTTGTAAACATCGGATACTCTGATCTCGACTCCCGTCACTCGATTCTCCATCCCGAGAAAATCCTGAGCTTCCTTCAGGGATACGTAGAGCATCGTCGCATCGTACTCGTACATGCCCGAGTCGAAGAGGGCGGTGACCTTGAACTTCCGGCTCTGCGGCACCCTCCCCAAAGGCGTCAGTTTGCCGAGGGGAGACATCACAGTCACGGTGTCACCAGGCTGGACTCCGAGTTGTTTGGACAGTTCGCTTCCCAGAATTATAGCAGGCAATCCGTCGTGCTCCGTATCCAGGGATTGGAGTGTGCCGTGCTTGATCATCTGTACCACGCGGCCCACTGCAGGGGCGGTTGCCGTGTCGAGACCCCTCAGAACGGCTCCGGATACGGACGCTTCGCTGCTCACCATCACCTGGCTGTATATGAACGGTGTGGTGGCGACGACCCCTTCCACGGTGTCGGCCCGGGCCGCTGCTTCGGCGTAGTTCTCGAACGGTCCCTCATAGCTCAATATTAAAAGGTGGGAATTGACGCCCAGGATTTTTGACATGAGATCTTCGCGGAAGCCGTTCATGACGGACAATACCACGATGAGGGCCATTACGCCGACCATGACTCCCGCCACGGAAATCACCGTGATGACAGAAATGAAAGCCTGTTTGCGCTTTGCCTTTAGGTATCTGGTTGCGAGAAATGTTTCAAATAACATAGTGCAGACGCCGAAATATTGGTGATTGTCACCTCAAGGGATCGGTCTTGTATCGGGATGCGGGCACGGCAACGGCCGGCTAGCATTGCCAGTCCTCTCATCTTGTTCTCATGTGAGGAAAGAATATCACGTCCCTGATGGAAGGGGAGTCTGTCAGGAGCATAACCATCCTGTCAATACCGATGCCTTCCCCTGCTGTTGGGGGCAGTCCGTATTCCAGGGCTGCGACATAATCCTCGTCCATGAACTGTGCCTCATCATCTCCGGCTTCACGAAGCGAGACCTGCTGCAAAAACCTATCGCGCTGATCAATGGGATCATTCAACTCATTGAAAGCGTTGGCTATTTCCTTGCCCCCGATGAAAAGCTCAAAACGGTCAGCCACATTGGGGTCAAGATCGTTTCGACGGGAAAGGGGCGATATTTCAATGGGATATCCGTAAATAAAAGTGGGCCTAACAAGATTCGGTTCGACCAGATGGTCGAAGATTTTCGCCAGGACCTGTCCCAGATTGTCCTGCTTGGAAAGGACAATGCCGTGGGAGAGGGCAAAAGCCACGGCTGCGTTCTTGTCGATCAGAACCCCTTCGCTCACCCCTGCGATCTGCTTCAATGCGGCAAAGAGAGGCATCCTTTCCCAGGGTCTTGAAAAATCGATCGTCTTGCCCTGATACCGGATTATGCGCTTACCGATCGTCTCGTCCAATACGTGAAGAAACAGTTCCTCGGTCAGTTCCATGAGGTTTTCGTAAGTTGCATAAGCCATGTAGAATTCGAGCATTGTGAATTCCGGGTTGTGTTCTACCGAAACCCCTTCGTTCCTGAAATTGCGGTTGATTTCGAACACCCTCTCCAGGCCGCCGATGACAAGTCTCTTCAGATAGAGTTCAGGGGCTATTCTCAGATAAAGGTTCATTCCCAGAGCATTGTGGAAGGTTTTAAAGGGCCTGGCGGTAGCACCACCGGGGATTGGCTGCATCATGGGCGTTTCCACTTCGAGGAAATCCCTCCGGATAAAGAAGTCCCTGATAGACCGGATGATCCGGCTCCGTAAGACAAAGACCTCCTTCACCTCTTCGTTGACGATAAGATCCAGATACCTCTGCCGGTAGCGTGTCTCGACGTCCGTCAACCCGTGCCATTTCTCGGGGAGCGGCCTGAGGCCCTTTGCAAGAAGATTGACCTCATCTGCGAGAATGGTGAATTCGCCCGTCTTGGTTCTGAAAAAAGATCCCTTTATCCCGATGAAGTCACCGATGTCCATAAGTTTGAAAATACGGAATTGATCTTCACCGATTCTGTCCTTGCGGATGTAAGCCTGAATGCGGCCGCTTCTGTCTTTGACGTGGATGAACGAAGCCTTGCCGAAATCCCTGACCGCCATTATCCGGCCGGCGATCGAAACGGTGTGACCGGATTTCTCCAGGGAGTCGGCATCCATAGCGCCGAAACGTTCAAGAGCTTCCGCCACCGTAAGATCGCATTCGAATCCAGTCGGGTAAAGGCTGACCCCCTCATCCTTGAGGATTTCCGCCTTCTTTTTCCTATCTTCCAAAAGTGTGTTCTCTTTCTCCATGGTGCAGGATCTTTCTCATCGGGAAAAGGTATTTTCCAATTATTTGCATAAGTTGAACGTAAGCTTTTAATCCAATCGGGTTGGATAGTCAAGGTAAATCTGGGCGGGGCAAGTCGCCGGAACCGTTCATGGGATTAGGGGTTCTATGGTTATTGTTTTGATTGCCTAATACCTTCGTGGTATAAGGGTTTATATCCTAAGGAGCGGAAATTAACGACTCCGGTGATTTTGTCTCTTAGAATGCCATCATGCTGAAAATCCTTCGAGCCGTCTTGTTCCCCCATCCCCATGCTTCGGAAGTGAATCTGAAGAAGGTGCTGTCTTTGTTCGATAGGGTCACGCTGTTTCAACCCTGGTTTCTGGAGAAGGCGCCACCACTGGCGAAAGAATGGCCGAACCTGGTGGAGGTTGAGGACCCGGGGGACGAGTTGAGACCAAAGCAGGACTTCAAGCGGCTGCTCGCAGAGTACAGCCAGTGGATGAGGAACAACTACCGGCACGGCCTCGCCTCTTTTCCTGCTTTTTCCCTCGACGACTCGGAGGTCGATTTTCCCACCTGGGAGATAAAGCGTATGATTCGGGACAGGGGGATATCGAGAGGGAAGGATGAGGCGCAAAAAGTCTTGAAGTGGCACCTTGCCCTGCATCTTGCGGAAGAAATGGAGCAAGCGCAGGAAAATGCCGCGGACCTGATCAAGTCGGTGGAAGAACTGGGCTCTCCACTGAAAGGCGCGATTGAAGAGGATACCGTTCCAGGACTAATCGGGGATCTTTCCGGCCCGGAAAAGGGGGATATCTTCAGCGAAGAGAGATTGCGACAGATTATCGAGGCCTGGTTTGCCCTTTTCGGGGAAAAAGCGCGGGGCGGCAAAGCACTAATCACCTTGAACCCCCAGGTCATGAAATTTGTGACCGAGACATGGGATGAGCATGGGACCGGTGGACAAGGTGAGCGGCGTCTCCACTTTGAATTGGAATCCCCGGATTTGTCCCCTTTGGGAAAGCAGGAATTTCTGGAGAAGCGGGGAACCTTCTTCATAAGAGACAAGAGAAGGGAGTCTGTCGCCGACTTCATCTGTAATCCAGGAACGAAATTTCATGCCTCTGATTCGGACCGAAAGCCGGAAAACTATCCCGGCTCCCTCCGCTGGACTTTCACGTACTTCCCTCCCCTTGGAGACAAGAAAATAGCCGGGCGGTGGGGGTTCATCAAAAAACTTTCAGGGAAGACCGTAGGTTTCATGGAAAAGGTGAAAACAAGTGAACGATGAAGGACGTTCCAGGGTCCGGGAACTTGAGGAGCAGGGATGGGTCGAACAATTCATAGCCTCGGAGCCCCGTCTGAGCGAGGCTGTTGAGCTCTACAGAGAATCGGGGTTCGAAGTTCATCTCGAGCCCCTTCCAAAGGGCCGGAAGTGCGAATTCCGGGCGGGACCTCAAGATGAAGAGCAGGAAGAGTGCCGCGTCTGTTTCAAGGGTCATGAGGCCCTGTACAAGATCATTTTCACCAGACGGCCCAAGGGAGTGAGATGAGTGTTCAGCGTTCGGTGTTCAGCCTTCAGGTTATCGGGATGATGAATCTTTGTACGGCGGCCTTGATTCATCCCCCAATCTCTCTTGCCTTCCAGTAAGGATGAATCATATCCTCGAAAATAGCCATAGCCGCCTCAGCCCCCTGGCCTGTGGCGGTGACGATCTGTTTGTATCCGCCTTCCACATCCCCCGCCACATAAATCCCCGGTATGCTGGTTCGATGCCGGCCGCCACTGTCGATGTATCCGTCAGGAGTCAGGTCCACGCCGATTTTCTTGGCCAACTCAACAGCCGGCTCATATCCGACAGTAATGAAGACGCCGTCGACGGCCATGGTCGAGGTCTTCTTGGTGCTATTATTGAAGAGGACCACCTCCTGGACCCTGTCTTTTCCCCTGATTTCTTTCACCTCCGTGTTGAAGAGGACGGGGATATTGTTTGAAAAGATGGTCTTGGCAAGTTGCTCCTGGGCCCGCAACCTGTCGCGCCTGTGCACGAGGGTCACCTTGACACCGATATTGTGCAAATGTAGAGCCTCGGTGACGGCGCTGTTTCCTCCTCCCACGATGATGACTTTCTTTCCTTTGAAAAGGGGGCCGTCGCAGGTGCTGCAGTAGCTGACGCCATGGCCGGAAAGACGGGACTCGCCTGGAACATTGAGATGTCGGTAGTTGGCGCCCGTTGCAAGGAGAACGGCCCGGGCGGTGAACCGCCTCCGGTTGGTCTTGAGCACTATGGGCTCTCCGGGCTGGATATCCAGAACCTCTTCGCCCTGAAAGATTTTTACATATTCCAGTGCATGGCTCACCATCAGGTCCACCAGCGCCTTCCCCCCCACCTGGGTCAGTCCGGGATAGTTCTCCACCACGGGCGTGGTAGCCACCTGGCCGCCCAGGGCGCCCTTCTCCACGACAACGGCGCGGAGCCCGCTGCGCGCCGCGTAAATGCCCGCGGTGAGTCCTGCCGGCCCTCCTCCCACAATGACCAGGTCCGCCTGCACTTCCTCCGCGTCAATGTCGGGTATGAACAGGGTCTGCTGTTCCATTCTCTGAAGGGAGAGCATGAAAAGCTCCTCGGTCTGCGCTCCCTGGGCTATGAGGACGTCGTTGGCAAAGGTCTGGGGCACGCTCTGGGCGGAGTATTCGTCTGCCAGGTCGGGATTAGCCAGGATGTCGATGATTTCCAATGAGAACAAATCAGGCTTTTCGACGACTGCTTTGATGGCGTTCACTGCCTGCTGCGGGCAGTATGGGCATGAAGGGCTGACGAACAGTTTGATATCTCTTCTCTCCTCGATCTTGTTCAAGACCTTCAAGGACTCTTCGCTCAGCCCGCTTTTTTCGCGGCCTATCATCAGAAGGGCCTCCACAAAAGTCCGGGTTTCCTCGCCCAAAGGAGCTCCCAGCCACCTGATGCGGTAACGGTCGGGGTCCAGGAGCAGAGTTGGGGAACGATCGACGTCCCACTGCCGGGCAAGCTTGTGGCTCAAATCGAATTCGCGCAATGTGACCTTCGGCGACACTTCTCGAATCGCCCGGATCAGAAAACGGGTTGCGGCGATCAGAACGTCGTTCCTCCCCGGCCGGGTGAAGAGAAACAAGGGAACACCTCCGGGAAGATCCTTGAAAAGTGGTTCCAGTTGGGCCTCAAGCTGGTCCATGGCCGAGCGCTCGGACATGGGCTCGGGTCTTGGTTCATCGAAAATGCCTGCTCCCAATCCATCCATTTCACACTCCCTTTTTGTTCAGCCTGACGGCTTACTTACCAGGAGAATGCGGGAAAGTAAACGACTTCATCAGGGAAAGGTCAAGAATCTAGGCACTAAGCAGGGCGGAGCGAAGGGTTTGCCAGCACTGGAGGAGTTTCTTTCCTCTTCATGGGGCTTGCCACGGATAAAGGCGCTTCGAGTTTGGCGAAGTGCTTCCATTGATACCATTCGTGTGGATAAGATCGAATGTAGTGTTCCAAGCGTTTCAGAATTGCTGCGGAAGGGGAGGCTGTACCCGTTCCGACAAGGGAAAGAACATCGGGATAAGTTTCGAGGAAGAAGGAGTAGGTTTTCAGGTCGAAACGGTGAATAATACCGAAGAGGATTTCTGCGCCGCTCCTTTTTCGAAGCAGACTCAAGGTTCTATCCACGCCTATTTTTCTTCCCAAGAAAAGCATTGTCTCCCTGGGTGAGGGGCTCCATGCTTCAATTTCGTCACACTGGATGAAAACTATGCGGTTCGCTCTTAGATCCTTGAGCACGGACGATGCCGTGTTGCCGTTTTCAGGATCGATAACCTTTATCTTTAATTCTTCGGCCCTCCTGTGAAGCCTGTCCTGAAGCTGGCTGGTAGAGCATTTGAACACCACCGAAAGAGGATAACGGTGCATGGCAAGGAAAATAGGAATGTATTCTACCCCCCCGTAATGAGCAGTCACAAAAAGCACCCCTTTGTTTCTCTTTAGGGCTTCATCTATCTTTTCAAGAGGGGGCGGGGCTATATGGTCACGCAGGAAGGAAGTTAGAGCGGGCAGCGACTCGTAGGCGTTGAATATCTTTTCATAGTAGTGGGACAAGATGCCGCCGATGATCTTCTTCTCCAGCTCTTTGAGCCCCCCCGGTTCCTTTTCTAGCCGGCGGGCGCTTTCGACGGAGCGGAAGATATTTTCCCTGTCGGCTCGCTTAACAGCGTAATACAGACCACCCAGAAAAAAGAGATACCTGCAGGCGAAAGGCCAGCCGAGCTTGCGGTAAAGGGAGACATTAGGTTGCCACTGAATGAAGCGACTGATTGTCATGGCCTTGAAAAGAAGGACTCGTCCGGAAGTGGATTCGCCTTCGGATATTCTCTTAGATGACGTCTAACCGCTCAAGAAACAACAAGAATCCAGCGGATGAGGGTAGGGAAAATGCAAGGTCCAGGCCATGAGCTCGCATTAATTACAAAAATTAGTTTGGATTTTTAGAAATGAGTTGTTTCGTGTTAAAGTTAGGCGAATACGAAGTGCTCTTGAGCGACAAAAAAGGGCAAGTTGTCCGAATTTTGGCGGTCGGGGGCTTACATTTTTCCGAAAAGGCCGCCCTACACCTTTCCCTTCTTGAGCCTTCGAATAACGACATTTTCCACTTTGCTCCTCAGCATGGCGTAGTACCGATCCTTTTCATCCCAGATGATCGCTGCGGTGCTGCTACCGTCCATTTCATCAAGGACCATGCTGCCTTCGTCATCGGTCCTGTAGTCTTCGCAAACGAACAGGTTCGTCCCTTTGATGTCCTCAAGCATAAAAGAGAAAAGCGCGGCGTAACTCGGCCGGGTATGGTCGGCGAAAGTGACCAGAATGTTGTCGCTTCGATCTACGACCAGGAGAAGATAGTCGGTTCGAAGGTAAAACTCTCCCTTGTAATATTGCCCTTTCGAATAAGCGGCTTTGCCTGCGTAGAATTTCTCGAAAACGGATTCAATCTCCCTGGCGATTCTTCTCTTTTCCTTGGACAGTTCTATGTTCGCTTCCATGGCACACCTTTCGTATTCCCGTGTTGAAACAGCAAGAAAACATCACAGCGCCGGGACCCCCACCTAAGTAGGGGAGCCCGCAAAGCGGATTATAGTCCAGTACTGTCGATCGCGCCACACAAATGGCAATGTGCTTTCAACCCATTACCTCGAGCTGTCTAGCCTGCAGGACCTTGATCTCGTCTCTCAGCCTGGCGGCTTCCTCGAACTCCAGGTTTCTTGCCGCCTCCCTCATCTTTTTTTCCATGCCTCTTATCCGTTTCTCCAGTGACTCCGGCTCGAGGTAAGGCGCCTCTTTTTCCGCCACCACAGGCACGGTTACATAGTCTGCTTCATAAGGGGAACCCAGAACCTCGTCGATGGCCTTCTTTATAGAGACAGGCGTGATCCCGTGAACCCGGTTATACTCCAGTTGAATCTCCCGCCGCCTTCCGCTTTCCTCAAGGGATCTGGCCATGGAGCCCGTGATCCGGTCCGCGTAAAGGATGACCAGCCCATTCACGTTCCTTGCGGCCCGGCCGCATGTCTGGATCAGAGACCTTTCCGATCGAAGGAAGCCTTCCTTGTCTGCATCGAGAATGGCGACGAGGGAAACCTCCGGCAGGTCGAGACCCTCTCTCAGCAGGTTTATTCCTACCAGCACGTCGAAAACCCCCAGGCGGAGGTCGCGAATGATAGACATTCTCTCGATAGTCTTGATGTCGGAATGGAGATACCGCACGGCAATGCCCAGATCCGCATAGTAATCGGTCAGGTCTTCCGCCATGCTCTTCGTGAGGGTGGTGACAAGCACCCGTTCGCGTTTTTGGATCCTGTCCCTGATCCACCCCAGCAGGTCGTCCACCTGGTTCGTCGCGGGCCTGACGATAATCTCCGGGTCGGTCAGCCCTGTGGGGCGGATGATTTGCTCGGTGATAAGTTCGGCCCGATCGAGCTCGTAGGATGCCGGTGTGGCGGAAACGTAAACGATCTGGCGGACCCTGTCCTTGAACTCCTCGAATTTGAGAGGCCTGTTGTCCAGGGCCGAAGGAAGGCGAAAACCGTAACGGACAAGGGTTTCCTTGCGTGAGCGATCTCCGTTGTACATGCCGTTGAGCTGGGGGATCGTGATGTGGCTTTCGTCGATTATGACGAGGTAATCGCTCGGGAAATAATCAAGAAGGGTGGGAGGAGGCTCCCCGGCCGATCGTCCGGTCAGGTGCCTCGAGTAGTTCTCAATGCCGTGACAGTATCCCATCTCGAGCATCATTTCGAGATCGAAGAGCGTCCTTTCTTCTATTCGCTGGGCTTCTATCAGCATGCTCGCGGAACGCAAAGTCTCTATTCGCTCCTTAAGTTCTTCCTTGATCTGCCGGATGGCCCTTTCCCTGATGTCCACGGTTGTCACATAATGGGTGGCAGGATAGATCGTGATCCTGCCCATTTCCTTGCGGGCCTTTCCCGTGAGAGGATCGATTTCCTGGAGGCTTTCAACTAGATCACCGAAGAAATGAATCCTCACCGCCCGGTCCTCCTCATGCACGGGATAGACGTCCACAACGTCGCCCCGAACCCTGAAGTGCCCCCGGGTGAAATCATAATCTCCCCTTTCGTAATGAATCTCCACCAGTTTCTCCAGCACGCTTTCTCGAGGGATGGTTTTGTCTTTCTCCAGGTAAAGGAGCATGTTGTGGTATGCTTCGGGGGAGCCGAGGCCGTAAATGCAGGAGACACTCGCCACAATTATCACATCGTCCCGGTCGAGGAGGGATCGGGTTGCCGAATGGCGCATTTTGTCTATCTGTTCGTTGATGTGGGCGTCCTTTGCAATGTACGTGTCCGACTGTGGGATGTACGCTTCAGGCTGATAATAGTCATAGTAACTGACGAAGTATTCGACCGCATTGTGAGGGAAGAACTTCTTGAGTTCGCCGAAGAGTTGGGCGGCCAAGGTCTTGTTGGGGGCTAAGATCAGGGTGGGTTTTTGGACCGCCGCAATCACGTGCGCCATGGTGAAGGTCTTGCCCGAGCCGGTGACACCCAGCAGAACAAGGTCTCGCAGGCCCTGCCTTATTCCTCTTGCGAGATCTTCTATGGCTTTGGGCTGGTCCCCGCAGGGCTCCAAGTCCGTAGTCAATTTGAAACCACTCATCTATCACACATCGTATCGCCAGATCGTCCCTTTGGGCCCGTCTTCCAGAACGATCCCAAGGCGCTTCAGCTCTTCACGGATGGCATCCGCTCGCGTCCAATCTTTGGAGGCTCGCGCCTTTGCCCTTTCCTCGATGAGCCTTTCGATCATCGCGGTGTCGACGGAACCGGAGGAGGCGGCCGCCTTCTCGAAAAACTCTTCGGGGCTTTCCCCGAGGAGGCCAAGCACGCTTGCAGCCGAATAGAGATCAGCCAGATCTGTTGCCAAAGTTTTTCTGCCGCTCTCGCCGAGCCCGGAATCCAACGTCCTGTTCATTTCGGTGATCTTCTCAAATATTAGTGCAATGGCGGCCGGGGTATTAAGGTCTTCGTCCATGGCCTCGATGAAGCGACCGAGGAATGTGCCGCCTTCTCTCTTGTCGAGGACCTCCTCCACGGGGGTCGATGTCCTTTCGTGAGCTCTTCCCAGGACGTCGTTCACCCTCTGCACGGTCCTGTAAATCCGAACAAGACCCGATTGAAGATCCATTACGGCGCTTCTCGTGAAATCCAGGGGGCTGCGATAATGCTTGGAAATAAGGAAAATGCGAAGAACTTCAGGATGACAGGTCTTGAGTGCGTCGCGGATGGTGAGGAAATTGCCGAGGGACTTGGACATCTTTTCCGAGTCTACGGTCACGAAGCCGTTGTGCACCCAGTAGCGGGCGAAATCTCCTCCGGTGGCGGCGATGGATTGGGCTCTTTCGTTTTCATGGTGGGGAAAGAGCAGATCTTCCCCGCCTCCATGGATGTCGAAGGTAGGGCCCAGGTAAAAGCCGCTCATGGCCGAACACTCGATGTGCCACCCGGGTCTGCCGGAACCCCAGGGACTCGGCCAGTTAGGTTCGCCCGGTTTGGCGCTTTTCCACAAGACAAAGTCCATGGGGTGCTTTTTCCTCCGGTCCACAGCCACCCTGCTTCCCGCCTTCATGTCTTCCAGGCGCCTGCCCGAGAGTATTCCGTAGTCCGGAAACTTCTCCACTGCGAAGAAGACATCCCCGCCCTCGACGTAGGCGTATCCCTTATCGATCAAGGTGCGGATCATGGCTGTCATCTGAGGGATAAATTCCGTGGCTCTGGGCTCCTCGTCGGGAACCAGCACGCCCAGCTTCCCCATGTCTTCGTAAAATGCGTCGATGTATTCCTGAGCTAGGTCCGCGGGGTCTTTGCCGAGCAGTTTGGCCCTGTCTATGATTTTATCGTCCAGGTCCGTGAAGTTCCGGACATAGGTCACTTCGAATCCTCTCGCCTTCATGTACCTGACAAGAACGTCAAAAACAATGGCCGATCTTGCATGACCCACATGGCATAGGTCATACACCGTGACCCCGCATGCGTAAAGCCCAACCTTTCCTTCCTTCAGGGGCCTGAACTCTTCTTTTCTGCGTGTCGCAGTGTTTTGCAGTCTCAGGGACATAAGATTAATCCGTTCGGTTTTCTCTAACGAGAGAGACGACGGCAAAGGCTTCCATGCCTTCCTCGCGGCCGCAGAAACCCATCTTCTCTGACGTTTTTGCCTTGACGCTCACCCTGGCGAATGAAACGCCGAGAACTCCGGAAAGCCTATGCCTCATGGCGGCGAGATGAGGGCTAAGGCGCGGTTTTTCGGCTACAATCGTCGAATCCAATTGCCCCACCCGATATCCCTCCTCTCTGACCCAAACCATGACCTTCTCCAGAAGCATCAGGCTGTCCACGTTCTCGTATGCCGGATCAGTGTCCGGGAAATGCTGCCCCATGTCTCCCTTGCAGAGTGCTCCCAGGAGAGCATCGATCAGGGCGTGGGTGAGGACGTCTGCGTCCGAATGGCCCAGCAGGCCTGTAGGGTGGGGCACGGTCACTCCTCCAAGGACCAGGGAGCGGCCTTCAACCAGGCGATGAGCGTCATATCCGAAGCCTACGCGAACCAAGGCGTCTCCATTGGGAGCTAATGGCAAGAACTGCAGCTTCCACCCGAGCAGGAGGCGCATCCGGAGGAGGCCGAGGAGACATATTTCCCGCCGCTCTTGAAGCTCGAAGCGGACATCAAACGTTCCACTTTCTTGCCCTTGCAGTCAGGACAACACACGTCGCTGTCCTGACCGAGGACGAGACACTCAAATTCTCTTTTGCATTTTCTGCATCGGTACTCGTAAATAGGCATAACCTTTTTTACCTTTCTTTAAGATGCGCTTCCTCGCAGGCCTTCGGCCACCGCCGCGGCGAGAAGCGGTAACATGATCTCATGGTGGCCGACGAGAAAGTATCCTTCCCCTCCTTCCAGGGTAGGCCTCTGCACGACATTCGTCATAGGCCGGTATTGACGGATGAAATCCATATTAAGAGTGGTGAACTTCTTCACCCCGTAACCCAGATTCCTGGCCAGAGAGAGGGCCTTGAGAAACACTTCGGGCATGATGACAGCGCTTCCGATATTGATGAACACACCCCCTTCAAGCTGTGAAACGAGACTCGCAAAAAGACGGAAGTCCAGGTGCGTCGCTTTTCCGAGGGAAGCCCCATCGACAGAAGGGTGGAAGTGGATCGTATCAGTGCCTATGGCTACATGAACCGTCACCGGCACGTTTAACTCGAAGGCCCTGGCAAGAATGCTTTTTCCGATGTGGGGGAACTTTCGACCCGAGAGCTTTGATCCCACGGCAGCACCAAGACCCACTCCGGCTTCCGCTCCCTCCGTTATTGCTTCATTGAGAAAAACGGCAGGTTCTTGGGCCATTCCGAATTTGCCTTCTCCTAGATGGGTCGCCACGTCCTCTGAAGTGTGGCCTGCCATGGCGATCTCCGTGTCGTGAATGATGCAAGCCCCGTTCATGGCAATTCCCCGGATGATACCCCGCTCCATGAGATCGATGATGACCGGGTTGAGCCCCACCTTGATGACGTGGGCGCCCATGGCCATGAGAACCATCCTGCCCGTCTCGACGGAGCGCACGATGCTCGCAACCGCGCTCCTGAAGTCCCTGACAGCCAGGATGTCTGGAAGGGACCTAAGCCAGGAATCGAAGTTTCCTCCGACCGTCCAAGGCTTGCCGAAATCCTCGCATTTGACCCTGCTCCGTCTCCCGGCAAGCGGGTAAGTGTGAACACCATCAAGGGATATGGGCTTCCAATCCGGCATTTGCTCAATCTTCCTTGATTCCCTGCTGGAAGAGGACATGGTCCACAAGCTGGCAAAGGGTATGCAGCGCAAAGCAATGAGCTTCCTGTATCCTCGGCGTGGCATTGCTCTTCACGACAAGCGCCATATCTACAAGGGGACGCAACCGTCCTCCATCGCGTCCCGTCAGGGCCACTGTATAAATACCCAGACCACGGGCTGCCTTGGCGGCGGAGATCACGTTGCCTGAGTTTCCGCTGGTGCTGATCGTCAGCAGCATATCCCCTTCCATACCGATTGCTTTGATTTGCTTGGAAAAGATCTCGTCAAAGGAATAGTCGTTTCCGATGCTCGTGATCACAGACGTGTCCGTTGTCAGCGCAATTGCGGGCAGAGGTGGCCGCTCGAGCGTGAAACGGTTCACGAACTCGGCCGCGATGTGCTGGGCATCCGCGGCGCTTCCTCCGTTTCCGCAGATCATGAGCTTGCGATCGGCGGTGAACACGGACGAAATCTTTTCGGCAACAAAGATGAGGTTGCGGGCATTTTCTTTCACGAAGTCTTCGACGACCCGCCCGCTTTCGCGGAGGACCTTTTCGATGATCTTGTCCATTTGCCGCCTCAACCTTCTAAAAAAATTACGGCTTCGGCCCCGCCTTGTCAACGGCAGCGGGTTCCGTCTCGACAGGGTCGCCGGCCTGAAAGCAGCGGCCCTCAAAAAAATAAAGTGTAGATCACAGCATGGGGAGATTGCAAGCTCTAATGTCCCCTTGCGGTTCGCCATCGTGACACTTTACGACTTTATGCCCGAGTTTGTCCCTCCCCTGGTCCTCTTCATTCCATCTGAAGAGATTCAGCGGAACTGGGAGACGCTCAAAAGCCTATCAGGCGCCTCCCGGGAGCACCCCAATGCAGTAGCCGCCCTGGGACCGATGCCGGAGGCGAGATGACGGTGAAGCATGTATTCGCGCGGATACCGGAGGCTTTTCAGGCCGAGAAGGCTGCCGGAGTGGATGCTGTTTTTCAGTTCCACATTTCCGGGTCCGGGGGCGGGTCGTGGCATGTGTCGGTGAGAAACCAGCGGTGCGAGGTGAAAGAAGGGACACACGATCGACCCACCACGACTATCAGGATGGGCGACGAAGAGTTCGTGAAGCTGATCAGGGACGAGCTGAACGCGATGAAGGCGTGCACGGGTGGGAAACTCAAGATCGGAGGGGATATGATGAAGTCGCAGCTAATCGAGAAGCTATTTCCTAGACCGCGGCAAGGGCGCGGAGTGCTTGGGCCACGATTTTCATCTCCCTTTCCTGAATCGTTCTCACATCCATCAGGACTCGTTCCTTTTCGACCCTCGCGACGATGGGAGGGTCATACGATCTCAGCCATGCCTCCATCGCATGCGCAGATAGCTTGCCCGGCGAGAGGGAGACGATGGCACTGGGCAGGGAGAGGAGAGGAAGCGCCCCACCGCCTACTTTGGAATCCCCGGAAGAAAGGGACAGGTGGAAATTCCCGCGATTTTCCCCCCCGGCCATTCTGATCAGGCGCCGGGCTTTGACCTTGAGCGCCTTGAAGGGTTCCAGAATCATGCGAAGCGTCGGTATCTCGCGTATCGCAGCCTGTTCGTCCCTATATATCCGCAAAGTCTCTTCGAGGGCAAGCAGGGTCAGCTTGTCGATTCGAAGCGCTCGTGCAAGCTGGTTTTTTCTTATGCTTTCCACCAGGTCCTTCCTGCCCAGGATGATGCCGGCTTGAGGCCCGCCCAGCATCTTGTCGCCGCTGAAGGTCACGACGTCAACGCCGCTGGATACCACCTCTTGCACCGTGGGCTCCTTGAGCAGGCCGTACTTGGAAAAATCGATGAAACATCCGCTTCCAAGATCCTCCATCACAGGCAACCCGTACTTGCGGCCCAGATTCACCAGGCTTGCCGTGTCCACCTCTTCGGTGAAGCCGACGATCTGAAAATTGCTCTGATGGACCTTGAGGAGAAGGGCGGTGTCGGGCCCGACGGCGCTTTCGTAGTCTCGCAGATGGGTTTTATTAGTCGTTCCCACCTCCAGCATTATTGCGCCGCTTTTTTTCATAACGTCTGGAACGCGGAAGGAGCCTCCTATTTCCACCAACTGGCCCCGGGAGACTATTACATCCCGCCCCTTGGCCAGGGTATCGAGACACAGAAAGACTGCTGCAGCATTGTTGTTCACCACTGTGGCAGCTTCCGCTCCCGTGATCTCCTTGAGAATCTCTTCGATGTGGGTGTGTCGGCTTCCTCTCTCCCCTCTGGCCAGGTCGAATTCCAGGTTGGTGTACCCTCCGGCCAGGGCGTTGAACTTCTCCAGAACTCTCTCAGCCAGAATTGACCTGCCGAGGTTGGTGTGGACCACGATACCCGTTGCGTTAATGACAGGTTTGAGGCTAGGTTGGTTCAGTATTTCGAGCTTTTCGGCAACCTTATTAGAGACCGTGTCCACGTTCAAGCGGGAAAAGTCTCTGATTTCGACTCCGGCTTTGATCTCCCGGCGGATCTCTTCCTGAACCTGGTGGATGGCCTTAACGACAAGTGCGCGGGGATACTTCGGCATAAGACCGGCCAGCAGGGGGCTCGCGAGCACACGGTCCACAGCGGGAATCTTCTGAAACATCTCTTTCTTTTCGTCCGGGAGCATGCTACTCCCTCCTTTGGAAAAACAACTTTTTGTTGCAAAACGCAGAAATTGTGTTAGATTCCCTTCAAAATCATGGTGGGTGTAGCTCAATTGGATAGAGCACTGGGTTGTGGCCCCAGAGGCCGAGGGTTCAAATCCCTCCACTCACCCCATTCATCTCGGGAACTCGGTACAAAGACCGCCTCATCGTGTTCCGCGATTTTCAGGCGTGGTACATTCAAATGGTCGCCCTTACCATTTGGCGTTTCTTATATCAATACCCTGTGATGGGTGTCAAACTTTTCTCTTCTCAACTATCCAGGAAATCTATGTTATTCATCTCAGAGGAGGCATATCCGGACTGCGCCGCCGTCATCCTTTCCGGCAGGGAATCAATCTGAACGCGATAGGGTGAACTACTTTGGTAAACGCCACCAAAGAGGAGGATCAGATAGCCCAATCGTGCGCGAAGGAACGTCGAAAAGGGAACATTTCAACACTTGAAAGTCAAATTGGGTTTCTGCTATATGCACGCCAATGGAGCTCAGAGTGAGTTGATCACAAAACGAAAGGATCGATGAACATGAAAAAGGACAAGACCCCGAAAGAAGAGACGGTCGTCGGGTACGTGGTTCCCAGCGAGTGGGATAACGATGACAATGTCGTAGCCATAAGCATTTCCACGGATGACGACGACTATCTCGTGGAGATGAATAAGCTGGGAGAGGAACTGTTCGATTTTCTGGACGAAGACGTTGAAGTGACCGGAACCGTCAGGGAAGATCGGGACGGTACGAAACGCATCCGCATCACGAGCTATGAAGTTCTCGAAGATGTTGACGACGAATATGAAGAAGACGACGACTATGGTTACGACGATGAGGACGAGGAAGAATAGCGGAAGCAAGACCCCGGTCACTCATGCCTTTCTCTCTTGCCACTCCCCAAGCTCAAGGGACTTGTGCCTGTCTTGTTTTTGATGTTGACTTATAAGCTAAACTTGAGTAGAATAATCAAGAGTTTAGAAGAGCGATTGTGTCCTTGCTCTGAAGGAGGATGAGGGCGAGCCTTCAGTCGGCCCTGCTGAACTCAATTACGCTACCTTGAGAGAAGACCAGGATCATGGTGAAGGGCATCTCGGGCTATGAGAAGGAAAGGCGCAGACATCCCAGGAAGGAAGTAACCTGGCCGATCACCATCATTGCCGAACACGGGACGATTGAAGGGGAGATCCGGAACATAACTATCGATGGGCTCCTTGTTTATTGCGATGAGCCGTTGAGATTGGACGAGACCTATCGGATGTCTATCATCCCGGACAAGCACCAGGCGATCGGAGTTACGGGGAAAATAGTCCGGGCCGATGCTTACTGTATGGCGGAAGACAAGTCCGTCTATGGAATCGGCATCTGCTTTATTGAATTCACCGACCGGGATCGTGACGTCTTGAGAGAAATCCTCGCCGGGTTGTGAAGCCTTCGGGCGAAAAGGGGATTTCTGTCTGGTGCGGTCCTGGAGAAGCGGGAGGAACGACGCACGGACGTGTTGAGCGCAGAGCGAAGGTCAGAAAGCCGGAGAAAGGTCGACGAGTACTTCAGCGTTGAGTTCCTGGTGGGAGGCATTGAGACCATCTACCAGTTCCGGATATGGAATCTTTCTCCGCAAGGCATGTGTTTTTTGGTGAAGAGGGATTCCGACCTGCTTCGGCATCTGAAGGTGGGGCAAAACTGGAACATGAAATACTACCGGGACGATGCCACAAAGCCGGCCGATTACCTCAGAACGGAAATCCGGCATATCACGAAAGACGAATCGGGCCGATTCAAAGACCATTGTCTGGTTGGATTGTGCATCCTGGACGGCCCCCCTCTTCCTTGAGTATTTCTCTCTGCGTAAAGCGTGAAATCAGGAAACCTTGTCGCCCGGCTCCAGGTCTCCGTCAAAGGTGACGATGCCCAGACTTTTTTTGCCGACACCTGCCAGAATCATACCTTCGGAGACTCCGAATTTCATCCTCCGGGGCTTCAGGTTGGCCAGCACCATCACTTTCTTGCCCACAAGGCCGGCAGGGTCAGGATAGGCTGATCGAATCCCGGCAAAAATCTGGCGGACCCGTCCTTCCCCGATATCAACCCCCAGCCTGAGAAGCCTGTCCGCGCCTTTGACCAGGCCGGCCTCCCGAATCAGGCCGACCCGCAGGTCCAGTTTGGAAAAGTCCTCGATAGTGATTTCCTTCTCAATAGGGGCTATCGGTTCCTTCTCGGGCGTCTTTGCGGACCCCTGTTCCGCTTGCTGGATCTTGGCCCACTCGTCGCGAAGAGTCACCGCTCGATTGAAAACCGGCTTCCCCGGCGCCGAGTCTTTCGTGTCCACGCAGAAGTAACCCAGCCTCTCGAACTGATAGTGGCTGCCCGGCAATGCGGCGGCGAGGCCCGGCTCAAGACGGCTCGACGTCAGAGTTTCCAGAGACTTCGGATTAAGATCTTCCTTGAAGTCAAGGCGACCGGCCGTTTCGTTGGGATCGGCTTTTCTGAACAGGTGATCATAGAGCCGGACCTCGGCAGTGAAACTCCTTGCGGCCGAGACCCAGTGAAGAGTCGCCCTGACCTTGCGCCCGTCTGGAGCATCCCCGCCTTTGGTGGCTGGATCGTAGGTGCAGTGCACTTCACTCACCTTGCCCGTCTTTTCGTCTTTCACGACGCCTACACATTTGACAAAATAGGCATACCTCAATCGCACCTCCCGGCCCGGAGCCAGACGGTAGAATTTCTTGGGCGGAAACTCCTGAAAATCCTCCTCCTCGATGTAAAGTGCCCTCGAAAAGTAGACCTTCCGCGTTCCCATCCCGGGATCTTCAGGGTTGTTCAATGCGTCCAACTCTTCCACCTGCCCCTCGGGATAATTGTCGATGACGAGGCGGAGAGGCCGCAAGACCGCCATGACCCGGGGCGCTTTCCTGTTGAGGTCCTCCCTCACACAGTGCTCGAGGAGGGCAACGTCCACCACGCTCTCGCGCTTCGCCACACCGATGCGGTCGCAAAAATTGCGGATCGATTCAGGCGGATAACCGCGGCGGCGCAATCCCGACAGGGTCGGCATGCGCGGGTCGTCCCAGCCGCTCACGACGCCTCCTCTCACCAGATCGAGAAGCTTACGTTTGCTCATGATCGTGTGGCTCAAATTAAGGCGCGCGAACTCGATCTGCCGGGGGTGATGAATTTCCAGTTCATCGAGAAACCAGTCGTAAAGCGGTCTGTGATCCTCGAATTCCAGGGTGCATATGGAGTGGGTTATCTTCTCGATGGAGTCGCACTGGCCATGGGCGAAATCATACATCGGGTAGATGCACCATCGTTTCCCTGTGCGGTGATGCTCGGCGTGAAGAATACGGTACATCACCGGATCTCTCATGTTGAGGTTGGATGAAGCCATGTCGATTTTTGCCCGGAGGACCCGATAGCCGTCGGGAAATTCACCGGCTTTCATTCGCTCGAAGAGACGGAGATTTTCTTCCACCGAGCGGTTCCTGAAGGGGCTTTCCCTGCCCGGTTCCGTGAGCGTTCCCCGGTATTCCCTTATCTGTTCGGCATTCAGGTCGTCCACGTATGCCTTGCCCTTCCTGATCAGCTTCACTGCGAATTCGTAAAGCTGATCGAAGTGATCGGAGGCATAGAACTCCCGCTCATCCCAGTCAAATCCGAGCCAGCGCACGTCCTCCTTGATTGATTCGACATACTCGATTTCCTCCTTGATGGGGTTCGTGTCGTCGAAACGGAGATTGCAGAGCCCACCGAATTCAGCAGCCGATCCGAAGTTGATGCATATCGATTTCGCGTGACCGATGTGAAGGTAGCCGTTCGGTTCGGGGGGAAACCTGGTTTGGACCCGGTCACCGTATTTGTTGCTCCTGAGGTCATCCAGGATAATGGTCTTTATGAAGTTGACCGGTTCTTTTTCCGGCATAGGAAGGAACTCCCTTCTTCTGTTTTCTTTGGTTCGCGGAAAGGTTCCCTGAAGCCCTTCCATTATAGGGAGAGGCAGGAACTTTTCAATCGGAAACCTTACACTTCAAGGCACGTTTGCATTCGATTGATGGGAAGTCAGGAGCCGCTTCTTGACTTGGTAAAGACCGTCCGAAAGCGAGACCTTATATATGTGGGGATTGATAAATCGTTTGGTCTCAGCTTCCAGGCTTTCCAACTCTTCTTTTGCATGGTCTTTGATATTCTTGAGAGAAGGCGTGTCGTAGACGAGCCTGCCCTCTTTGAAAACCGGGACCATGATCTCCCTTGCATAATAGGGAGGCTTGTAAGTCTTTTTCATGTAATCATACATGGGGTGATGTGCCCTGACCGGAACGTTTTCAGGGACTTTTTCGTCAATGTCGGTCAGGAGGTCTCCCATCATGCGGCCTTTGACGTTGTAGAAACGGACGATCTTCTTGACCCCCGGGTTGGTCACCTTTTCCGGATTCTGGGAAATCTTGATCTTGGGGATGAGCCTTCCGTCTCCCCTGTCCGCGGCCATGAGCTTGTAAACCACGCCCAGGGCGGGGGTCTGGTAGGAGGTTATCAATTTGGTGCCCACGCACCAGACATCGATACGAGCCCCTTGGTCCCGAAGCGTTTCAATGAGCCATTCGTCCAAGTCGCTGCTGGCTAGAATTTTCACCTCGGGAAAACCGGCGTCGTCGAGCATCTCCCGTGCGACTTTGGAGTAGTAAGCCAGGTCGCCGCTGTCGAGCCTGATCCCCCTGAGAGTCCTCCCAGCCCTGCGCATTTCCTCCGCCACCCGTATCGCGTTGCGCACGCCTTCAGACACGTCATAAGTATCGACGAGAAAAACACAGTTGTCCGGGAAAACGTTTGAGAAAGTCCTGAAGGATTCGATTTCATCGTCGAAGCTCTCCACCCAACTGTGAGCGTGGGTCCCCCTTACCGGGATTCCGAAGAGCTTTCCGGCCCTCACATTGGATGTTCCTTCACAGCCTCCGATATACGCCGCTCTGGCGCCATAGAGAGCCGCCTCCACACCGTGGGCACGTCGGGTGCCGAAATCAACAACCGGCGCGTCCCGGGTGGCGGTTTTCAACCGGGCCGCCTTGGTGGCAATAAGGGTCTGGTGGCCGACCATGGCAAGCAGGGTTGTCTCCAGAATCTGGGCTTCCGCGATGGGACCCATTACCCTGATGAGGGGTTCATTGGGAAATACGACCGTGCCCTCGGGAACGGCCCAGATATCGCCGGTAAAGCGGATACCTTCCGACAGTCTCTCCATGGCTTCCGGCGTGAAGATCCCGAGGCTCTCCAGATAGGCCAAATCATCCGGGTAGATCTTCAGGTTCTTCACGTAGCGGATCACGCTTTCCAGCCCGGCAAAGACGCAGAAGCCTCCTCCGTCCGGATTCTGGCGGTAGTAGAGGTCGAAACAGGCTCTCTGTGTTTCTTTGCCCGACACGAGATATCCTGCCACCATGGTCAATTCATAGAGATCGGTGTCGAGAGTGCGATTGTCGAATTTCAGGCAATCCAGGGAACGGCGGCCGTCAAGGAAGCCCAGCACACGGTTGGTGCGGGTGTCTACGACTTCGACCCTCTCCATCAGTTTGCCGCTCTTCGGGTCCTTGAAAATGGTCTCCATGTTTCAATCCTTTTTACCCTTGATCCGCCGGATCTCGAAAACCACAGGGTTGTAAGCGTCCGGGCACGCATGGGTGGACACATCCTTGTTTTCCGTGATCCAGGGGAAATCAGCCCCATACCGCATAGCAAACACCTTCGGCAGAAAACTGTAAAGGGCATGGAGACAAATCCTTCCCTGGACGGTCTCTCCGTCGAAAATTACCTCATCGCCCGCCTTGTGGCCGAATGCGCATGTTCCTTGCTGGCTGATCACCTTCGCCGTGACGAGATAACCCTTGTCTTCTGAGTCTTTTCCGGTTGTTTGTGCCAACACAGACCTCCTTGCAGAACTCGCCGATAGTGAATAACACAATCACTTCCGTCCCGTAAAGGGCAGGATCCGCGAACCGGCCGGTGAGAAATCGCAGTCCAATGCGGTCAAGAGGGATGAGGACAAGGTCCTCGCCGTATCATCGGCTTTCACGCACGTTTCATTGCGGCCAGGATCCTCTCGGGAGTCATGGGAAGCTGATACAACCTGACTCCCGCGGCATCGAAGACGGCATTAGCCAGTACGGCTCCCACACACACTATGGGAGGCTCTCCTCCTCCCTCCGGAGGAGAATCCGCTTCTATGAGCACCGTCTCGATCTCAGGCGTCCAGGAGAAGCGAGGAATTGAATAAGTGTCGAAATTGAGATCGAGGATCTCGCCGTTCCTGAAGTGGATTTCTTCACTCAGGGCATAGCCGAGACCCATGATTATGGACCCCTCCACCTGCAGCCTCGTGCCTCTGGGGTTGATGACCAAACCCATGTCTTGCCCGTGGACAACCCGCTTGACCTGCACCTTCCCTGAGGACCTATCCACCTCCACCTCTGCAATAGTGGCCACGTATGCCCCGGAGCGGATGCCGCATGCCACCCCTAAACCCCTTCCGCTCGGGGCCCTGGAAGGTTTCCACCCGAACTTCGATGCAGCCGCCTCCAGGACCCTTCTCATCCTTCCGTCCTTGAGATGGGCCAGTCGAAATTCGACAGGGTCTTTGCCGGCTCTCGATGCCATGATGTCTATCTGGGATTCCCGGGCAAAGGTGTTGGTATTGGTGGCCGGTGCCCTCCAGGGCCCCGTGCCGACAGGATGAGAAGCGCCCGATCCCTGCCAGCTCCCGCTGGAGACCTCCTTGTGGTGCGGGACGTCGTAATAAAGTTCCGCACCGTCTGACCCCGCGAAATAGACCACATAATCCCACAGTACGATGTTGCCGGACCGGTCCAGGCCCGACCTGATCTTAACTATCGCGGCTGGCATGAAGGTGTCGTGAAAGAACTCCTCTTCGCGGCTCCAGGCAACCTGTACCGGCCGGGCTGTCAGCTTGGCCAGGCGGGCGGCTTCCACAGCCTGCCTGCTGGCGCTCTTTCCGCCAAAACCTCCGCCGAGGAAAACCGATCTCACGCCGACATCAGAGGCCGGCAAACCGAGAGCGACGGCTACCAGGTCCCTGACGCCGAAGGGAGTTTGGGTGGAGGCCCAAATCGTGGCCTTTCCGTCCTTCACTTCTGCCAAGGCGGTGTGCGTCTCAATGGGAGCGTGGGCGACATAGCCGTTCATATAAGTGTTCTCGAAGAGTTCATTAGCGAGGCTCCTTCCCCTTTCGAGGTTTCCGCCCTCTTTCACAACCGTCCCGTCAGGAGCTGCACCGATGAGGTGATCGAAAATGTTCTTTTCGTTCAGCCCGCTCCTCGAAGGCTCGAATTCTGCTCGGATTTTCGCCAGGGCTTCCATTGCCCTGTCAGGATGTTCGTGGAGCACTGCCACGAGATCGCCCTCCTGAACCACCTGAACACCCACCATCTGTTTCGGTCCTGAGACGTCCACCCTCTTCAAGGTCGCGCCGTGCGCAGGAGGCCTCAGGATCGCCGCGTACAGCATCCCGGGAAGGCGGATGTCTCCTGCGTACTTGGCTTTTCCGGTGACCTTGTCCAGCGCGTCGATTCTTGAGAAGGGCTTTCCTACCACTGTGAACTCAGTGACGTTCTCCAGCGTCGCCTTCCCCTCAAGGTGTTTCTCGATGATTTTCCCTTCGGTGAGCCGGGAGTAATTCACGTGATTGGATCTTTGGGCGCTGTCGAAAATCACACCGTTTTCTGCGATCAATCGATCCACGGGCGCATTCAGAGTCTCTGAGGCCATCTTCAGCAAAACGGCTCTGGCCGTTGCAGCGGCTTCTCTGAGCTTGGGACCGAAAAAGCGGGTTGTCATCGATCCCCATGTCCCCCTGTCCCACGGGCAGAGGTCGGTGTCACCCATGATCATGTCGATCGCCTCAAAGGGGGCGTTTAATTCTTCGGCCGCCATCTGCGCAAGGGATGTGATCACTCCCTGTCCCATCTCTATCTTGCCCGTGTAGCAGGCGATCCTTCCGTCGGCCCCGATCCTGAGAAAGGCGTTGAAAAAGGGGATGTCCTCCTGTGTCGCCCCCGGGAGGGCTTCCCCTCGGGTTGGCTGGGATATGGCGGCAGAGGCGCCGTAGGAAAAATAGACGACCATGCCGCCGCCCATGACCCCGATCCGCTTAAGAAATTCTCTGCGGTTCATTTTGTTCCTCCTCTCATCTCCTTTGAAGCCGCCTCGATGGCCTGAATGACCCTGGGATAGGATCCGCAGCGGCAGAGATTTTGCTCCATTTCCTGTACGATCCTTTTACGGGTCGGAAAGGGAGTGTTGATCAAGAGACTGTGAGCTCTGAGGATCATTCCGGGCGTGCAAAAGCCGCACTGAAGGGCGTCATGTTCGATAAAGGCCTTCTGAAGAGGATGGAGTTCACCCTTTCCGGAAAGACCTTCGATGGTAATCACATCCTTCTCCTTCACTTCCCTGACCGGCATCTGGCAGGAAAGAAGGGGTTCGTCGTTTACGAGAACCGTGCAGGCCCCGCACTGTTCACTGCCACAGCCGTATTTGGGTCCGGTCAGACCGAGGTCGGTCCGAAGAACCCAGAGGAGCATTCTTTCACCGTCCACTCGCAAGCTGACCTTCTCGCCATTGAGGTTGAATTGAATGGTTTCGATCATGGCCGTCCTCCTTTGAATGTCCCTTTTTCAACCGGGAGGGAGTTCCCGTTGTTGAATGTTTCATGGCGGGCTCGATACCCATAACTCTCCAACCAAAACAAACGAGAGCGGCGGAGAAGCAATGGGAACTCGGGTTCATCGAGCGTTGAAAAAATCATGCGAGATCCTGGAACGCGGAAATGACATACAAATAGGCTCTTTTGCAGGATCGTCAAGGGCGGTTGGGCGGGTATTAGGCTTTTCTCCCTTCGATGTATGCCATATCCGATTCGTCCAGGTACCTGTTGCAGAAAGGGTGAATATCCGAATCATCCAGCCAGTTCATGATCAGTTCAACCAACTCTCCTTTGGATTTCCTGGAAAGGAAAAGAACGAGGACGATCCTCGCTCTCTGCATGAGTTCAGGGTTTTCGGTCCAATCGGCATTCAAGAGTTCCAGCCCCCTTTCCCTTTGCTTTCCCGGGTCAGCCTTCAGAACCGCTCTGGATAATTACACTTTACGTCCTTATGCTTTCTCCGTCAATGTCATATGCGTGCCCCCGAGCGCCCTTGATCCACCCTCAAAGCGGCGCCTGGCGGCGGCAGGGGGGATTTCACATGGAAGGGAATCTTCAGACATGCCGGAGACTTCATTATTCTCCCGATTGACTTTGGCGGTTTCGCAAAGGAGATATCGAACCATGGATGGAACAAGAGAGTTGTATACGGTCAAGGAAGGGAAGGCCAGCCTTCGCGAGTACGTGATACTCGCCCCCAACAAGCACAAGTTCGAAGTCAAGAACCGGGGGAGACTACTTTACGAGGGAGAGTCTTGTCAGCCAGCCAAGTCAATGTATCAGAAACTGAGCAAGAACTGATCAATCGGCGTTGGCAGGAGAAGTCGGCGGCCTGTTCAGCGGCAAATAAACATCGGCCCCAGGCATGGTCGAAAAGGGCGCGTATTTACCCTTGCGCGGCTGCAGCCGCCCCCGGACAGACCCACGTCCGACCGACACATTACCCTTTCTCAAGCCCTTTCAATATCTGCATGTTGTCCAACGCCTTTCCGGCCCCAACGGCTACGGCTGTAAGCGGGTCTTCGGCGATATTCACGGGAATCTTTATCACCGATCGCAAGAAAGAGTCCATGTTCTTCAGCAAGGCACCCCCCCCCGCCAGCATCACGCCTTTCTCCACAAGATCGGCGGCGAGCTCCGGAGGCATCCGTTCCAGAGCAGTCAATGCCGCTCCCGCTATGGTGTTGAGTTGTTCCGAGATCGCTTCCCTGACCTCGCCGGAGTCTACGGTCAATACCTTGGGGACCCCTGTGGCAAGATCTCTCCCTTTGACTTCGACTGTTTCGAAGGTGTCGCCGGGATTCGCGTCGCCGATCGTCATCTTCAGATTTTCGGCCGTGCTCAGACCTATCATCAGCCGGTATTTCCTCTTGATGTAGTCCTGGATGGATTCATCCATCCTGTCCCCTGCCACCCTCACGGAGATACTGTCAACTATCCCTCCAAGCGAGAGGACGGCTACTTCGGTCGTACCGCCCCCGATGTCGACTATCATGCTTCCCTTTGGCTCACCTACCGGGAGCCCTGCTCCGATCGCGGCGGCCATCGGCTCTTCGATGAAGTACACCTCGCGAGCTCCCGCTGACTCTACTGACTCCCGGACAGCCCTTTTCTCTACGGGCGTGATGCCGCTCGGCACCCCGATGATCGTTCTGGGTCGAACAAGCCTGCTCCTGGCATGTGCCTTCCTGATGAAATAACTCAGCATGGCTTCCGCGACTTCGAAGTCGGCGATCACTCCGTCCATCATAGGACGGATGGCGGCTATGTTTCCAGGGGTCCTGCCCAGCATCAACTTGGCTTCCTTGCCTACTGCAAGTACTTTCTTTCCATTTCCGTTGCCGTTCTTCATTGCTACTACCGAGGGTTCGTTGAGCACAACCCCTTTCCCCTTCATGTAGACGAGGGTGTTGGCGGTTCCTAGATCGATCGCCAAATCATGAGAAAAGATCCCTGAAATAGAACGAAGAATCATGGTTTTTTCCTTTCCGCATCAAGCCCGTTCAAGTTTAGGGGTAATTATAACTATATTAATTAGCTTTTGCAATAAGTTTATTTAATTATGGCATCTTCTGGATTCTTACTTGGGCCCTGGACCGACTTGTGTTAGAGTAGCGGAAGGCTACGGGAGGGGTGAGCCGGGGCGTGTGAATGAGAAGGAGGGAATGAACTATGGAGACCGTTCACGACGTCAAAATGAAGTTGTACATTCAGACGGACAAGAGAACGATCGAGGAGGAGTTTGGGAATCTCCTTGAAATGAGAGTCTTCATGGATCGTTTTTTTTCGCAGGTAGCTGAGAGAAGATCCACGAACCCGAAACCGGGATACAGAGGGCCTGAAAGGCGAATGAGGTCCTGATTGTTTTTCGGGGTGTCCGGAGAGTCGTAATTCAGAGTTCGGTGTTCAGGGAGCAGGGACGGGTTTAGTCTCATTTTTCTTGAGCAGAGTCCGCAGTCTCTTGAGTAACAAGTCCTTTTCTTCTTCGGTAAAATCTTCCAGGTATCGCTTTATGTTCTTATCTTTACTATCCGATATATTGTTCAGAGTCTGTCTTCCCTTGGGGGTTATTTCGAGCAATGTAACTCTTTCATCGTTCGGGTCCCCTTTTCGGATCAGGAAGCCGCTTTTTTCAAGCCTTTTCGCAATGCCGGTCATGTTTGCGCCGGTAACCAACAGGACTTTCCCAATGTTAGTGATTGTGTTTTGGCCTGTTTCGGAACCTTCTAGAACCCTCAGGACATTGTATTGGGGAAAGGTCAACCCGTAATTCTTGAAAATCGTTGACGAATCCTTTTTAAAGAGTTCGGCGATCCTCACTATGGTCACCATTATTTTTTCATCCAGATTCAAATTGCTTCGGTAACTAAATGTGGGCATTTCTCACCTCTGCCTGATTCAACTTAAATTGTTAATACATTAATAATATAATACTAAAGTTTTGTCAATTACAAAAGTAAAAGAAATAAGCGAAAGTTGGTTTAATTTAAGCAATATTATCCAGGCATAGGCTTATTTAAAAACCATGGTTTAAGCGGGATCCAGGATCACAAGATAAAAGCCTAAATGTCTATGCTTAGTCGAGATAAATTAACGAGTTATGTCAAACATGATATTGTGGCAAAGGACGAAAAAAGCAAAAATGCCCTTGACAAAAGCGCTCTTTAACGTATAAATTGTTTAAGCATTAAGTATCACAACAATTGCCGGGATGGGCAGCAAATGATCAGAGGAGGATGTCGAGACATGTATTTCAGGGTTTACTGCAATGTAAAAGAGATCGAAGCCCCGAATATGGAAGCTGCCGAGCAAATTCTCAAGGATTCGCTGAGAGAGATTATTTGGTTGCTTCCGGTCACGGAGACCCCTGTGGCGCCTCCAGCGAGAGAACCTAAGAAAATTGAAGTGAAGGAAAAGAAAGGCGGGCATGGCTCGATGACAGCGCGCCACTAGAAGGCGTCGCGAAATGAAGTGTGAACAACCTGCGCAGCCGGAGATGAGGCTGCGAGAAGATTTTAGAGGGGCAAGAAAATGAGGTACGGAGAAACCGGGTTCCAATTGGAAGTTGATTTGTCAAAGGGGAGCATCGACAAGGTAGAGACCGACCCTAGAGACACGGCGTTGTATCTGGGCGGCAACGGTATGAACGCTAGGCTGTTGTATGAGAGGGTCCCTCCGGGCACCGATCCATGGTCTCCCGACAACCTCCTCATATTCGGCAACGGTCTTCTGAACGGCACCTGCGTTCCCGGCGCTAACCGCGTGTCGGTCGACACGATCGCCCCGTTGAACGGATTGTTCGGCCATTCGCTGATGGGCGGATTTTTCGGCGCGGAAATGAAGATGGCCGGTTATGACAGAATAGTCATCAGGGGCGAAGCGCCCGACTTGGTCTACCTGGCGATACATGACGACAAGGTCGAGATTCGCGATGCCCGGCACCTGCGCGGAAAGGGAATGTACGACACTCAGCGCCTGATTCAGGAGGAGTTCCATAAGAGGGCCTGGGTGGCCGCAATCGGCCCGGCAGGGGAGAACAGGGTCATGATGGCTTCCATCGACAGCGGCAACTCGAGCGCCGCCAGAACCGTCGGCCCTGTCATGGGCGCCAAGAAGCTTAAGGCCGTTGCCATAAGGGGCACCAAAGACGTCAACATCGCCCACCCGGCCGAGCTCTGGGAGATGTGCTCGCGCCTGAGGAAGGAGCTGGATGCGAACCCGAATGTGGGTGACTGGATGGCGGTGGATGAGGATGACAGCTTCCATCACAACAATTTCTCCTGGGGCAATGCCCGGGTACGGCGGAAGAACTTCTGGAGCGCCACTCTCGAAGAAAGATGGCGAAACCTGAAGTACGACCACATGAGCCGCCAGACCGGTTGCTGGAATTGCCCGAAGGCATGCCATAACGTCATCCACTGGCCGGGTCGGCGGAGGTTCTCCTACAAGTGCTACGGAAAAGACACCTATCACATGGCCTCGTTTCAGGAGTTGGACTTCACCTACGAGATACTCGGCATTTCTCAGGACTTGGGGCTTGACTCCTACTCGACGCCGCAGGTCATCGCCTTCGCCCTCGAACTCCTGGATGCCGGGATTCTGACGGAGAAAGACTTTCCCGGGATGCCTTCCGACACGAGGGGAAGGTTCTACTATATCCTTCAAAAAATAGCGTTCAGGGAGGGTATCGGGGATATTCTGGCCCATGGCACTTCCGGTGCGGCCGCCATCATCGGCAACGGCGCTGAGAAATTCGATCACAACACGGTCAAGAAATTCGAGCAGTTGCCCATCAAACTGGGCAAACTCAACCCGGCCTATTTTCTCATGATAGCCACGGGCGAGGACATGGCTATCACGCAGATCGAAGGCTCCTTCCCGCAGGACCCGATCACCGATCCGGAGCTGAAGGAAACGTTCATCAAGAACTGGGTCGCGGTTCCGGACAAGAAGTTCCATGAGTGGTTCCGGCAGTGGGTAAAACGTGATCAGTTGCCCGACGACGCGATGTGCGCCATCACCGATTGGAATGAGTGCATGCATTACCTCGACGATTCCCTGGGATTTTGCGGGTTCGTGTCCTCGTTCCGGGGCCAGTTCGGAGGCACTACCGGTTATCACATATGGAACATGCCGGAGATCGTCACCCACGCGACGGGAATGGAGTTTGACAAGGACAGGTTGTGGGAATGCTTCCAGCGGAATCGGACTCTGATTAGAGCGCTCAACAATAGGGCGGGTTTGAGAAGATCCATGGAGAGGCCTCCGGAAGATCACTGGGCCGTAAGGAACGAGGAGTATGAACAGCAGCTTCTGACCAAATATTACGACTTCAAAGGTTGGACCTTTGACGGGATTCCCACCAAAGAGACACTGGAAAGATTAAGCCTGGGCTATGTGGCGGAAGACCTCATCAAAAGGGGCGTTTTGACGGGCAACGAAGTCACCGCCCTCAAGGATCCCAGGGCCGGGAAAGGGAAGGATTAAAGAAGGGGGCTTCGTGGTGGACAACAAGGGAAGAAAAACGAAGATAGTCAAAGAGATCAAGGTGGATACCAAGAAGTGCGTGGGCTGCCGGGCCTGTGAGATAGCGTGCTCCGCGTTCCACGCCGTACCGAAGTACAGCTCCATCAATACCGCGCGCTCCAGGATCATGGTGGTCATGGATGAAGTGAGAGATATATTTGTACCCATACGGGCCGGTGAGTATACAGAAGCGGAGTGCAACGGCAGAAATCGCTACATGATCGACGGCAAGGAGTACGACGAGTGCACCTTCTGCCCTGCTTCATGCCCGTCGAGGGATGCGTTCAAGGAACCGGATTCAGGCCTGCCGCTCAAGTGCGACATGTGTGAAAGTGTTCCGCCCCTGGAGAAGCCTATGTGCGTGGACGCATGCACCTTCGGCGCCTTGACCTATGAAGAAAGGGAAGTGGCGGTGGAGATGGAGTCGGAGAAGCGGGGAGAGATGGAGATAGGATTGAAGCAGTTGGTGAGGAAGTATGGTTCGAAAAGGGTGATGGATACCCTCGCCAGGCTGTCGAAGAGCTGAAATCTATGCGAGGATAATGGAACTGTGGAGACAGTATCGCCCTACAAAGAGATCATCGATGTGATCAAAGCGAGCGGTGGAGACGCCTTCAAGAGGTGCTTTCAGTGCGGACTGTGCGATGTGGT
>Ga0068714_10000699_pt1 | contig 59868 bp, 54 predicted proteins | sample MTBNYHSulfiMetaG_FD_62988 | JGI IMG/M metagenome (GOLD analysis project Ga0068714, IMG submission 62988) | Enrichment culture microbial communities from rom New York Harbor, USA that are MTBE-degrading - MTBE-NYH (New York Harbor Sulfidogenic)... | ecosystem: Environmental > Aquatic > Marine >... | reverse complement strand
ATGAATAATATTCTTGACGACCAGAAGAAAAAATGAAGTTTTGATGTTACGGGTTAAGCACATTTTCGGGGTGGGGAATATACGTGACCCTGCACTGGGGAATATGTTGAGCCTCGACAGGTGTCATGTAAAAAGCAATACCTCTTTAAAAAAATTTATCTTTTTAAATGGACAACTTTATTCCCGGTTTATTACAATTGTTCAACAATTGTATTAGTTTTTCTGATTTAAAAAGGTGTTTTATGGAAAAGAGTCGTACTATAAGGACGGGCATACTTCTCATCGTTGTTATATGCTCCGTGTTATTCTATTTATTCCTTCCCCGGCCGAATACAGACACTGCTGTAAAAAAAGGTTTTTTCCAAATAATAATGTCTACTGACATGAAACCAGGTTATGAGAGGGCAAATACTTTTGATGACAGCGATAAAAACATCGAAGAAGACCTGAAAGGTTTGTATGGCCTCGATCCCGGGATTCTCCGCCGGGAATTCCCCCGCAACAGGGCGCTGTCAGCCATGGGCACTGCAGAGCAATCCAGGAAAAATGAGGAGTGGGAAAGACGGAACCAGATCTATAGCAGAATTGTGTCAAATCGGGCTTCAGAAAAAGAAGTACAACGGTATTACGATGAACAGTCGCACCTCATGGCGGATATGGTGGAACTACTGGAATTTATCATAGACCGGTACAATGATACACTTCCCGAAAAAGAACGTAAAAAAAACGCTCTCCTTTTGGAGCAGTATAGAAAACAGCTCAGCGTGATTCCCCTGAAGGAGAAGGAATCACTGGAAAGGATAAGAAAGGTTGACTACCCGGTTACAGGGAAAGATTAACGACCTTCCGCCCTTTCAGCCTGCCCTTGAGAATTACATCCACGAAACCTCCGAGCTCCTCCAGGGAGCAGTCCGATGCCCGGCTGTCCAGACCGGCATCCTTCCATTCAGCGGCCAGTCGTTTCCATATGGCTACCCGGTGCTCCATGGGACAATCAGCTGAATCAATACCCAGGAGGGCCACTCCCCGCAGGATAAAGGGAAATACGGTGAGATTCAGGTCCTGGCCGCCGGCATTGCCGCAGCTGGTAACGGCCCCACCATAGGCGGTCTGCTTCACAGCCGTGGAAAGCACATTTCCTCCTACCGTATCTATGACGCCGGCCCATTGCGGCCGCAGTATTGCCTTACCCGTTGTATCATCGACTTTTTCCCTGGGAACCACATCCGCGGCTCCAAGTTTTTTCAGATATTCCTGATCCGGATCGAATTCCTTGTCTGGATCGTTCATTATCCCGGTCACGGCCGTTACATGATATCCGGCACGGTTGAGAATTGCCACGGCATGACTCCCCACGCCCCCCATGGCCCCGGTCACAAGAATCGTTCCGTCACCGGGCCTTATTTTTCCGTGTTCGATAAGGCGGTACACGGAAAGTCCGGCGGTAAAACCGGCCGTGCCATACACCATGGACTCACGCAGCGTAAGCCCTTCCGGCAGTGGAACCACCCACCCCGCGGGAACACGTATATACTGCGAAAAGCCTCCCCAAGTATTCATTCCCAGATCATAACTGGTGACGATAACCTTGTCACCGGGTTTGAAATTTTCATTGCCGCTTTCAGTCACAATCCCGGCTGCGTCGATGCCGGGAGTATGGGGATATTTCCTCGTCACGCCCCGGTTCCCCGTACACGAAAGAGCATCTTTATAATTCAACGATGAATAATTTACCCGAACCAGAACGTCTCCCGGTGGCAAATCGTCCGTTGTTACCCGTCCTATCTCCCGCTCAAAGATGCCGTTAGTTGTTTCCCTGACAATCATTGCTTTAAAAGATTCTTTATCCATAATTACCTCTCATGACGTATTTAAGCTGCGATTCCCGTCGGATCGCTTATATATATGATTTTAATTGCTTTTCTGACCATCCCTGCACAGCGCCGCATTTATTGAGTAACGATGTGGAAATTTAACGTATACTATATACAGGCATTACCTGCAAAAGGTCAACGAAGAAAGAGCAGGCATTGAGATATTTTGCTTGATTAATGTCCTCCCTGCGCCTATGATTTATTAAAGATTCAAACGGGTGATGAATCCATCATCCTTATAAGGGGTATGCCATGAAAGCGAAAATTCTAGTGGTCGATGATTCCGACCTTTCATTAAAACAGGTGGATAAATATCTTAAAAAAAGTGAATATACTGTCCACCTGGCGGACCATGCCCAATCCGCCATTGAAAAACTCAAAAGCAATGATTATGATATCATTATAACCGATAAAAATATGCCGGGTCTATACGACAATACCGATGAAGGCGGCATGGAACTTCTCAGGTATGCACAGAAAAATCTGCCCAACACTGAAGTCATAATGATGACCGGTTTTGCCTCCATTGAAACGGCCATCGAGGCCATGAAACTCGGGGCCTTTGACTACCTGATAAAACCCTTTACCCAGAATGAACTGCTGGACTGCATAAAGCGACTGCTGGGATACAAGGCTTTCCTCAACCCCGAGACAGCTATCAATATCTATAAAAACATCCACAATGAAATCCTGAAACTCATGGAAAGACTCAGCATCAATGATGATGAGGAAACACATGCCATTCTCAAATCCCTGGACCAGAAGATAGATCACTTTTTCAAAACACAGAAAGACTGGGAAAAAATAATCATCATGCAGCGTGAAGCGCTTGCCAATATCATACCCCTGGCGGAACAGCTGAAGGATAATCTGCCGAATGATAAAGGCGTACAGGATCTGGCAGCTAAAATAATCCGTGAAGCCGACAACCGCATTTAAAAAAAGAATGCAAGGATAGACTAGACACATGTACTTAAAAGAAATAATTATTTCAGGGAAGACGGCAACGCCCTGTATGACTGCGGGATTATATGCCTGATCTCGTTCTGGGAATAGGTGACATGGGGATTTCGAATGACCCTGGTGTCAACATCAAGACCTACGCCCTGGGTTCATGTATTGCCGTGGTATTATACAATGCCGAATTTAAAACAGGCGGCATGGTTCACATAGCCCTGGCCGATTCCAATATCAATGAAGAGAAAAGCAAAATCAAACCGGGATATTTCGCCGATACGGGAATCCCTGAACTATTAACGCGCATGAGAAAAAAAATGGGATCACTGGACCTGTCGGGCCTGGAGATTAAGCTCATTGGAGGCGCCCGGGTCATCAGGGATGAACGCTTTTTCGATATAGGCGGCAAGAATATTGAAACAGCAAGAAAATTGATCCGATCCATGGGACTAAAAATAAAGAGCGAGGATACTGCCGGCGATATCAGCAGGACCGTCACCCTCTTCACCGCCGATGGTAGAACCATGATCTCCAACGTGGAAAAAGGGAAATGGTTTATATAAAAAAATATTTTTTACTATCCATCATGATTCTGTCAGCGGGACTCTTCGCTGCTGAAGAAATGCGGTGGTCCGCCTGCACGTACCAGGACAAACGAATGGTAAAGTCCATGACACTGCATTTCTTCCAGGCTTTCAATGAAAATAAGTACCATGAGATCAGGAAGATGATCGACCCTGTTGAAATGAACTATGCCGGCCAGATATGGATGTCATCGCCGAAATTCCTGTATCTCATGGGAACCCTCAGGGAAAAGGGAGAGATCCGCTTCGATAATATCCGCGCATACACCTTTGATGACTGTGAAGCGGACATCGGCATAAAAAATAATGCCCTGGACATGTACAGGGTTTTTGACAATCGTTCCATACTTACCATTTCCGATCTGATCTATACGCGTAAAAACGAAAAATCCCACGGTACCCTGCTCTTCAAGAAAAACACCGATAACGGCACCTGGTATATCGCCGCCATATCGGGCTTCAACGCCGGGCTAGAATTGCCCGCAGCAACGAAACCGGGAAAGAACGAAGACTGGCGCGACGAAGATATCCCACAGTTAAGAATCACCCTGCCCCTGCACTCATCATTCAAGAAAAAAGAACAGTATGATACTATGATCGCCTACTACGTATCAGGCCTTTCAGAGCACGATGCCGCGCTCCAGGTCATGGCCGTTAAGACAAAATCTCCGGTGCTGGAAGAAGGCTACCGCTTTGTTCAAAAGATACTGGAGGCCAGGCAGCATACCGTCGTGAGAATCAAATATCTCCCCACGGGTTACTGGTTTGAAAGCGAGGTTCTTGACCGCGATAAAAAAGAAAATAAAATGATAGTGGTGTCTCTCCGTAATAAAAAGCGTGTTATCATCGTGAGCCTCCTGGCTTATATGAAAATCTACGAGGAACGGTGGAAGGAGATGGAGTATACGCTGAGAAATGCTGCGCCCTATTAACAATAGCGGCAAACAATTCCGTCGGTACATTTGTTTCTTACCCTATCTCACTGCCCCCAGACGTTACTGCCGAGGCGGACCGATATACTCACCGTCAATCTCTTCTATAGTCTTCTTTTTAAGATTCTGTATCCCCACGTAGCGAATTTCTTTTTCGTGCTTCCTCCACCATGTCCGGGCCTTCTCGCTGAATTTTTCCTCGCGCAGGACCATTGGCGGATGTGACATAAAATAATCCCGTATTATATCGGCCTCTCTTTCATCCTTCATCCCGTTCTGTTTCATGTACTGGATAAACCGCGCGAAGGCCCTTCCTTCAGCTCCCGGATCATATTTGCTGTTTTTCAGAAGTTCAAACGCGTAGGTATCGGCATCATTCTCCTGTGTTTTGCTGAAGGAATGACGCAACAGCAGGTTCATGGCAAAATCGGCCACTTTACCCAGGGTGTCATTGCCGCTTTTCCCGGCAAGAAGCTGAAAACGAACGACATCGAGGCAATGCGATAACTCGATATGCCCCATCTCGTGTGAGAGAATTGCCGCGAGTTCTGCCTCGCTTTTCAGTGTTTTCATAAGCCCGCGGGTAACGAATATGACGCCCCCGGGAAGCGCGAAAGCATTTGGCGACGAGCTGTCATGCATATAGACGCGGTAAGGAAAGGGTTTACGGGCAAAGCTGGATATCCGTGACATGACAGCGTTCACATACACATAGTCTTTATCCCCTGAATCATTATGGTCGTCGCACCGGGCTTTTATGGCCTCGCCATATTCCTTTTCATCGAGGGAATCGACCGCTATTATTTCAGTCAACGCGCGGCTTATTCCCCGCGTGGCGTGACCGAGAAGCATATAGGCCGGTGCGAGCGTTGAATCCAGCTTCGGTTTCGGTTTGTTCAGATAAAACAGGGCAGCCAGCCCGCTACCTGCTGCGACGATCAATACGAAAAAAATCCACCTGCCTTTCCCCATAATCAGAACCTGTCCCTGTATTTATTATAAATAATATTCATCGCCAGCATGAGCAGACCTACGCATACAAACACGATGCCTTTAATCACGGTGCCTGATCTCGCAAGATCATAGATCAAAAGCCTGATAAGGCAGAGAGCGAGAACTCCCATGGCAAGATATCGGAAATGATTTTCCTTCAGGATAACGCTCACGACAAAAATCGCAAAAGATTCCGCAACCCACAGCAGTGTGTGCAGCGTTTCATCAAATGACTTCCGGATAAAAAGGGCGATGCTGACAAAGAAAGGATAGTAAATAATCAGGTTCCTGTGCCGCGACACCAGTGATATGGGAGACTTCAGGAAGGTAACCGCCCCGGGAAGCTCCAGGGACTCAAGTTCACCGAAACGATGAAAAAGCATGATGTACAGAAACTGGAGGGCGATGGCAGCGCTTCCCCAGAACCATACCTGGTCCAGGAGATACGCTGAAGGAACGGCCTGTGACACCAGCACAAAAGCTATGGTAAAAAGGGCAATCCAGTGAAAGATGAGGGAATAAAAACGGAAGCGGGAAACCTTCCCCCGGAATATCCTGCCCGATAGAAGCAGCACTATGGCCGACGCTATCCATATCAAAGGGTGATACCGCGATGGTATCTCCAGAATGAGTACCGTCATCGAAAATACAATAATAAGTTCCCAGAAAAGAGGATGAAGAATATCCCACCCGAAATAATTCTTCTCCCGCTCCGGCTTGCGCGCCAGGGCCCAGTACGTGAAAACCGTCAGGGCGAAAACCTCGATTAAAAGCCTGACGGGAAAAGTTCCCACATGGATCTCGGACTGGATGTGGACGAGAAAATGCCTTACGAGAAAAACGGCGATAAATGCATACCCCGAATTTATAAGGCAGTTGTCGATATAATCTCCCTGCATGAGGGCCTCGCCGTACCTGGCTTCCATCCACCGGGCGAGCTCAAGAAACAGAACTGAAAAAATGAGCCAGAGTATTCCCGGAATAAAGGGAGACACGGGATTGAAAAACTTATAGATCGCATACAGTATGGATGCGCTGAATGTATAATAAATAACGATATTTCTTTGTTTCACAATTAAAACAGCCGCGCCTTTCATAAATTTGACAGGGGCCGGCAGCGTGACATCTTTCAGCCTGCAGTATTTATACACGGCTGCTGCGAATACGAACTGCATGACAAGGGTGATCATGCCGAAAAGCCATGCCTGATCGAACCAGTTTTCCGATGGAATCGATTGAACGCTGAGAAGGAATGTCACGTTGAACAGGGAGGCCCAGAAAAAGAATACCGCATAGAGTCTCATTCTCGATATGGCCCCGAACCTGTTGCCAATGACAAGGAGAAAAATAGCCATAAAAATCCAGATAAGCGAGTGATACACGTCGGGAGTTTCAATGGTCAGCGTTATCACGGAAAATACCAGCACCAGTTCCCACATGAGGGGATGAAGATATTTCCAGCTCAGCAAATCAACAGCGGAGGGTCTCACCGTGGCCCAGTATAAAAAAACCGCCACGGAGAATATTTCCTCCATGAGCCGCACCTGCAGTCCCGCCATGGTCATTTCCGATTGCATATCGACCATGAAATATCGCGCGATAAAAAGGCCGATAAAGGCATAGGCTGCATGAAGTATGTATCTGTCCGTCTCCCCTTTTTCTGTCAGAACAAGAGCGTATTTCCGGCGCAGGAAGCGCGCCGTTTCAAGATATATGACCGACACGGTGAGCCAGACCGGCCCCGGTATCATGGGTGAAACCGGCTCAAGGACTGCATACAGTACAACGGCGAGACTTATTGAGAAAAGGTAGACCCCGGGCCATTTGACATATCTCTCCATCGTTTTAACAAATGAAGCCCGTATAGCAACTCCGGCAAGAATAAAAACAGGTACGGCATAGAGCATGATAGCACTCTTTGTAATTTCTTCGGTTCCCAGGAGGTGACGCCACGCCATGATAAATATCAGGGGAACAAGAATAATAAGCCCCATACCGATCCCGTTTGACTGCCACAACTGCCGCACAACAAGCAGGAATATGCATATTGCCGATATGACGGCGGCTGCCCATGTATAGGCAAAGGTGTAGCGCCAGAAAAGAAGCGCCATGATTGGAATAATAAAGCCGCTTATGGAAAACCTGCCGGCGGGCTCCCTGGACAGGTAAGCCCGGGGCGAATCAAAGGACTCTCCGTTTTTCCCCACGGCGTAGAGATGAAATGCCGTTTCTACCAGTAAAGCCGCCAGGATCACCGCTGAATTTTTTACCGCCATGGACGCATCGGCAGGATCAAATATAGACGCCGACCATCCCATGAGAAACAAGAGGGACAGGTGATGCAGCGCTATCCCGACTTTTTGCAGAATCCAGTCACCCTCCCTGTCGACAATGAGCAGGAAAATGATAATCTCAATGCAGGTCGTGGCTGAAATCATGAGCATATCAAAACCCCACCGGGACAGAGATATGACCGTGAAAAGCGCCAACGACTGGGATATGAGAATATCCGTCACATACAGCCAGCGAATGCCCAGGGTCCGCGCATGTTTAGCCAGAAAAAATACAATCACCGTTGAAAGGGCCAATACAAGGGAATTCCATTTCGCTCCCGTTGAATAAAAGAGCAGACCCACACCGAGAAAGGTCCAGTTAAGAATATGCACGATAAAGGGCAGTGTTTCAAAACGCTCCGTTTTATATATCTCCCGGTAGTGCGAAAAAACGGCGATGATACCCACGGCCAGTGTCGTGGCTATACCGGCAATTCTCATATTCACGGGCATGAGTTCCGCCGTATAACCGCTGATATAATGCCAGTAGAGATGATAGGCGAAAAATGCCGTGATGGTCACCAGGAGATGGTATTCCCATCGGGACCGAAAGGCGATGGCAATACTGAAAAACACGATTATGCCGGCGATTATAAAAGTAAGACTGCCCTGGGGAACAACCGCCATACCGGCCAGGCTGATAAGAGCATGAAGGGAGGCAAAGTACTGCGTGCCGCCGGCATAACCGGAATATAGATTCACCGCGATACCTGTAATGACAAGAACCAGGGCCGCACCCTCATTATCAATGAACTTCAGGCCGGGAATTCCTCCAGCGCCGATAACGGCGAACAGAAGAACGGCGCTGCCGGCGCTTCTCAACCACCGGGCCAGTTTCATCCATGAATCCTTTTTCCTCAGAAGGACATACAAGGCAAAAAGCGCCAGAGCCACGAGTATAATCATACCAAAACGGAAAAGTGCCGACAGTGTCAGCAGAGCGTATATACCGAGAAAGCCCACACCCATCACCAGGATGGCGGCGCCCAGAATCCCCGTCCAGTTTTCCACGAGCTGTTTTTCAAATTTGCTCCACAGCTCCGGATATGCTTCTTTTAAACGCCGCGGGATAAAACCGGTCCGTGTTCGTGCTGCCGACGGGGAAGTCTTAACTTTCACGTGCTCAGCGGCCGGCATATCTACAGATTGTTTTTTCTTTCCGCTCACCGGAACAGAATCTTTCAGTGCTTCGCCACCCTGCCTCACGGCCCTGAAAGCGGCCTCGGGAAGGGGCCGCACTTCCGGTGCGGGCGGAAGAGGCGTTTTCTTCTCTGCTGTTTTTTCCGGCGCTTTCCCGGTTCCGGCAGCCGCTGGTCCAGGTTTATTCGCCGCAACACTCTGTTCCGTGTCGGCTGTCTTGCCGCCTCCCTTCTCCAGAATCCTGATCTTATGTTCAAGACCGGTTATTCTTTTATCCTGGTTCCGGCTCCGAAGCCAGAGGAAAAAAATACAGACAAAAACGATAAATAGCAAGGTACTGTCCATTATGGCAACCCCGTTGAAGTTTCAAATTACATTAACCGCGACAAATTGACAGCAGTGTTTTCTCATAGCCTGTAAAGGTTGAAATAGCAAGAATTATTTCCACTTTTGTTTTAAGAGCGGTGCGGGATATTTCCGGCATGTACCTATTCGGCTTTAGCCGTTTTGGCTTACCTGGACACGAACGGGCTACAATTTTCTGATGAGATCGATCAGTTTACCTTTAAGCTCTATCTGATCATTAATATTTTTATAGCTTCGAATATACTTTTCCAGATATTCCGTGAGTTTTCCATTGACCTCTATATCATGCTTCTCCTTTTCCCCTGTCGCGCCAATTCCTGAAATATCATTACGCCCGGCCATTGCATCATGACCTGCTATAGTATCATTTCCAAACAGGGATTGCTGATTCTGTTTCATGGTCAAACCTCCTGATCCTGGATCTGTTTTAATTATCGTATAAAAGGTCATACTAAATAACTTGATTTCATTGCCGCAGCCTGCTACTATTGAATTACATTGCAGATAAAGGAAAATTTTCCATGAATATGCAGCTTACCATTACCCTGTCACTGTTCCTGGTCTTATCCTGTTCAACAAAATCCGAATCACAGGAGATACGTCCGTCAGCCCTGGCAGGGACCTGGTACAATGCGGATAGGGCGGCTCTTGCCCTGGAAATTGACAGACTGCTTTCCCGGACCAAAAGTAAGACGCCATCATGCATTCCCGCTCTTATCGTGGTTCCCCACGCGGGATATACGTATTCAGGCTCCATTGCAGCCCCGGCCTATGCCCTGTTAAAAAAACATTTCTATGATGTCATCTACCTTATAGGGCCATCGCATCACCGCTCTTTTCACGGCTGTTCAGTGCCGGGATTCAGCTACTATGAAACACCCCTGGGCAGAGTCGCCGTTGAGAGAACAATCATCACATCACTGCTCAGATCCCCCTATTTCAATTCAGTGCGGGGAGCCCATGAAAAAGAACATTGCCTGGAAATACAGCTTCCCTTTCTCCAGCGATTGTACTCCGTGCGGATCAGGGAAATAAAAATAGTCCCTGTCCTCGCCGGTGACATGACGGCCGCTGAAGCCCGAAACATTGCCCATGAACTGGCCTCCTCCACGCCCACCGATAAAAAGACACTGTTTATAATCAGCACGGACCTTGCCCATTGCGGTCCCCGTTTCGGCTATGTACCCTTCAGCAGTGAAAATCCCCTGCGTGTCCGCGACTTGCTCCGGAAACTGGACATGGGGGCCCTGGACTGCATCGTTGAAAACAATCCCGGTGCATTTAATGATTATGTTGAAAAGACAGGCATCACCATCTGCGGCCGCAACCCCCTCCTGATCGGCATGGCCCTGCCCCTGCGCAGCAGATCGGCGTCGCTGATAAAATACGGTACGTCCCTGGACACAACGGGCGACCATACCAATACGGTGAGCTATGCTTCCATAGCCGTATGCGGCAACCTGGAGAAGCCCGTTGACGGACGCCGCGGCGCCGGGCAATTCAACCGGGACGACAAGATCTTTCTTTTAAAGCTTGCACGGGACAATATCAGTAGTCATTTAGCGGACAGAGGGGGCCTTACGGTTAACCGCAGCGACGTCCCTGCGGCATGCCTCACTTCCAGCGGAGCCTTTGTCACTTTGAAGATCGGCGGAGATCTCAGGGGCTGTATCGGCACGGTTCTCACCTATGAGCCCCTTTACCGTGTTATCCTGAATAACTCCTACAAGGCGGCATTCAGGGATCCGCGGTTCATGCCCGTCACGGCCCGTGAGTTCAGGGATGTCGTTGTAGAAATATCCATACTCACCAGGCCCGTGGACATCTCCTCAATCGAAGAAATAACCGTTGGCAAACATGGCCTTATGATCGAAAAGGGCCCGAACCGCGGCCTGCTCCTGCCCCAGGTTGCCGTGGAACAGCATTGGAACAGGGAACAGTTCCTGCTTCATACCTGCCGCAAGGCCGGACTCCCCGACGATGCCTGGACCGGCAGGGATGTCAGAATCCAACGCTTCGAAGCCATTATTTTTTCCGAAGAAAGTATATAAAAGTTTTCTCAGCTGTCCCATTCGGATTTCGACACTGACACATGGTGAAAAAAAATGAAGGACGTAATTCATTCATCTTTTTTAAATCGCCGGCAGTTTCTCCGGGGAGGGTGCGCCGCCCTCTGTAGTCTCTCAGCAGGTGTGAACATCCTCTGCCGCGGCGAGAACCTGCTCTTCTGTCAGACCGGGCAGGACTATTTCCTAAAACCGGCCCGTCACTGGACCAGGATCAAGAATACTACCGTGGAATGCCGGCTCTGTCCCAACCAGTGTATCCTGGGAAAAGGAGAAACGGGCCTGTGCAGGGCCAGGAAAAATATAGACGGCAGTCTTTATTCCCTTGTCTATTCACGAATAGCCGCCATGCATACGGACCCCGTGGAAAAAAAGCCCCTGTTCCATTTCATTCCCGGATCATCGGCCCTTTCAATCGCCACGGCGGGCTGTAACTTTTCATGCCGTTTTTGCCAGAACTGGCAGCTTTCCCAATCCGATCCCCATGATGTGGAGTCCCGGGAAATCAAGCCGCAGGAATTAGGGGTCACTGCACGGAAACAGAAAATACCTGTCATCGCCTATACCTACAACGAACCGACAGTCCAGTTCGAATACATAATGGACTCATCGGCTCTCTCGCGGAAAAAGGGGATCAAATCAATCATGATCTCTAATGGTTATATTCAAAAGAAAGCCAGCCTGGAACTGGCTTCCCAACTCGATGCTGTAAAAATTGACCTGAAGGCCTTCAGCGATTCTTTCTACCGGAATATATGCGGCGGCAGTCTCACGGCTGTCCTTGACAACCTCGCAGCGGTCCATGGATCGGGCACATGGCTTGAAATCGTTGTGCTCATTATTCCCACGATGAATGATTCTCCCGGTGAAATAAAAAAAATGACCTCATGGATCAACAGAAACCTTTCACCCCATGTCCCCGTACACTTCACCAGGTTTCATCCCATGTACAAAATCAGAAACCTGCCGTCAACCCCGGTGAGCTCCCTGGAACGATGCCGCTCCATTGCCGTCGAACAGGGAATACACTATGCCTATGTAGGAAATGTACCCGGACATCGATACGAGAACACCTATTGTCACGCATGCGGAGCGATGATAGTTTCAAGAACCGGTTATTTCAATATTGTCAGCAATATCCGCAGCGGTGCATGCCCCCGGTGCGGCACCGCCATTCCCGGTCGCTGGACATGACGGATTCAATGAGAGCTCACTTTAATCGCAGGGAATTGACCGCCATTACACTGTACCTGGGCATGGCCTCGGCAATCGTTCAGGTCATTCTCATACGTGAACTTCTCACTATCTTCCGGGGAAATGAGATCATAATAGGATTCATCTACGCCGCGTGGTTCCTGGGAATCTACTGCGGCGCCCGATTTAACCGTCACGGCACTCCTGCAAAGCTCGAAATACGGATAAGGCGTTCAATGGTGATGCTTCCCCTGGCCCTGGTCGTCAGTGTCTATACCGCCCATGGCCTCCCCTGTATAACAGGAAGAATGCCCGGCACCTTTTATCCCGTAATAATGGAACTGGTTTTTTCCCTTGTGCTGACCATGCCTGCGGGCTTCTATACAGGCTACATCTTCCCGCCCGTGGTGTCCCTCATGGGGAGCATACAGGGAGAAAAATCGGGCGGTACCGTCTATTCCTTTGAGTCGGCCGGGTCCTTCCTTGGCGGTCTTGCTTTTTCCTTCATCCTGGTGGAATTTTTCAATCCCCTGGCAATCATCGCTCTTCTGCTTTTATGTGCCTGGATCATTCTTATCCGGACAATGCATGCTCGTACCCGCGCCTTCATCATTCTTCCCCTGATCCTGTTTTTCAGCGCATCGCCCGTCGAAAAAACCTATTTCAGCTTTTTATGGCCCAGGACAAACCCGGGATATCTGAAGGAATATACGAGAACACAATATCAACATGTTTCAGCAGGCATATTTGAAAACAGCATTTCATTTTACGGTGACGGCATCCATCTCTTCACCCTTCCCGACTACCATGATTCCCAGCCCCTGTATCACCTCATCATGAGCCTGACTGGAAAAAACAAGGGTTCCATCCTTCTCTTCGGCGTTTCACCGGGATACATTCCCTCTGCCCTGGCCGGCGATGATGGTTTCTCAGTTTACTACTGCGAGACCGATCCTGCTTTATGGCACATGCTGGCCCCTTACCGCGCTAAATTTAATGATGCCCGCGGCGGAGGAAAATCCTTCAACGTCATTCCCCGGGACCTGATCGATTTGTTAAATACCGACAGCCGTGTCTTTGACTGCATTGTCATTTCCTCGCCGGAACCGGAAAACTTAATGCTCAACCGTTTTCACACACGGGAGTTCTACGATCTTTGCAGAAAACACCTTTCCGATACGGGAATACTTATTTCAGCGATCACTGGCTTCAACAATTACATGTCCGGGCCGCATCAGGATTTTATCCTCTCGCTCCACAATGCCTTTGCGGAAATTTTCCCCTGCAGCATCAATACCTCGGGTGAAACAATATACCTCATCGGGGCAAAACATGGCGGGATATTGCCCCCCGGTCACCGGGAACTCCTTGACCGCTATGACAGAGATACCGGTCCTGCCCGGGCAGGTGAACTTCGCATGCTTTTTGAAGAAAGCCAGCTCCGTTACCTGGATTCGGTTATTGTAAAACGTGCCGGAAAAATACGGGCAAACAGCGCCATGCGTCCCGGGGGATACTGGAATTTCATGATTTATTCGCTTTTGATGGAACAATCACCGTTCATAACGGTTACCGGCGGGCTCGCGGTCATACCCGTTCTGCTGGTAATTTTTACCTGCATCACCGTTCTGGACACGAGAAAAAGGTTTTCAATCGCGATATCACATAACGGCTCTATCATGTTTCTGACCGGATTCATTGCTATCTCCACCATGCTTATAATGATCGTGCTGTATCAAAACGATCACGGCATACTCTATCACCGCATCTCGCTTATAAACGCCCTTTTCATGGCGGGACTTGCCGGGGGAGGTTATACAAACAACAGGAAACACATCTTCACGCTTCCCATACTGCTGGGGGGCCTATTCATCACTTTCAGTCTCATACTTGTATATATACAGATAAAACCGGCCTTTCTCTACTGGCTCATCATTCCAATCCTGGCCTTTTTCTGCGGCGCCATATTCCCCGCCCTCTTCCAGTCCATGCCGGACCGGAGCCATCACGACAGGGCCTCGGTTCTTGATGCCATGGATCATTTCGGATCCATCGTGGGCTCCCTGTTAACGGTCCTCGTGATACTGCCCCTTTTCGGCATCGAGGCATCGGTGATGATCAACATGGCCCTGCTGCCCGCGGCCCTGCTCATGCACCGCCTGAGTATCAGGGCTTCATCTGCAAAGAGGGCTGATATTTAATAATTCCCGTGTGCCCGATCTATCAGAAAGCAACCCCTGCTCCCCTACTTCTTTTTAACCGGGGATTTCCCCTTCTTTGACGGCTTACCCCGCTGAATTATCTCGCCCCACTCCTGACTTATTTCATTTTTCAACCGGGCCAGCAGATCAGCTTCAACCTTGCTCTCGATTTCTTTTTCCAGTTCCAGTTTAGCGGTAACAGCCAGCTCTTCCCGGGGTTTCTCCAGATACTCTTCTTTATAAATGAGCTTACGAATATCCGACAGCATTATGTAGATGAGAGGCGTTCCGATCAGTGTTATCATCGTGCCAAATGCCAGCCCGTAAGACAGGGAGAGGGCCATGGGCTTCAGGAAAGGATCATATCCGCCGATGCCGTATGCCGTAGGCATGAGGCCCAGAACCGTGGTAATAGTGGTGAGAAAAATAGGACGAATCCTCGTGGCCCCGGCCTCGATGCAGGCCTCCTCCGGATGCAGTCCTTCGAGGCGTTTTTTCTGAACAAAATCAATAAGCACGATGGAATCATTGACGACAACACCGGCCAGACCAACTACACCCATGAGCGCCAGGAATGAAATAGGGAGCCCATGGAAAAAGAAGGTCCAGATGACACCCACGAGCGTCATGGGTATCACCATAATGATGATGAAGGGATGAATCAGGGACCTGAAAAGCGCCACGAGTATAATGTAGATGGCGATGAAGGCGATCATGAAAGACTTTACGAGGTCTTCCACGGATTCCTGTGTATCCTTGAACTCACCCTCGTAGCTGACCTGGTAGCCGGGATGACGCTCCTCTATGCCGGTAAATTTTTTTGTAAGCATCCGGTTCACGCTCACGGAAGTAACATCCTTAGCATGTTCATCGATATCGGCCGTTACATTTACCACACGCCGATAGTCCTTGCGTTCTATGCGGGACATGCCCTTCGTCATCTCAAAGCGGGCGATGCGCGAGAGCGGTATGAGATTTCCCATGCGGTTGGCCACCTTGATGTTCTGAAGGCTCGATATCCGGTTGCGTATGCCCTCGGGAAAGCGCACCCGAACATCAATGACCTCGTCGGTTTTCTTGATGCTTGTGGCCACGGTGCCCTCATAGCAGGAACGAACCGTGGAAGCCACGTCGTAAACTGTGATGCCGGCTACTGCCGCGGTGCGCTCGTCCACCACGACTCTTATTTCATCTTTTTTATCCTCGAAGTCGTCTTTTACATCCTTCAACCCTTCTATTGTGAGTAAATAGGCCCGGAACTCATCGGATATTTTTTTCAATACAGTAAAATCGTCACCCTTGATGGTAACCTGCACCGGTTTTCCCACAGGGGGACCGTTGTTGATGAAGGCGAATTCCAGCTTTGTAAATTCCTTCATGAAGGGGGCGCACCTCTTGCGGACATCGTCAATGATCACATCGGCCTTGCGCTCGCGGCTCTGCTCCGGCGTGAGATATATCATAATGATGCCGTAATTAGATCCCCGCTTGGTATTGGGATCATTGGGCTCTTCCTGGAGAATACCGGCGCTGGCCGTAAAGGTGTCAAGTTCCGAGGCGGGCAGTTTGCCGATCTCTTTCTCCACCAGGGCCAGTTTCCTGTTCATATCCCTGAGCAGGGTTCCCGAAACGGCCTCGGCTTTAACTACTGCTATTTCGATACCGCCCTGGGGAAAGAGGATGAACTTGACATTGACAACGGCAAATAGAACTGACCCAAAAAAGAAAATCGTAATGGCCAGAAGAGTCTTATACCGGTTCGCCACTATCACCGACATAAAGGTCTTATACTTTCTCATGATGAGCAGGTGCAGACTCCCCTCTTCATCCTTGAGCGCCTTATGGTTGCTCCTGCCTTTCTCCATGTCCTTGATATGGGCCGGCAGGATGAACATGCACTCAAACCATGAGGCCAGCAGGGCTACAATAACTACGGCAGGCAGGGTCCACATGAACTTACCCATGATGCCCTTCATGAAAATGAGGGGCGAAAAGGCTACAACGGTAGTAAGGATCGTACCCATGACGGGAAGGATAACCTCGCTGGTCCCGTTCACCACGGCCTGTTTTACGGGCTCACCCTCCTCCATGTGCCGGTAGATATTTTCAGCCACCACAATAGCATCATCCACCACCATACCCAGCACCATGATGAGACCGAACATGGACATGAGATTGATGCTCACATCGGCCTGGGCCATCCAGATGAAAGTAGCAAAAAAAGCTGTTGGTATACCCAGGGCCGTGACAATGGAAACACGCCATCCCAGCGTTATAAAGAGTGAAAGTAGAACAAGTGAAAATCCCACGATCCCGTTGCTCACCAGAACATTAAGGCGCCGCTTCACATAATAGGAGAGATCGCGGTATATAGATGTATCGTATTCGGCCGGCAGTATTTTTTTAAACTTATCGACTTCCATCATGATGCCGTCAACCAGAGTGATTATATCGGCCGATTCTTTCTTTACAATGGTAAGCGCAATAGATTTTTCTCCCCTGGTCTTATTGATAATATTTTCTTCTTCGAAGGTGTCGCTTACCCTGGCCACATCGCCGATAGTGACCCAGTTGCCCATATCATTGGCACGAACCAGAACATTGCGAATTTCTTCTGTGTTCTGTACTTCGCCCACGGTGCGTATGAGCACCTCGCGTCCCTCTTCCTTTATAAGACCACCGGGAAAATCGAGGCTCTTTCTTGACATGGCAAGAATCACTTCATTGATTGCCACATGGTATGAATCGAGCAGTTCAGGTTTCACATCGATAAGCATTTCCCTGTCGCGGTAGCCCTTCTTGTCGATTTTGGCCACGCCGTCTACTTCCAGAATTCTATCCTCCAGCATTTTGGCATAGCGCCGCAGTTCAAATTCTTCAGCGTCGGTATTAATTCCTTTCTTGCTAAAAATGGATATCTCGATGACTGGTTCCTGCTTTGTGTTAAGCTCGCGCACATCGGGATCCTCCGCGTCATCGGGCATATCATCAACCCTATCCACGGCATTCTTGATATCGTTGATAGTCTTATCCTTGTTATCCAGATCTGGATCGAGCTGTATGGCTATGACCGATCGAGACTCGATGGAGCTGCCATAAATTTCCTTGATGCCGTCGACCTCGCGCAGTTCGTCCTCCACGGGCTTGGTAATATGCTTCTCCACGTCAGAAGGCGTTGCGCCGGGATAAATCGTACTGACAAGTACCCAGTCAAAATCTACATTGGGGAAGGCTTCTCTCTTCGCTGTGAAAACAAAAACTAGTCCTGCAATAAGGATACCCACGGTGAATAGATTAACCAGCAGTGATCTTTCAGCAAAATAAGCAACAAGGCGTTTCATAGGGTTTTATCCATGTATTAGTTTTTATTGCATTCAACACATTCCCCGCATCAAATCTCTACAGCCGGTTGTTATTACTAAGGGAAAAGCTGCCACAGAGGCACAGAGTCACGGAGAATGTGGATAATTAGCTAAATGTATGATTCATTATCCGAATGGAAATGCCTGTCAAGAAATAATTTGTAATTGAATGCAATTAAGATTATATCAGGGGATGTTAATAAAGGGCGTTATATATTTCAAATTTGTACCTTTATTGAACTTTTATCGCCCGGCCACACTCTCTGTGTCTCCGTGCCTCGGTGGCTTCATAATTTACTACGCATACATGCGGGCAAAACTCAGATTTTCTCTGAAGGGCAAAAGGAGCTGGATATCGGTGCAGCCCTTTTCAATTTCCCTGTCGAAACCGGAAACGGAAACTCCCAGGAGCCTCACCAGCCTGTCCCCGGCCTCTGTTTTGTTGAGCAGGAGCGGTATATGCCGTATTATGTCTTCCGCTGTGGTTATGCCTTCAGCAATGGTAAGGCTTCTTGTGCAGGATATAAAATCATGATATTTTACTTTAAGTGTAACGGTCCTCCCACTGATCTGCATTTCCTCCATTATGCCTCCGACCTGGCGGGCCAGATCTTTGAGGATTTTCAGCATGGCTTCCCGGTCGCTTATATCCTTCTGGAAAGTTGTCTCTTTTCCGACGGATTTTCTCTCATGGCATGGTTCAACCTCACGGCAATCCCGGCCATGCGCTATTTCGTAATACCATTCACCGGACTTGCCGAAACACCGTACAAGTGTATGACGGTCCATTCTTCTCAGGTCAGCGCCGGTATGAACACCCAGATCCTTCATCCGTTTTTCCGTTGCCTTGCCGATGCCATGAAATTTACCGATGGGAAGACGGCTGATAAAATCATCGGCCAGGTCCGGGGTCACCACGGTAATACCGTCGGGTTTGTTGAAATCCGATGCCACCTTGGCCAGGAACTTATTATACGAGACCCCGGCTGAAGCCGTAAGATGCGTTACGTTGAAAATCTTCTTCCTGATTTCGTCGGCTATCCATGTCGCGGAAGGGATATTGAGCCTGTTCTCCGTCACATCGAGGTATGCTTCATCGAGAGAAAGTGGCTCTACCAGATCGGTATACTCATGAAATATTTCCTGTATCTGCTCCGAAACTTCATGGTAGGCATCAAATCTTCCGCGCACAAATACGGCCTGGGGGCACAGCCGGTATGCCATGCTGGACGGCATGGCCGAATGAATGCCGAACCTCCGGGCCTCATAGGAACAGGCAGCAACGACTCCCCTGCTGTCAGGAGGCCCTCCGACGATGACCGGCCTTCCCCGCAGCGCCCGGTTATCGCGCTGCTCCACGGCAGCGAAGAAGGCATCCATGTCGATGTGGATAATTTTTTTCATAATTAAATCCAGCAACCCCGGCGAATTAACATTATTTTTACACCAATCAGGTGTCGCCACCCCTGGGAGGGGTTTAACACTATCTGGTTTCAAGTTCGCGATATATTTTCTTTAATACATTATCAATAGAATTTTCTATTTCTCTATTGCTAATACGAAGAGTTTTTATATCCATGCCTTGGAGGAACATATCTCTATATTCATCATAGTCCTTCCTTCTGTTGTGGATTTCCCCATCAACTTCCACGGCCAGTTTTTTCTCATGACAATAAAAATCCAAAATATAACGATAGACAGGGTGCTGACACCTAAACCGATATCCACCAAGTTTCCTTTTTCTTATTTGTTCCCATAATAATCTCTCAGCATAGGTTAAACTGATCCTCATTCCCCTGGCAAGTTGAAACACATATCCTGGTGTTTTTAACTTTTGAGTCATCAGCAATCTTTACATCCTATCCTTATTTAAGTCCCCCTTTGGGGGATTTAGGGGGCTACGCACAGGCTGAATAAGGCAAAGGCTCGCCGTGCCGTACATCTCTTCCCTCGCCCATTTTCCGGCACATCTCCGGCGCTGTGCCGAAATTAAGCAGTATTCCCGCCTCGCAGCACGTGGCCAGAACGGCGTTTTCCAGACCGCATTCATCGGCATCGGCTAAAAAGGGATCAGCTTTAATAGATACAATAATCCTGTTATTTATCACCAGGTCCGTATCATAGGTGCCCACGATTATCCCTTCATAGTAAACGTTCAGGGCATGATCGATTCTGTATTCGATATGCATGGAATCCAGTTCCACCATGAAGGCCCGAAGATAAATATCCCGTGTGAAGCCGTATCCCAGGGTATTATACACCCGGTAGAAGGCATCACTGATCCTGTTTATCGTGTCATTTTTTTTCATCCATGACCTCCTGTCTAGCTTTCATCCATGAAAGTATTATTCGCCAATAGCCGCAAATAGCTCCGCATCGCCGGGCACATCATTCTTTATACCCCGACGCGCCAGAATCCTTGACGCCACCATATACACCGACAGGGCGTCGGCCCTGCAGTAAGCAACGAGCTTATCCCGGGCGCTCCTGTCTCCGGCCTGCCATCGGTAGTAGAGGTCCACGGCCTCACAACCGTCCACGTCCCGTATTTCCCCGGGACGCCTGATATCCATCTCCTTCTCAATCGACTTGAGGCCGCCGCGATATCCTTCGTGGTATGCCACCCAGCGCAGGTCAACATGGGGACGCGATATCTCCGGTATGTTAAAGGTCTTTTCGATGAAGGGGATATCGAAGCAGTTGCCGTTGAAGGTCACCAGGAGCTCCGAATCATCGACGAGCATGAGAAAATCGTCGAGATTCTCGCCATGAACAAAGGAATACATCTTACCGCGGTGCCAGGCGGCAATGACCGATGCATGGCTGTAGTGCCATGACAGCCCCGTCGTCTCGATGTCAAACCAGGTTACCCGGTCGAAATACTGGGCCAGGATACGCCAGTGTTCCCTGGCAGGATAGGCCTTGACAAAATAAGCGATATCACCGGCAGCCAGTGCCTCTTTGCTCCGCTCCAGCGTGTCGATGACTTTCCGGAGACGCGTCCCCTTCATGGGAATTTTTCCCGTTTCTTCAAGGCAATGGTCCCAGTTGGAGAGACCCATCTCCCGAAAGCGCGTTTCAGTCCGGGGACCGATGCCGGGACAGTGTAATAAACATTCCGATATCAATGGAGACGCTCCCTCTTTCTCTGCAGTATTCTGGCCGCCCTGTCCAGCTTTTCATTGATGAGCTTTTTCTCCAGGTCCACGGGCGGCGCCTCAACGGGAAACGCCACGGGCGTCGTGAAATACTCAATTTCCGGTACCGTGGTTTCTCCCGTCAGCAGGGCCTGTATGAGCGACAGGGTGCATTTTGTCGAAGCGTTGGATTCCACCAGGAAAACTTCCAGTTCCCGCGAATCGACGCCCGGCGGCAGCGGCGGCACGCAGGAAGGACATCCCCCCCTGCAGTCACATTCCTCGATGATGGTCCTGCACAGGTCCAGACAGAGTTCATGTTTCTCGAATATTTTTTCGGCATAGCCCACGCCGCCCTCGATGGTATCGTACAGGTAAAGGGCGCTCTTCCATTGATCGTCCTCGACCTCCACGAGAGACACGTCGGTGGAAACATCGGAAACATCGGCCATGCATATAAGGGGAGCCGCGTGGCGCAGGATATAGGCAAGGCCGTGGAAGGCTGCCCCCACCATGCGTTTGTCCGCCGTTTCCAGTGCCCCGGTCCATTTCTTCGGCGCCATGAGACTGAAGCCCGTGGTATCGTATTCGAAAGCCGCCAGGGTAATTGGTCCGTACCCGATATTCTCGTAACTGCGCTCCCGTATCTTCTTGTAAAGCTTGGGCTGCTTATTCACATTTATATAACCGAATTCCATCCTGGCGCCCCGGCTGTATTTCTTTTCCTGTGACTCGATCATTTCAATGCGCCCCTCCCACACAGCCTCGGTGAAATAATCGGCCTCCACGGGCTCAACGTAGCAGAGCTTCTTGTCGAGATCAAGATCCAGTGACATGTATTTCCGGCCCAGGTGCTGATAAATTGCATCTTTATACAGGGTACCCCGGGCGCCTATGGGATCGATCTCGCCGATCACCTCGGAGCCGTGAAGTATCTCTATGTTGTAATCCGTGAGACCCCGGAGATTCACGCCCCGCGAAGGATAATCCTGCAGGGCATACCGAAATGAATCATGCCAGGGAACCACGGTCTTTTCGTTTTTCAGTATATCCAGGGCGCTGGAATAAATGAGTGCATCAAAGCCGGACTCACTGACACGCAGGGGATGTTCATGGGCGGCACAGGGCAGATGCTGGAGCATGATGTAGGGATTGTCGGCGTTCAGCAGGGCCTGTTCCACGGGAGCGCTGGTGATGAATTCGGGGTGATGGACCAGGTACTGGTCAATGGGACTATCCTTGGCGATATACACGATGACGGCATCGTTCCCCTTGCGGCCCACACGGCCCGACTGCTGCCGGAAACTGGCCACGATGCCGGGATGCCCCGAGAGTATGCACAGCTCCAGGTCGCCGATATCGATGCCCAGCTCCAGGGCATTGGTGGTGATGATCACGGTTATTTTTCCGCTCACCAGGTCCCGCTCCAGCTGCCGCCGTTCACCGGGGAGAAGCCCGCCGCGGTAGGGCTTTACTTTTGACCGAAGCTCGGGGTTTCCGTCACAGACGGCCCGGTACAGCCGCTCCACCTCCTGGCGGGCCCGGCAGAAACAGATGGTCCGAATTCCCCTCTTTGCCGCCTCGCGTATGAGGGGAATGGAAACCGAGGCCGTTCCCTTGCGGTACATGGCATGGCCCTGGCTCTGTACCAGAGGAGGATTGATGAAAAAGAACTCGCGGTCGGGCCTGGGCGCCCCGTCCTTTTCGATGACGTTGAAATCGCGGTGAAAGAGGGCCTTTACATGGTCATGGGGATTCCCCACCGTGGCCGATGAACAGATGAAAACCGGTGAGCTGCCGTGGATTTCACAGACCCGCCGGAGCCGGCGGAACACATTGGATACATGGGACCCAAAGGCGCCGCGGTAGATGTGCACCTCATCGACGACAATGTACCGCAGGCGCGACAGGAAGGATTTCCATTTCCGGTTATGATTGGGAAGAATGCCGTTATGGAGCATGTCGGGATTGGTGATGATGAAATCGGCACTGTTCTGGATACGGGCCCTTTCATCCTGGGGCGTATCACCGTCAAAGGTTCCCAAGCGCCCGCTTTTTTCCACCACATCCATGAGGGCGCCGAAGGTGCTCTCCTGGTCCCGGGACAAGGCCTTGGTGGGATACAGGAGCAGGACCGAAAAGGGCTGTTCCGCGCTGATATACTCGTTGAGTATGGGAAGGAAAAAGGACAGGGTCTTTCCGCTGGCCGTATGGGAAACCAGCAGGGTGTTTTCACCGGAACTGATGGAATCAAAGGCATCCTTCTGATGTGAGTAGAGCCGGGTGATACCCTGGCTTACCAGGACCGACTTCAGTTTCTCGTGCAGTACGCCGGGAAAGTGTTCGAATTCACCCTTCCTTTTATTGATCTTCAGATGGGCACGCGTATCCTTTTCAAAGCGTTCCCGCAGGAAATCCTTTATATCCGCCATAGTTCACCTCTGCAGCAAATGAAACACCATGGGTGCAACTATACTACTTAACGGATATATGTCAACTAATGTTTAGCATATTTATGTGTGTTAATGAATAATTTTTATATTTTTATGGTGGGCATGTCCCCGTTGTGGCGGGCTTGGTCTACTGACAGGAGGTCGGAAGTGCCATCGGAGTCACAAATTGTGAGAGTCAACCTGTCTATCCAGGCCCTGGGGATACAGCATGCTGTGTCCCCAGGGCTTTCCGGTCAATCTCTCAATCGACTGTTTTGCATTATTTAAGACATAAAAACGCTTGACCGGATAAATGTATCACTTTAGTATCACTTTTATGAAAACAGCAATAGTAACAACATTAAAACGCGAGGCTACAAAAATACTGGCCGAACTAAAGACGACAAGGGAACCGGTTCTCATCACTGAACACGGAAAACCATCGGCATACCTCGTTGACGCCGATGATTTTGAAATGATGCAGGAAAGAATGAAAATTCTCGAAGGAATCAGCCGGGGAGAAACGGCCATCATGGAAGACCGCACATACTCGCACGAGGAAGCAAAACGGAAAATGAAAAAATGGCTCACTTGATCTGGACTGAACCATCTCTGACCGATTTAGAGGAAATTGCCGAATATATCGCCCTTGATAATCCCGGGGCCGCCCGCAGGCTCATTGTGAAAATATTCGATACAGTTGAGCGTCTCAAACAGCACCCGCACTCGGGCCGCAGACCTCCTGAGTTGAAGAAAACTATTTACCGCGAGGTCATTATCGGCCCCTGCCGTGTTTTTTACCGTGTTGCCGGCGACAACGTTTATATACTTCATGTTATGCGCAGCGAAAGGAATCTCCGCAAATACCTGCTTGATGAAAGGGAGGCAAAGATGCAGGAATAACTCACTTCACAAACCCATCCACCTGGCCAATCCTGGTGCAAACCTCGACAATTCTTATACAGGGATTCAACCGCTTCATATGCCGGTATTTAATACGCGGATTCACCTTCACTCAAGACATTCCTATAGCCATGAAGAACGGCAATTACATCGATCTGATCAGATTTAATATGATAGATTATACGATAAGGTCCATCAAAGACTTCCCGAATCTGATCCATTTCGAACTCAGGTACAATTCTCCCGGATAATGGGAAGTCAGCTATTTGTATGGATTTTTTTGTTAACCTGTCAACAGTCTTTCTTGCATATAATTCGGAATGTTGCGCTATGTAGTTGTAAATCGAATCAAGATGTTTTTCCGCAGTGTCCGTCCAGTATACTTTCAATCGTCAAAACCGTATTTTTTTCTCAGTTCATGAACATCTTTTATTTTGCCGGTTTTACTGTCTTCCATACCCGATTCAATGGCCTGCCGCACATAAATCTCTCGCATCAGATCATCCCATGTGGCATCATCGGGCAATTTATCTATTAAAGATTGTGCTTCCTTTTTAATCATCGTTTTAGCCATACACTTCACCTCCTTGTACCGCACTTCCAAAGGTACTATATGCTTATTGCAAAGACAATTACTTTTTGCACCGGTTACCGGGCAAACGGTTATTTGATAAACGCATCCACCTGCCCGGCCAGCCACTCAGTCCAGCCCTCCATGCCCTGGCCGGTTTTTGCGCAGACCTCAACGATCATTATATTCGGGTTGAGCCTTTTCACGCGCTCATGCACGGCCTGAACATTGAAGTCGGAGATTGAAAGATAATCGATTTTACTGATAATCAGAATGTCGCAAATTGAAAACATGAGGGGATATTTCAGCGGTTTGTCATCACCCTCGGGTACGCTGAGAATCATGGCATTTTTCACGGCGCCCGTATCAAACTCGGCAGGACAGACCAGGTTGCCCACGTTTTCAATGATGACCAGGTCCAGATCCTTCAGGGAAAGGGCGTCCACGCCCTGCAGGGTCATGGTGGCGTCGAGATGGCAGAAACCCCCGGTGCGGAGCTGCACGGCCGTAATTCCCTTAGACTGAATGGTCTCGGCATCGACAATGGAATCGATGTCGGCCTCGATGACGGCCATGCGGTATTTCTGCTTCAGCATTTCAATGGTCTTCACGAGAAGCGTGGTCTTACCCGCACCGGGCGACGACATGAGATTCAGCAGGAAGGTCTTCTCCGTTTTCATCCGGGCACGGACGCTGTCGGCCAGCTTCACGTTGTCCTGCATCACATCTTCTTTTACCTCTATCAGCCTTATCTGGTCCATCAGTATGCCTCCATGTTGTTGATAAAATATTCACGGCCCGAGATAAGGGTAAAATTGTCCTTCTCATCACACTGGGGACAGCGGGCCTTGTCCAGGTCTTTCACTGACACTTCGAACTTGTTGCCGCATTTCCCGCATTGGAGCACCACGGGTACGCGGGTGATCTTCAGCTTTGAATTCTCCGCCACGGTGCCCTTGCTCAGGTAATCGAAATATTTCTGCATCCATTCATCGATGAGGTCCGTCATTTCGCCCACACTGAGCGAGATTGACACAACCTTTTTCACATTGTTTGACTGGGCATGTTTGACAACAACATCCAGTATTCTTTCCATGACGGCCATTTCATGCATTGCAGTACCATGCCATAAATTAATTTTCTTTTTTAAAACAGGTTGCAATACCATACATGAATATAGTGATGTGACAAGCATTATTTTTTTAATGCATGTCCCTAAAAAACCAAAACAATAATGCCCCCGGCAATTGAACATTATCTTCGTCACAAATTAATCGTTGCCGCCCCCATGGGGGGCTTTTAACTTATAAATACCACCGCGAAAGTTTCGATTCAATACATATTTACGAAATGGAATGATTTATTAACCCCTTACAGGGGTGGCGACTTCTGATTCAGATACATCTTTGATTTATTCGCCGGGGCGTGCACCACGCACTTACTTAAAGTTAAGTTTGTACAAAATGATGCATCTTTCATGATATTAATTCATCACAATAAACACGGTTCAACATAAAAATATTTTTTTTCTTTCTTTTATATAAAGTCTCCATGAATATCATCCTGAATTGACAACTATTTATATACCATCAAGGAAGGGACATGCATGGCAGTAAAAACGAAGAAGAAACGAATAGCCGTCACGGGTGCGTCGGGATACCTGGGCATACGCCTCATGGAAAAACTCCTGGCCGATAAAAATGTTGAATCCGTCATAGGCCTGGACGTCAGGCCGCTGGACATGAATCATAAAAAGCTTTCCTTTTACCCCATGGATATCCGCGACCGGTCCATGACTGATATTTTTAAAAAGCACGGCGTTGATACGGTCTTCCACCTCGCCTTCATCGTTACCCCCATTCATGACGAAGCGCTCATGCACGATGTTGACCTGAACGGTACGGCCAATATCCTCACCGCTTCGGCCGATGCAGGCGTCAGAAATATCATCGCCATAACCAGCACCCTGGGCTATGGCGCGCACCGTGATAATCCGCCAGTGCTCACCGAGAACCATCCGCTGCGCGGCAACAAATCATATCCATACGGATACAACAAGGCGCAGACCGATAAACTGATACAGGACTTTGCCAGAGGAAATCCGAAAATGACCGTAACCATTCTCAGGCCCTGCACGGTCTTCGGTCCCACGGTGAACAATTATGTGTCACGCATGCTTTTCAGGCCCGTTACGGTCAGCATCATGAATCACGATGCTCCGGTCCAGTTCGTCCATGAAGATGATTTTGTAGACGCATGTCTGCTGGCCATGATTAAAATGAAAGGCGGCGCCTACAACATCACGGGTGACGGCACCCTGCCGACGAGTGAAATCGCCCGAATCATGGGAACAAAAACCATACCCGTTCCTTTCTTCATCATGGCGCCGCTCCTGGAACTGCTGTGGCGCCTCCATGTCCCCGGCATCGAGGTGAACCGGGGATACCTGGAATACATCCGCTTCCCCTTTGTGGCAGGCAATGAAAAGGCGAAGAAAGAACTGGGATTCAGGCCGAAATACGATTCCCTGGAGACCCTCATGGAAACGGTCAGGGTGCATAAAAATGTTCAGGATTAAACGCAAATCACATCGCACTGAATTTTCATCAAGAGATACGGCGGGAGCCGCGTTTCTGATGGCATGCCTCTTTTTCATGGGCCTGTACCTCAGCTGGAAAGGCGGACCATATCATGCGGCCCTGTATATATTCCTGTGGGTACTATCCTACATCGTCATCTACGCCGGAACATGCCGTCATTGCGCCTATTACGGAAAAAACTGTCCCGTTCCCCTGGAGGGACAGTGCGTCGGGTATTTTTTCAAACCATCGGGTAAACCCTTCACGTTCATGGCCCTGGTCTGGGCTTCCGTATCGTATCTGCTGCGTATCATCGTTCCAGCGTATATCCTGGTGGTGCACACCATGGTTCTCTTCGGCGCAGTCTATATCGGCATTTTCATCCTGTACTGGTTCCTGCACCTTCGCATAACAGGATGCACACAGTGTGTCAATACGGGATGTCCCCTTAATCCTGATTACAATAAATAAGGCCTGAAATATATTTTTGAAATAGTGCACAGGAAGAACGCGAAGGGCGCGAAGACCCCCGGCGAATAAAGGGTAAGGTTCGACAAGAACTCACCATCGCCGCCCCCGCAGGGGGCTGATAAATGGATAAAGAGCACCACGGAGACACGGAGGACACAGAGGGCTTGATTGGGCGATAATGTTTTGACAGATGTTATAGAAATAACATATAAAATACAATGTCCAGAGTGATATCACAGATTTACAACAAACAATTTACACACAAGAGCTCCCCCTTCTCCGTGCGGAGAAGGGGGCAGGGGGGATGAGGTCTAAGACAGTTTCTCCACGGCTTCCCTGATCAAGGCGCCGATGGGAATTTTTCTCGGGCATACCGATTCGGCCTTTGTGTAATCAAGGGCAAGAAGGCTGTTCCTGATTTCCGGTGATATTCCGCGGTAGAGGTTCCTGGCCATTTCTTCATTGCCGTAGCTGTTATAGTACATGAGGCCCCGCATGATATCGCTGACTACCGGGGCATCAGGTATGGCGGCGTCGCAGAGATCGGCACAGCCCGCGCAGTAGCCGGAACAGGTTGAGAGGGCATATTCCCTGAATACCTTCATATCGGCCCGGGTGAGTTTTACCTTATCCAGGACGGCCTCGGCGTTTGTGGCTATCAGCGCGGTATTTTCCATGGTGATACAGGCGGCGGCAATCCTGGTATCAGCAAGAACGGCCTTCAGCTTTGCCTGCCCGTCAGTGAATCCTTTTTTGATGAAATGGTTCGTGAGCCTTTTATCGCCGTCGGAACTGATGGACAGGCCCATGACCTTCATGGCAATGAGACCGATATTGGCCTTCGCGCAGGCGTCAACGGCCTTCTGCATATCCGGTTCCTGCATGAGCCTGAAGTTATACGACGTCATAATGGCATCGATCCAGTCGAGCTTAGAAGCGGCCATGAGACACGCCGGCATATTCTTGTGGGTGCTGAACCCGAAATATTTTATCAGCTTGCGTTTCTTCGCACCCTCGGCCCATTTCCTCAGCTCCGGGGTGAGCTGATCGGGGCTGCTGCAGCCATGCACGCCATAGAAAAGATCGATGTAGGAAGTATTCAGTCTTTTCAGGGATGTTTGCAAACGATCCTCCACTTGATCCGGTGTCCTTGCTCCGGAAGCCTTCGATACAAGAAATATGTCTTTTCTCTTCTCGGGATGCTTCTTTAAATAAATTCCCATGCCGATCTCACTGTTGCCCTGAGCATAACCGTGTGACGTATCCCAGTGGGCTATGCCCCAGTCGAGGGTCTTTTTCAGCAGTATCTGCTTGTCGACTACATTGTACATGACGCCGTTCGAAATGACCGGCACCATGACACCCGTTTTTCCCAGTTTTCGTCTCGGGATACTGGGCAAAGTACCCGCATTCGCCACAGCTGCCTCCGACTCTTTATGACTGCCGGCCAGTCCCATGGCTGTTCCCACTGTTATGGCTCCCGTGATTTTTAAAAAGTCCTTTCTGCTCATACGGTTATTTTCCATCATGTACCTCCCTCGTTACACATTTCCTTTTCTGATCGTCATATTCCTTTCGGGATTCCTTGTTTCTCCCTCCGCCGTAATCCGTACGGCCTTCAGCCCGTGCACGGGACACTCGTGTTCGCATATGCCGCAGCCCACGCATTTTTCAATGTCCATATACGGTCTCTGGAGATGTACGAGTACCTCGGCCGTGGAATAGTTACCGTTGTAAATTTTTTCCGTGGTTTCTATTTCCCCTGTGCCGTTTCCCTTGATCCTGTATTTTCTGCCGCCGAGCAGGATAAAATAATCGCCCGACGAATACATGCCTTCTTTTAAGATACCAGACTGAAGCTCGATTGTATTGCTCATAATATTTTTCACTTTGAGAACACCTTCTCTTACCGGCGAGAAAAACTCGTCGGTATAGATCGCCTTGGGGCTCACGGGACAGTTTTCCTGGCAGACGATACACGGCATATTCATGGCCCAGGGAAGACAGCGTGACCGGTCAAAAAAAGCCGTGCCGATCCGCAGGGGTCCCTTGGTTCGATAGTCTCCCTTTCCATGTTTTTCTTCAAGGGTGATGGGCCTGATGGCGGCAGTGGGACATGTTTTGCCGCAGGCAACACAGGTATGCTGGCATCCGCTCGTCCCGATCCGAAAATTCAGCACCGGCGTCCACAGGCTTTCAATACCGCGATCAAGCCCGGCCGGCTGTATGATATTTGTCGGGCATATTCTCATGCACTGCCCGCACCGCAGGCACCGGGCGAGAAATTCCTCTTCACCGATGGATCCCGGCGGCCTGATGCAATCAGGCTGCCAGTTGTTATCGGTCTGCCCGGCGAGCCGCATGGCCGGAAAAATAAATATCCCGCTTCCCAGCGTTGTCAGAAATGATTTTCTCGAAATGCCCGGACCTTTGATTTCGCCGGCCATCGAAGCTGTTGCCTGGTAACTGATCGTGCCGTGCTGGCAGTCGTGCAGGCAGTTGAAGCACAGCACGCACTCCGCCTGCCGTATCTGACCCGACGGCTCACAGCCCCCTTCGCATGAGCTGTCGCACAGGCCGCATTCCGTGCACGCATTTTTATTCTGTCCTATTTTCCATATCGCCAGTCGGCTGAATATCGCCATGAGCGCCCCGAGAGGACAGAGAACCCTGCAGAAAAATCTCGGTATGACCAAATTCAGCAAAACAAGCGCTGCGAATACGATGAGTATGAACAGGCCCTCTTCATACCATCTCCCCGCTGCCGAGGTGACATGCCATGATCCGTCCAGCACGGGAAGGAGTACAAGGTTCATGCTCCTGGTGAACAGCGGCAGGGGATCCAGAAGGCCCGTCATGAGGCTTCCGCCGCTAACCGGGAAGACGGCCATGACAAGAAAAAGAATCAGGATATAATATTTTATGACATATATTTTTCTGTAGCTGTTGAGACGTATCTTCTCCCTTTTCGGTTTTTTGCCGTGTGCGATATATCCCGAAAACTGATGAAGGGCGCCGAACGGACATATCCATCCGCAAAAAAATCTTCCGATGACAAACGTAAGGGCTATTACCAGCACCGCCCAAATGAAATTATAATAAAGCCGGTGTGTCGACAAAACCGTTCCTATAGCGGAGAGAGCATCAAGCTGGAGAAAAATATTCACGGGCCATCCTCTGAGCTGCCAGAATGACTCTCCCAGGGTATTGACGATACAGAACCAGATGAATAAAGAGAAAAAGAATATCTGGCTGATGCGGCGGACCGTCGCAATCTTCATCGTTGTCAGACCTCGATCTTCACCGGTTTCAATGATGCATAATCGGTTGTCCCGGCCCCGGCTTTTTCTGCCATGGAAAGATACGGCAGGTCCCGAACCGTCATGCCCAGGAGACCGGCTCCGAAGCTGTCGGCCGCCACCTGGTCCGTACTTGCGATAATGGTGTTTTTTTGCATGAGATCGGAAAGGGATCCCCCGGTCGGGCCGTTCTGCATCATCACATCAAAACCGTCGAGCACGACAAGTGTCGGTTTGAACATCATGGCAAGCTCGGTTATTATCAGGTGAATATTCTGATGAAAAATGTTCCTCCTGCCGCCCAGGAGACCATACCAGTTTTTCATACTCATCGAGGCGCCGCTCCGGTGATGGTTCTTTACCGGTGCCGTGCCGATAAGCTTTGTCGCGCCCATGAGAGGCTTCGAGAAGACGGGCCAGTTCCGTATCAGCCTCCCCCCTTCCAGAGTCAGCTTCTCAAAAAGGTTTTCCCCGGGATAAATGAGCTTCGCCTTTATTTGTGCCGCGGCATCCTCGATTCCGCTGAGGAGATAACATCCCGCAGGATCATTGATGGGATTATCCATGATCGAAACGGATTCCGCTCCAGCCGCATAACACATGCGGGCAATGCCCGTCACAATATCGGGGTGGCTCGTCGCACCGAGGGAAGGTGACGACGCAAAGGCGATATTGGGCTTGATGATGACCCTGTCGCCCCGGGAGATGAATCGGTCCATGCCGCCCAGGAGTTCTATCGCCTTCCTGAGACATGCATCCCTGCCCGCTCCCCTGACGACTGACATGTATTTGCCGGGTATGGCAGGAACGGTAAAATCGGGAAAATTCGCCTTTTTACCATCGGGGCCGGTAACCGGGCCGGTTCTATCATACAGAAGATAGGAAATCCCACCCGTACCGGCAACGGCACTCCCCGCCGCAACGGACCGCTTAATGAATTCCCTTCTTGTTATGTTTATCGCATCATCAGACAATTTACTCACCGCCCGAATTTTTCCTGACTGTATTGTATAAAATCTCAGATACTTTTATTGCCCTGTTTTTCATATCAGCCTCATGGACACCGGCAACAAAATCTCCGGCATGAAAAATCGTCTCATATGACCCGTCGAAATTCAGGAGAGTAATATCCTTCACCGAACTCTTAATTTTTTCAGCAACAGCACCCTCGTTCACGAGAAAGCCCGTATAGCTTTTTATTACCGCCTGCCTTGTGTTATAATCATACGGGCCCGATATAAAAACCGTTGTTCTGACGCCATCCACCAGGAATTTAGCGCTGTAGACACGGGAAAATCCCTCCATGCCGAAAGCGTCATTTAAATAATAAATTTCACTCTGCGGAACAAGCTCGGCGCATTTCAAATAATCGAGAACATTGATACTCCTGGCAGTTCCAAGCGTATCGCGTATCTTCAGGGAAATTTCCGCTGCCGCTTTTTGGATAACAGCACCGCCCCGGGAACCATTAATTTCAATATAATAGGTCCCGAGTGCCATTACCTCGGAATTTTCAGTTGTATAGCAGTACTGAACATCGGGTCTGCTGACCCCATCGGCACGCTTCTGCTGACTGTACACGGAAAAAGCATTATTGAAAGAGCCCATATCATACAGGAATATCTCAATCCAGAGCTCCTTCTGAACAGTATGCATATATCTCCGCGTTACCAGTTCCCTGAAGCCCGAGGAGAGATAAAGGGGAGCTTTTCCATCTATCTTTTCATAGAGCGTAACGCTATCATATATCTCTGCATCTGTATAAACACGAAATCCGGCAGGTACAAGAGTTGCCGTATCAAATGTATTACCACGGGCCTTTTCTGAACCGGCGGTTTTTCCACGGACAATTTTTTCCTTGTTTCCAAGACCATATTCCGACAGGTTATAGTGAGCCTGCCTCAGTAGAATAGCCACTGCCACCAGGGCCAGGGCCGCCAGTATAAAGGCACCGATAATGGTTTCTCGTTTTATTGAATGGTCTCGTATCATGGCATGCTTATAATATTTATTTGTATCACAGACTACATCATTGTTGCAACCCTAATTTTTATAAATAGTCTCATTCCCGACAAATGAAATTGATCCTCTGACCCCGGCGGACCAACTTTCTTACTATAGGTATCCACGCTCGCCACCCCTGAAAGGGGTTTAAAACCACCTTTTAAAAGTCCCCCTTTGGGGGATTTAGGGGGCTTACCCCTCCGGGGGACGGCTCATTACTAACACCAGGGCAGAATTCCTGACAGTGTGCCCAGTAAAAAATGGGGTACACGGAGAGAGAGATTCAAACTTGAATTGACAATGGAAACCTGCCGTATCTTCCTGTCCATGTTTGATGATATTCGCTGATCTATAGAAAAAGCGGGAGTAAACAAATGAGTGTCTTCGAAATCATCATGCTGGTCTGCTTCGGCGCAGCGTGGCCCTTTTCCATACATAAATCATGGACATCACGTTCGGTGAACGGAAAAAGCCCGGTCTTTCTTCTCATTGTCATGGCGGGATATTTGGCGGGAATTCTGCACAAGTATCTGTATAATTTCGACGGGGTCGTGTACCTGTACATGATCAACTTCACCATGGTGGCCGTTGATATGGTACTCTATGCGAGGAACTGGCGGTTTCAAAAAACAGGCGTTTGAACTTTGTGATATAATCCTTGAAAACTCCAACAGGCACTCACGTATCAACTGCTCCCTTGAGCATGCAAATCCTTCATCCTATGCCAGTACCTTTTTAATGATGATCCTATGTCTTGCATGTCTCACCTTTGTAAACCTCTGTATCATATCGACTTCATATCATAGTAGAATTTTATACTATTACAAAATACAATATTTAATTGCCGCCTGGCTGCTCAGTTTCCGTATAACAGGCTGTATCAAACAAATTATTACACAGGGACTTTTAAACCTGGAGTAAAAAAACAGGTCTTATTCTCACTACCGTGTCCGATGACACCATGTCCTGGATATATTTATTGACAACAGAAAACATGTAAAATAAAAATTCTTTATTAAATTCGCTAAGATGTGAGGAAGTTATAATGATTATAGATCATATTGGCATAGCGGTAAAATCCCTGGAGGAAGGCATCCAGCATTGGACAAGATCTTTTGGTTACAGACAAATGACTGAAATTGTAATCAACACCAGGCAGAAAGTGAAAGTAGTTTTTTTAAATAAAGAAAACTCCCTGACTATCAAACTAATCGAACCCCTGGATGATAATTCTCCCATATCATCTTTTGTCAATAAGGGAGGCGGACTGCATCATATTTGCTTTAAATGCGATAACCTGAAGGATAAATTGACTGAATTAAAAGAGGATGGATTCAGGATAATTGCCCGTCCTCAACCTGGAGAAGCCTTTGAAAATGAAGATATCGCCTTTCTCTTTTCCAGGATGGGATTGAATATTGAGTTAATTGCCACCGACAAAAAAGCAAAGATAATCTAATTGCAATTCGAAGATTCCGACATATATCTGTATAATTTTGACGGAGTCATGTACCTGCACATGATCAACTTCACCATGGTGGCCGTTGATACGCTGCTCTATGCCAGGAATCTGCGGCTGCAGAAAACAGGCGCCGAATCGGTGTAATCATATTTTCCAGGGTTTATGCGTGAATCTTCAGCATTAACCATTACCCCGGACTGGCAGACTTTCCATATATGCCAGGACCTTATCGATAATGATCTTAAACCATATCGTATAGTTCCCGGGATTCTCCCGGAGATCGCGCAGGAGGTCATCTCTGCCGATCCATTTGACCTCTTCAATTTCTTCATTATCGTAAGATACGGGACCTTCGTAATAACCCTTGAAAACATGATCGATCTCGTTCTCGACAAGATCGCTTCCCTCCAGCCTGGCCCGGTAGTGAAAGACAAAAGCTTCAGTGACAGGGCAATCGATTCCCGTTTCTTCGCGCAGGCGGCGCAGCGACGCGGTTTCCGTTGATTCTCCCGGCCGGGGATGGGAACAGCAGGTATTGGACCAGAGCCCTGCGGAGTGATATTTATCGGCATGGCGTTTTTGAAGCAGCAATTCCTGTTTATTATTAAATATAAATATGGAGAAAGCTCGGTGGAGCAGTCCCAGTTCATGGGCCCTGAGCTTTTCACAACTGCCTGAAGGGTTGTCATCCTCATCGACGAGAATGACGAAGTCCCGATTCTCTGTAGTCATTAAGCCCCTCCCCCGACGGATGAACATATTCCCTTCATGCATCACCAGCCGTCACCCCCGGAGGGGGTATATAAAATTATTATTCAATATAATGATTAAATAACTAACAGCCCCCCCCTGGGGGCGGCGAAAGCCAGTCTCCATTAAAACTACCGATTCATCCGCCGGGGGCTGAAAAATTCAGGGCCCTACCTCACATCAATCCCCAGACGGTCAGCGGCGTATTTCACCATCTTCATCACTTCCGGTTCCGTGGTCTTTTCGATCCCCTCTTCCCTCTTGAGTCCGCCGGCGCGCACGATGCCGGCAATCTCCCAGGCATAGGGATGAAAGTGAAACCGCTCGCGGTGCAGGTGGTTCGCCAGGGCGTTGAGCGTACAGTTGCTGGAGTTGGGGTCCGTGTCCGAGGGCTTTTCCCATCCCCACGACGAAATCTCTTTCAGAATAGTGTCCTCGTGATAATCAATGTAAGCCAGTGGGTGGATATTCACGGGCCATTTATCCTTGTCTATGTTCATATCCTCGTCAGTGAGAAAATACGAGGAAAGATCTTCACTGCAGTTGGCCAGTATGGGATCACGCACGGTCTTGTGGGAAAAAACCTGGAGGCGCGGGCTGGTCTGCATGATGGCCGAGTTGATGGGTGCCTGGCCCGGGGACCATCCATAAGCAACGAGGGGGATATCCATCCTGAGGGCCGTCTTCAGCACCAGTGATTTCACGATACCGATACAGCTCGTGCAGATGGAACTTGCCCGGTCCAGCGTCTTGGTGTTGTACAGGTCCTTTGTCGCGGCAACCTGGAACAACGCTTTCATTTTCTCAAAGGGAATCCTGATTATCATACTCGTCGCACCGCAATAGTCCGTCATGCGGGTGATATTCTCCATGGCCTTTTCGGAGATAAAGCCGTTATCAAAGGTCAGGGCCAGGACCTTCAGGTTATAGGTGCGGGCCAGGTGATACATGGTATAGGTGGAATCCTTGCCGCCGCTGTATCCCATGATGACATCATAGGCATGTCTGCCGCGTACCGTTTCAATAAGCTCTTCAAACTTTTTTACATATATATCTTTTTTCTCATCGTCGGGAACCTGGGCATTATGACAGTAATTGCATACGCCGTCCTTATCGAATTCGATGCCGGGGAAGGTATCGGGAAGCACGCACCGGGAACAATGTTTCATGACAACTCCTTTACGCAACGCCTTTTTTACTTAAAAATTTAACCAGATTGTTGATGGTATCAAGGTTCTCCGGCACCAGTTCCTCATCGGCGACTTCAATACTGAAAGTCTCCTCGATAAACATGACCAGCTCCAGCACTCCCGTGGAATCGATGATGCCGCTTTCGATGAGGGACTCGTCGGGACCCAGGGAAACATCCTTCCGGCCGGCGATGAAATTTTCCTTAATAAAATTGATGATCTGATCCTGAACAGCAACCATGACTTACCTTCCTTACATGTATTCGCATAATATAATTTTTATATGGGAATTTTTATAAATAGTATTTTTCAGAAAAAACACTATTTAATAGATATTGATATTCTTAATCAAGTACAATAAGGAGCGCAACTCAAAAAAAGTCAAGATTAATATGACCGGGCGGAAATTTCAGAACCGTCTCTAAATCCAGCCCCCGGTGAATATATTAATTGCACATACAAATCCACTTTCACCGCCCCCTCAAGGGGCTGAGAAAAATTTCAATATTTAAAAAAACAAGTCATTAACCCCCTTAGGGGGTGGCACCATATGAATTTCTAATTGTATCAGTCCTTGTGCCGGGGGCTTGCAACAAAATGATGATGCAGAAGCTGCGTGGATATTATCCCGGCCACGGCCATATCGTCCCTGGCGCTCACTGACCCGCCGCTGCCGTTGAACACCTTTTTCTTCAATGAACTCACCGATTCGGGATTGAATATGCCTGAGGATATAATGGCATCATCATCGAGCATGGCTGAGGCAAGAGATTTTTTTTCACCGAAGCAATGGCTGATGGGCGCCCGGTACGGCTGCTTGGGCCGGTTCACGATGGAAGGCGGGAGCATATCCTGATAGGCCTTTTTTAAAATGAACTTTTCATTCAGTCCGTGTATCTTGTACTTCGGCGGAATTTTTGACGCGAACTCCACAACCCGGTAATCCAGGAAGGGGAATCTGCCCTCAACACTGTTCCCCATCATCATACGGTCGCCCTGCGACGACAGCAGGTAGCCCGGAAGAAAAAGCTTCGTTTCCAGGTACTGGGCCCTGCACAGGGGATGCCAGGTCATCATGACAGGGCTGACATACTGCTCCAGGCTTCTCATAACGGCTTCACCGTCGAACTCATTCCGGTACTCAGGGGAAAAATATGATTTGATCCGGGCCGTGTTGTCCCACCGGATCATGTGGGAATACCACGGACTGGCCGTATCGGTGAGTCCCTTATTGAAAAATGCCTGCCAGAACTTGAATGTCCGGGGATCTCTTTTTATATAGGGATACAGGGACTGGAGCAGTTTCGGCCGCTTTTGCGAGAGGGGGTTGCGGGCCATGAAGCGCCGTATCTTATCTTCCTTGAAGATATTGTATCCGCCGAATATCTCATCAGCACCCTCACCGGTGAGAACCACTTTTATGTTATTGCTCCTCACCAGCCCCGAGAGGAGGTACAGCGGCCCCGGGGCGGTCCGGATAAGGGGCTTTTCCGAATACCGCACCACATCGGAAAACGACTCGCCTATATCAGCGTTATGCGCCTTTATTATGTGATGGTCGGTTCCTATATGTTCGACCATCTCCATCTGGTAGTTACTTTCATCATATTCCTCTTCGGCAAAGGCCACGGAAAAGGTGATGAGGTCATTGTTGTGATACTTCTTCACCAGGCCGGCGATGACCGAGGAATCGATACCGCCGCTCAGGTAGGCGGCAACGGGAACATCGGCACGCAGCCGAATCGTAACCGCGTCATAGAGTATTTCACGCAGTCCTTCCACATAGTATTCCAGTGGACGATCATCATAGTCATGTTCAGCAGGATACGTCACGTCCCAGTACTGCCTTGTTTCAAGGCGGTCCGCATCGGCCAGGATCATGCATCCCGGCGCCAGTTCGCTCACATTCTTAAATACGGTCCGGGGCGGAATATTCCCCCAGAAGGAGAAGACCTGGTCAAGCCCGGTGGGATCGAGTTCAGCCTGCACTCCGGGATGCTGAAACAGGGCCTTCATCTCGGAGCCGAATATCAGGCTTCCCTGAGACGTCACCGCATAAAACACGGGACGGATCCCCATGCGGTCTCTTACCAACACGAGCTGCTGTTTCTTTCCATCCCAGAGGGCGATGGCGAACTGACCGTTCATGTGATGGACAAAATCCAGGCCGTACTGCTCATAAAGATGTACGATGACCTCCGTATCACTGTGTGTATAAAAACGGTGCCCCTGCCTGATAAGCGGTTCGCGAAGTTCCACATAGTTGAATATCTCGCCGTTAAATACAACAGAGATAGAGCGGTCTTCATTAAAAATAGGCTGCGACCCGCCCGAAAGGTCGATGATGCTGAGCCTGCTGTGGCCCAGAGAAACGGGCCCGTTGCAATAAAACCCCGTTTCATCGGGTCCGCGATGATGCAGGGTTTTTATCATGTCCGCTATCACCTTTTGCGAGGCGGGCTCATGTGATCGTCTGTTATAAATACCGGCTATACCGCACATATCCTTTTCTTCTCTCTAAATGATGCTTATCACACAAACCCGTGTGTTCCCCGACAAGGTAGTGAAGAAAACAGGCTGTTCAATACAAATATGTATCAAGTGGATTACGGGCATGTTAAATTGGAGAAGGTTAAATATTTAGTGCTACTAAATATTTCTAAAAAGAAAATGTGCCACAGAGGCACGGAGACACAGAGAGTTTGGAGGAGCGAGGACGGTTATCAAGACGATAAAACAGGAAGGACGCGAAGCCCCCGGCGGATACATTGTACGTGCGGCGCGAACTCAATGCCGCCGCACCCTTGAAGGGGCTTGAAACTGTTGAGCTCATTCCGGGCTGCCGGGAAAGTATGGCAAAAATTATACTCTGACAAAAATCTTTAAAGATATTCGCGCAAAGGCGCTAAGACGCAAAGAAGCATCTGAGATATAGTTATTCGGTTATTAATATGGTAATTTCATTATTAAGAAAAGCGAGAAAAAAGCCATATACGACTTTGCGTCTCCGCGTCTCTGCGTGAATTATTATAAATTTTAAAACCCCTCGCAGGGGTGGCTCCCGGAGATATATGTACAGACTAGATTTATCGAGCCGGGGTCCCCTCTTCGCGGCCTTCGCGTGAAATACTTTTTACCTGTCAGTCAGTGACAACTACTTTCCGGTATACTTAAATCCCCCGCTCCGCGCGCCCCTTTGCTAAAGGGGCTCACTGGCAGGAATCTCAAGTACCGGATAAAATGACAGTGAACCTTCTCACCTGTAATTAAATTTTCAGTTCGTAAGGCATCTCGCGCAGATGAGCCGTTGCCCGGTTCTTGGCCTGAAAGTCGCGGAATGCCCGCTCTACGGCTTCCACGGGAAGTTCTATGACCTTTGCAACTTCTTCGGCACCGATATTGTGCTCCCAGGCATAGAGGAGATGATCCAGCTTGTCAAAGGCGATACGAAAGAAAAATTCCTGGTCTGTCACGGGCAGGCTGAAAGTGTCGGGACTCGGTGCCCGATCGATGATCTCGGGAGTAACCTTGAGATACCGGGCAATCTGGTATATCTGGTTCTTATACAGGTAGGAAAGGGGTTCCATGTCCGTGCCGCCGTCGCCATACCGGCAGAAGTCTCCCAGCACCATTTCGGTACGGTTTGTGGTTCCGGCCACGACAAGACTGCGGCGCTCGGCCTCCCAGTAGAGGTGAATCATCCTGGCCCTGATCTTGATGCTGGCAAAAGCCGTTATAGTGTGAAAGGCCTCGGCGTTGAGCCGCTTCGTTTTCATGGTACCATCGGGAAGCTGTACCTGCAGTTTATAAAAATTGAAGGAGTCCCGCTCCAGGAGATCCGTGGGCAGGGTGATATTATATTTATACCCGGGCTGAAATTCGGGTATAAGCTTCTTTATATATTCATCACGCCAGGTATATCCTCCCACGCTTTCCACGGTGCCCGATATATCAACGATCCGGTATTCGATTCCCATCTGCTTCGCATGCTTTTCCGCAAACAGACTGCTCACGGGATTGGATTCCTTTTCCGGCAGGATAAGGCCCACGACCTTTTCCTTTCCCAGGGCCTCGACTGAGAGTGCCGCCATGACTGCCGAATCTATACCGCCGGACAGGCCCACGACGATGCCGGTACGCTTGTAGGCGTTATGGACCTTATCAAGAAGGAATTCCGAGATTTTCTTTACTTCGCTTTCGGGGTTGATTTTCAGGATATCGGGATTGAATGACATTGAGTTCTCCTTACTGGAACATAATTGTAGTATTTTGTCTCCATTTAGCAAAATTACATTCAGCAAATCAATCTCAATTTAAGAAAATTTCATCCCGATCAGGCTCTTTTTTCATTGACACCTTTATGGGTATGACAAGAATGAATTATACAGACGAAACTCACTACTTATTGACGGAATTCATTATTCTATAACAAAATCAAGAGATTATAGCCACAGAGGCACGGAGACACAGAGTTAAAGAAAGGAAGTTTTTTATTTGTATCACAAATGTCTTTTAAATAAAAACAAACCTTTCCAAACAATTTCCCCGACAAACTTTATCCACTGCTTAAACTCTCTGTGCCTCAGTGTCTCTGTGGCTTGTTTTTCTTATAATAACGTCAGGAGTGAGTAATTCAATCATCACTGGAGTCATCATGAAAAAAATACTGGTTACAGGCGGCGCGGGATTTATCGGTTCCAATTTCATACACTACATGTTGAATAAATATACTGATTATGAAATATTCAACTTTGACACCCTCACCTATGCGGGCAACCTGGACAACCTGAAATCCATTGAAAACGATAAAAGATATACATTTGTACAAGGTGATATTACCTCCAACAGTGATGTGGAAGCTGCCATGCAAAAGGCTGATCATGTGGTCCACTTCGCAGCCGAATCCCATGTAGACCGCAGCATAGAAGGACCCGAAGTTTTCATTAAGACTAATGTCCTGGGCACCCAGATAATGCTGGAGCAGGCGCGGAAACAGAATATCAAACGCTTTCTCCATGTATCGACCGATGAGGTATACGGCAGCCTGGGCGAAACGGGTTTTTTTACCGAAGAAACACCTTTGGCCCCTAACAGCCCCTACTCCGCCAGCAAAACAGGCAGCGATCTCCTGGTACGGGCCTATTATCACACTTTCGGTTTTCCCGGTATCATCACCCGCTGTTCCAACAACTACGGGCCATACCAGTTCCCGGAAAAGCTCATCCCCCTTATAATAAGCAATGCATTAGAAGATAAACCCCTGCCGGTCTATGGCGACGGCAAGAATATTCGGGACTGGCTCTACGTGGAAGACCATTGCTCAGCCATCGATACGGTACTTCATAAAGGTGAGCCCGGTGAAGTTTATAACATCGGCGGCAATAACGAATGGTATAATATCGATATCGTCAAGCTGATCCTGAAAGAACTGGGCAAGCCCGAATCTCTCATCACCTACGTTAAAGACCGTCCGGGCCATGACCGGCGCTATGCCATTGATGCAGCCAAAATAAAGAGAGAACTGGACTGGGCACCATCCATACAGTTCCCAGAAGGGATCAAAAAGACTATCCAGTGGTATGTCAACAACCAGGAATGGATAGGCAGGATAAAGACTGGAGCATACCGAAAGAATTAACGTGATTTGCTATATTTTAAAAAAATCTCACAAAATACACATTTTTATTTGACTCTCCAAATATTTTTATTATATTCTAAGGATTTTTCCTCACAGGAATATTTATAAAATTAAATTGATGTTCAGGACAAGAGAGAGTTCGCCAATGAAAAGAAACCGAAAAACCATACAGATAGCCGGTATTGCAATTATGTGCTCTTTCATATCAGCATTGTTTATTACATCATGCTATTACACGGTATCTTCAAAAGATGGCAGTTTCGATTTTACTGGTGGCTTTATCATTGACCACACCGCAGTTGACCTCTATGACGATATTCCTCCAGAATATATTAATGAAGTGAAAAAAATGCTGGTAGATATGGCAGGCGAATCACATTCCGGTGCCTACAGGATAGGCCAGGAACTCCTGGAACAATTCGACCCCAGGTATCAAGTTATAACCTATGACGGCACCCGTCCGGCCTATACTGATACAGCTCTCCGGATAGGGAGACATGGATCCGTTGGAGAAGCTGCATTTTACACTACACAAAATGCTATTGATGCTTATAAAAGCCATATAACCTCCCAAAATACTACGGGGAATCCATATTCCGTCATGGGCTTCGGCTGGTGCTGGGACATGACCTGGGCCAATGCCCCGGGAGGAACTATTGATCCGGTCTACAAAGTACGCTGGGCAGGCTCATCGGAGGGCGGCCCACAGGGTAATTTACGGTGGGGACTCGATGGCAGAGATCAGGTGCTGACAGGAAACTCCGTCTGCATGAATACCTATCTTAATGCTGTGGAGCAATATATTGCCCACTGTGAAACAAATGGATATGCAACGGTCATCGTATTTACTACTGGCCCTGTTGATGGGAACAGCGGCACCGAGAACGGATTCCAGCGGGAAATAAAACATAATTATATTAGAAACTATGTGGCCCAGGACCCTTCGCGTATTCTCTTTGACTATGCCGACATCCTGTGCTGGTCTAATGCAGGCGTTCAGAACATTGTCACCTGGAACGATGGAGGCACGCCCCGAACTCATGCACAGATCCATTCTGAGAACATGATGGACTATGATGCCAGCTGGAATCTCATAGCCTATACAGAAGATGGTGACCACATTGGAGAGGTTGGAGCCCTTCGTCTGGCGAAAGCGATGTGGGTCATGCTGGCCCTCATTGCCGGATGGGACGGCGAATAACATGCACAAAAGATTCCTGCTCTGTCTTATTATAACCGGCACATTCATCCTGCAGGCCAAAGCGCAAGAGCTTCCTGTATCCACCGGTGAAGGCAAAACCACCATAGCAATCATTGCCAACTCAGACAATATCCAGCTGGAACCCTTAGCAAAAATTGCCACAACGATACTCTCGGATATTATAAAGCGTGATGTCAGATTTATCATTTCCGAACTGAATTTTTCAATCAAATCTCGCACCGACAAATCTCCTGATTTTGTAAAAAACAGAGAGTTACTGCTACAGGCATTAATCAACCAGGTTTACTATGTTTCATTAAGTGAGAAAAACAATACGGTGACAGTTTCCATCAACATTCTCTCCATCAATAAAGAATCGATTGAATCGTTCAGTCTGTATAATGGTTCTTTCGAAACCTTAAAAGACCGGAAACTCGATGAGGACATCACTCGAAAAATCACTGAAAGAATCAACTTCATGCCTGTCCAGGGTCTTATAGCCCAAGACGGTTCTTCAACTGAAACCATTGATTTGACATGGCACCATGTACCTGGCAGTTTCATATACAGTATTTCCCGCGCAGAAAAGGAAAACGGTCCCAAAACGCACATCGGTGCAACGTCTGACAATACTTTCACTGATAACGAGGCAATCCCCGGACGCGCCTATTACTACACTATTCAGATCAACGATGATACGGGCTCTCCAAAATCGGAAAGCGCGTCGGACCGGGGCTACAGGAAACTTTCCACCCCACAGCCCATTGTTCACGAAAGGCATCTTGATAAACTTCTCCTTACCTGGAACCCCGTCCCGGGCGCCATCAATTACCAAGTTTACCGGTATTCAAACGAAAAAAAAGGATACCAACTCATTGACACCACTATGAAAAACCGCTACATCGACAGATCAATTGACAGGAATACAGTATGCCACTACAAGGTGACCGCCTGGGCAGAAACAGGCCCGGGTGAGACGAGTCCAATAGTATCGGGAAAGTACACGCAAAGCAGGGATGATATGGTCATGCGGGGTATCATTCCAGGCTGGGGCCAGTTTTACCGAGATGATTCCTTCAGGGGATTTCTTTATTCAGGCCTTTTCATCACATCAGGTTCAGCTCTTGTCTGGTCCGCTGTCAACCGATCAAAAAAAAAAGAGGCCTATGACAATGCCACGTCTAATTTCAATGATAAATGGAACGAGTATAAACAAAGCACATATCTTCTCTGGAGCTTTACAGCACTGACATCTCTGATCTATATAGCCAACTGGATCGATATTCTGCTTTTTAACGACTCTCTGGATACTTCAGTAGACAAAACCACAACAAGCATGTTTCTGCAGAATGACAGAGGTATCAATTTCTCTGTCAGCATGTCCGATGATAAAAAGTCAGACCTGTTTTTCTTACAAATAACACGGTTTATTTAGAGGCAATGTCATGATAAACACAGCAAAGATGAGCCTGATATTCTTACTTTCCCTCGGCATTCTTCAGGGATGTCTGGGCGACCGACTCAACCCACTGGACCCCAGGAGCAGACATTATCAATCGACCAGCAATGATCCAGCCGATCCGGGACCGGCTGCACCAGAATTTAATATTGCCTCGGGAACATACTTCGAGGAACAGACCGTATCAATTTTTTCAACAGATGCCGATGTATCAATAATCTTTACAACTGATGGTACTGTGCCTTCCCCAACTAATGGAGACTCCTATTCAAGTCCCATACTAGCTCATGTTTCCATGACCATCCGAGCCGTGGCTATAGACGATGATCAGAATCTCTCACCTGTCAATATGCTGCAATGCGTATTAAAAGTCGCAACTCCTGTTACAACCCCGTCTGCGGGACAAATTCATACTGACGATATCATAACTATTACCTGCGACACATCCAATACTAAAATTTTATATACACTGGATGGAACAGCACCGACCACTACCAACGGCTTCACCTACGAGATCCCTATCACGGTATCAGGAGAAAATTTCAGTCTGAACTGCCGGGGGTACAGGAACGGCTGGGAACCATCCGAAGTGGCAACCACAGCGTATGAAGTAATTGCTCCTGGGAAAGTCACAGTACCGGGAATATCTCCGGAACCGGGAACATATGACAATACAGTAGAAATAACTTTGACTTCCCATACAGCTGGCGCCGAGATAAGATATACACTTGATAGCACGGAACCAACTCTCTATTCCGGTTATGCCTACATGGCCCCCTTTACTTTAAGCAGCAGTACCACCGTTCGCGCCAGGGCTTTTATGGATGGACTTGAAGATTCCGACATAGTACAATCAGACTATACAATTGTATACACCATCAACACGCCTACGAATCTGCGGGCTGTCGCGACTTCACAAAGTGTCATTACCCTTTCATGGACGGATACTGCCGCTAATGAGACCGGCTTCCAGATCGAGCGAAGAGTCGGATCAACGGGTAGTTTTTCGCTCATCGCAACTGTATCTGCAAACAGTATCACATTCAATGATACACAGCTTACCCCAGGTACCTTATACTATTACCGGTTGCGTTCTTTTAATGCGCAGGCAATTTCGGAGTATTCCAACATTGCATCGGCGACAACACAATCCGACATAGTCAACCAGATTATAGCTGACCATACTATTGTTGCAAATTATGAAAATATCCCTCAAGAATATATTGATGCCGTCAAATGCATGTATGTCCAGGTTCTTGGAGAATCACATAGTGAAGCATACAGGACCGGCTTAAATCTTCTTGAATCAATTAACGCAACATATCAGGCGGAGACACAGGAAGATGGAACGCCGTATGCGGCAACAGACCGGTATTTGCGCTTAAATCGTCTTTACTGGAATGGTTCCACCTGGTTTATCTGGGGTGCGGGCGAAGCCGTATTCTGGACAACACAGCATGCCATCGATAAAATGACTGGCAATATAACCTATTGCAATGGAACCGGAAACAATCCTCTCACTGCTATAGCATTTGGATGGTGTTGGGATATGGTCGACCTTGACGGAGCGTCACAAAGTGCATTGGATGAAGAACATGGCGTACATTGGATGGGACGATCCTATTATTGGAATGGAAGCAATTATAACAGCAATTACGGAGCCTGGGGGCTTGATGATTCCGACTATGCATTAACAGGCAATCCAGTGTCAATGCAAACATATTGTGAGGCTATTGACGATATAAATGCTCATGATGAAGATACCGTATGTTTTTTCACCACTGGTCCGCAAGATTCATCGGGAGAAGCCGGATATCAATGCCATCTAAAGCAGGAATATATTCGCAGTTGGGTTACTTCAAATTCAACCCGTGTACTTTTTGATTATGCTGATATATTAAGTCATAACGATAGCGGTCAACAGGCAACTACAGTCTGGAACGGTCATACATATCCGATTTTACATCCCGACAATAGCGGCAATGATACCGGACATATTGGAAATGCCGGAGCTGTTCGTTTAGCAAAAGCTATGTGGTGGATGCTGGCTCGCATCGCAGGATGGGATGGTAACTAACAAAAAAATATCTGAATTTTAAGGGCGTCCCGGCTTAAAATGCCATGACTTAAGATTTATTTGTTTACAGATTGTACCATACACCCTAATCTGCAAATGTTAAATCTAAACGACAATGAGGTCATTTTATCATGAAAGGTATTATCCTGGCCGGCGGTAAAGCTACACGCCTCTACCCTATAACAAAAGCAGTAAGCAAACAACTACTTCCGGTTTACGACAAACCCATGATCTACTATCCCCTGTCAATACTCATGCTGGCAGGAATCAAAGATATTCTGATTATTTCCATGCCTGAAATATTACCCTCATTTATAAATCTCTTCGGCGATGGAAATAAATTAGGCATATCAATCAGCTATGCTGAACAGTCAGTGCCTCGGGGCCTGGCAGATGCCTTCATTGTGGGTGAAAAGTTCATCGGAAACGACAGTGTATGCCTTGTCCTGGGAGACAATCTATTCTATGGACCCAATCTCAGTGTAATTCTGCAAAAGGCGGCTGCACAACAAAAAGGTGCCTCGGTATTTGGCTATTATGTACAGGATCCGGAGCGCTACGGCGTGGTCGAGTTTGATAAAGACAACAGGGCCCTTTCAATCGAGGAAAAACCGAAAGAACCCCGTTCCAACTGGGCTGTAACGGGCCTGTATTTCTATGATAACCGGGTCATCGATATCGCCAAGAGTGTTAAACCCTCGGCGCGTGGTGAAATTGAAATTACCGATGTTAATAACACCTACCTTCAACTGGGAGAACTCAAAGTCCACCAGTTGGGCCGTGGCTATGCATGGCTCGATACAGGCACTTATGATTCACTCATAGATGCGGCCATGTTTATAAAAACCATCGAGGCCCGCCAGGGACTGAAGGTCGGAGCGATCGAAGAAGTTGCATACCGGATGAATTTCATCACAAAGGAACAGCTTATAAAAATCGCCGAGGAATACAATACCGATTACGGAACCTATCTCATTAATATTGCAAACGAGGCGAGATAGGATGCCATTTATATTCAAGGAACTGGCCATACCCGGCGTGTTACTCATCGAGCCCCGGGTGTTCCCCGACGACCGGGGATTTTTTCTCGAAACCTTTAAATCCTCTGATTTTGCCAATATGGGCATCGATTCAACGCCAGTGCAGATAAACCATTCCAGTTCCTCTCAAAATGTACTTCGCGGATTGCACTATCAGCTAAACCCAATGGCCCAGGCAAAACTGGTACGTGTGCTTGCTGGAGAAATTTTCGATGTGGCTGTTGATCTCCGCAATGGATCTCCCGACTATGGCAAATGGGCCGGTGAGAGTATCAACTCTGATAAAAAAAACATGCTGTATATACCTGCGGGTTTTGCACATGGATTCTGTGTTCTTTCCAATATAGCGGAGATTGAATATCTGGTCTTTGGCGGTGAATATTCACCGGCCCATGACCGGGGCATTGCCTGGAATGATCCATTTATCGCAATTCGATGGCCCGTGAAGAATCCAATATTATCTGAGAAAGATTCATCACTGCCATTTCTGAAAAATGCGGAAAGTAATTTTACCAATGACAAATAAAACATCATTGCAAGGGCCGTTGTAACTGCAAAAAACTTTAAAATGAAAAACCAAAAAATACTCATAACCGGTTCAGGCGGGCAGCTGGGCCGAGATTTCAAGCGAATCTTAACTGAGAGAAACATGGATTTTTCCGCTCCAGCCGAAAAGGACTGTGATATCACAGACAGGGAGCAAATGACTGCCCTGGTCGAATCCATAAATCCTGATATTCTGATAAACTGTGCCGCATATAATGCCGTAGATAATGCCGAAGATGACCCTGGTACAGCTTTTCTTGTCAACAGCACAGCCCCCCGCCAACTATCTGAAATTTGCAGCAAGAAAAATATTTTCTTTATTCACTACAGCAGCGACTATGTATTTGACGGTGCGAAAGAAAACCTATATTCTGAGACGGATCAAACCAACCCGCTGAGTATCTATGGCAAGAGCAAGCTGGAGGGGGAAAAGGCAGTTGCTGAATGCGCTAAAAAATATCTCATTTTCCGTTTGAGCTGGGTCTTTGGTCCGGGGGCACAGAATTTTCTCTATAAGCTCTCACAGTGGACAAAGTCCAATCCTATTTTAAAAATAAGCGCCGATGAAGTTTCAGTGCCAACCTATACGGAAGATATCGTAAACGTCACACTAATGAGCCTTGAAAGGGATCTGACAGGACTCTTTCATCTGACAAATAGCGGTTATGCGTCACGCTATGAACTGGCGCGCTTCTATGTTAAAAAAGCTGGTCTGGAAAACCTTGTTATTCCTGTACCAATGAATAGTTTTAAAACAAAAGCCCGTCGTGCCGCTTTTTCGGCTATGTCAAACAAAAAACTCGGCACCATATTAGATTACAATATCCCGTCATGGGAACACGCCGTGGATCGATTTATGAAAAAGTGATGTCACCGGCATCTGCAGGATGAAAACTCAGGTTATTCATCGGCACTCACTTCAAAAAATTCAACATGAAAGACCACATCGTCATAATCAAAATGTCCTCCCGGCTCTGATGACAACATTTCCAAAGGCAGATCCTCAAAAGATAAAGTTAGTGAGGGGATGCCGTTGTCATTAGAACAGGCTAAAGTCCGATAGTATGATGTATTGGAATAATGGAGTATCAGATCATCACCGAGCCATCCGCTGACACTTCGGAAGTCCGATATGTTGGCAAATTGAATTTTATCCCATTTTGCTACACTTCTTTCAGTATTCTCGCCCACGTTTTCATTGACATTGCTAATAAGGAGTTCCGAACCAGCCGTCAGTTCCTGCTCAGGCTGAGATTGGGATGGGTCGACAAAATATATACTTGATATAGCGTCTGCTTCAACAGAATCTATTGTAATTCGCATAGTTCCGTCACAGGGGGACAGCATATAAGATACTGTGTTTTCATAATCCTCATCGTCACTATCATTCATCTCCACCTTAAAAAAAACGATGAAGTTTTCTTCTGTAAAATTTACCGTATATTTGAAGCCGTAAGTATACATCCCTGTTTCATCGGGTTCTTCGCTAATCTTTGATACTGTTGACGAGGTGATCATGGTCCATTCGCCATCGATACCGGAAAGACTGTACCATACAGTCCAGTCTTCAACCAGGAGTGGAATGGACCATGAAACGATGATGTCTTTCTCAATTCCAGTTGTCGTTATGGTGCTCTGGGATAGGGGGTTCTCGCAGGCATACATCATCATGCCTTCAATAATCTGCTGATTGTTCAGTCCATCATACCAGTTGGAATTGTCGCTATTGTCGGGTTTTACATATGAACAGGAAGAGGCAAATAAGAAGCAGATAAATGCAGACCATACAACGGCGGAAATCTTCCGTCTTTTCATTGGATATAACCTCTTCGATTAATGTGCCGCAATTATTCATACACACTGAATGAAGCAATAATCCTGTGCCCTTTTACCCCACATTAGCTCTACTGCCATCAGGCCGATCACTTGTAATGGGCTCATTTAAAAATAATCACGGTAAACGAAACTGCCTTTAACAATATCCATATGATTGTATGCCTATTTATAAAACGATTGTATTTAAATTCGCTTAACGCTGTCAACTTAATTCCAGCTAAAGACCTGAAAAAATTCATTGAAATGAAATCGCAATCATTACACTGGTATACATACAATAGTTTAAAAAAAAACCCTGCACAAAGCAGGGTTTTTTAATCGTTTCAATTTTCCTATTAAGGTTCCAGAACATCGACAAAGAAAACAACATCATTATAATCGAAGCTTCCTTCGGGCTCTGCCCATAAGCGTGTTATCGGCAGATCCTCAAAACTATACTTAATTCGGGCTTCAGCATCGGAAGGAGTTTCTACTTTTATAGCTTTGCAATATGATGAATTGGATACGTGTATGACCATGTCTATCCCTGACCAGTTCATGTAAGAAAAGTCAGTTTCTATAGCAAATATTACCGGCGAATATGCCGCCAATGAAACATCCTTTGTGGCTGGAATATTGTCGTTATCAAAAATCTCATGAATACTGGGAAAGAGTACACAATTACTCGCCCAGAGGCCATAGAGCGTGGATGGCGCACCGGCATCGGTCTCGTCAGAAAGTGTTATACGCAGTTGCCTGTTCTTGGGATATACCATGAATGATACAATATTACTGTACCATGCACCATTGTGATCCTGCATTGAAACCTTGTAATACACAATGTATTCCGTGGTGCTGAAAATAGGGCAATGTTTAAAACTGTATTTATAGACATCTGTATCCACATCACTGCGCTCACATGAAACTGAACTGGAAACGGGATGCCATGTATCTTCATCCGTATCGCCTGCAACTTTATAAGTAATGGACCAGTTGGTAAAAAAGATGGGGCATGCCCATGTAACACTGATTTCCGGATTTTCAGATTCATCTTCAACAGCCCGGGAAGAACTTGTAACATTGGCTTTAATTTCCATTCCTTCTACAATCTGTTGCGTTGTCAGACCCTTGAGCGAGCTGGCAGGCTCGTCATTTGCATCCGGTCCAACATAGGAACATGCCATAGTCATGAATGCTACCAAGAGTGAAGATAACAAGACAAGTAATTTTTTATTTCCTTCCATCGTAACAACCTCTTTAAATTTAGCTAAAATTATTTCTATTTTTATGATATACTGATATGCCATATATTAATAATAGAATACGGCGGATTGCTCTAAAGTGTCAATATAAATAATCCGTTTGGGCGGAAATATTACAAGAGAAATAATACATCATATATGCAGCATGTTTTATTCTTATTATTCGGAATATTTTCATTCCGTTTTTTGCAAATCCATGGCAAAATTTAGAAGATCCTTTCCTTTTTTCTTCTTCAATTTTCTTTTAATGTTCGTGGTATGTCTATCCACAGTGCCTTCTTCAATATCCAGTTCCCGGGAAATTGCCACACGATTCTTTCCCTGACCGTACAGGTTCAGTATCCTCTTCTCGGTTTTAGTCAATTTATCCAGAAGCATGGCTTTGATCTCTTCGCTCTGCATCTGGTGAGACTCCTCAACCTCTTTCCATTTCTGAATTTTTCTTCCGTAGACCAGGCAGGCCGGTTTTCCATTGAATTGGATAATTATTTTTCGCGTTTCAAGCCAGATGCGGTGAAATTTCAGCGTCACAAATATCTCTTCCTTAAAACCGTCATCGAGTAACGGTTGTGAGTAACCGCTTGATATATTTGTATAATTTGCCCGATATTCAGGATCAACTAACCGTATAAATTTCCTGCTCAGGACCTCTTCAACCGATTCCGCTTCCAGTATTGCGGCACCAGCTGCGCTGCAAAACAAGATATCTTCACCGCTGAAAACCAGGACCATGTCAGGTGATATATCCCAGTGGAGCTTAATAATGGTTTCTAAATCGTTCTGTCTTCCTACACCTTTTGCCATTACCAGTATCCCCACATTAGCGAACTCCGATGCAATGATCAATAATCTCCCATCACGAGTCCGGTAGATGGATATTATCAATTTTTCAAACTTGCTGCAACCACAATTTTAAATAGTGCAAATCCATACCGATCCAGATCTTCTCCAGAGACAACGCAGACTCCGCCTTTTTAAATATCGAATTTGTTCTATTGGGACATCTACTTCGGTTTCCTTATTTTCGGCCTGTAAATGAAATACAGCCCACAGGGCCCTTCAAGGGAATAATTATTTAAAATTTCCCCGGTAATCAAATCGCCGAAATGTGAATCACTATACCACTCCCGGTTTGCTCGTATATCCTTCATCATGAAAAGTATTCGAAAATCCTTATTCCTTATCCGTGCAAGCAGGGGTTCCGCCTGGGCCCTGTTATGTTTTGCAAACTGACGTAGCATGAAGGCATCCTGGACATAGACTGGCTCACCAAGCACAAGGGGAATCAATGGATTTTCGGAAAGAATATCCCCTTTGCCATGTTTCGCTTTCAGCTGTATTACTTCGATATTATTTATCCTGCCAAGCATTTTTTCACGGGTCCATTTAAGACCACCCGCCAAAGGTTGCAGAGAAATGCCTATAATTAACAGCAATTGTAAAAAAACAAAGTAAACGAGTTCCTTTCCTTTTTCGTGCACAATGATCCCAATAAAAACAATTACGGCTATATGAAGATCCAGGAGATGATTGCCCCAGGTCCCCGGCGAGCCGAAAATAGTCACTGTAACCCCCAATGTCATGATCAGGTATATCCCCGCCAGGCTCTTCCATGATTCTTTAATAAAATAGATAAATAAGGTACCGGCCAAAACCAGAAGGAAAAGCACCGGGATATCGGTCAGAAGCATGACTTTGACAAACCAGAGGGGGGCCCGCAATATACCAATGAGGGAGGCGCCACCCGATGCAGAAAATAAAACATTCTGGATAAAGTTGCCATTGCTAAAATAATGAATTATGCCCAGGCCCACGGCGGCCGCGATGCCGAAGATAAGTGAAAAAAGCATAGCGCTCTTCCATTGCCTTCTCACAAGCAGCCATATGGTCACGGCGGCAAACCCGTGTACTGATGTAAGCTTTGTAAAAAATGCCAAAATGAAAAAAAGTGATGCGAAAATCAACGACGAATTATTCTTTCGGTCCTCGCACTTCATAGCGAAGGATAGGCCCGATAGACTGAAAAAAACAGCCGTGAGATCACCGCGAATGTCCTCCAGGGCAACATGAAGGTTCACGCTGATAAAAAGACATGACACCAGAAGGAGGACGGTCGTTATGTTTCTATTTTTTCTGAGCATAAAAAATAACACCGACGATATGCCCATAATTATTATAATGTTTAATAAATACCCCGCTGAAAGGTAATCACCTGTTATTCTGCTCATCAGGGAATATATAACAAAAAAAAGTGGCATGAATCGAGTGCCGCCATACCCTGAATCATGCGAATACAGGGGACGATAGAATATCCCCTGAGAGAGATCGTGGGCTAAACTGGTCCACGCGCCTGAGACATGTTCCGGGAGCAAATTCCCATGCCAGGCAAAATAGATACGGGAAATAGCTATAATCACGAGAATGATCAGCGGAGCAGCTACAAAAAATGTTATATTCCTCTTTCCCATCGTGTTCATTTTCTTCCATGGATAATAAGAAGCCTCTCCAGTGATTGCGAATGTTCCTTCCTCTTATTCCCTTGCCGGAGACGTTCCAATTAATCCCTGCAAAACATCTTCCATTACATCCACGGCCTTATCCCAGGTAAACTGTTTCACGGTCTCGAAACCGTTACGCACGAGGCGCAGCCGTTCATCCTCATTATTTAAAAGAAATTCAATGGCATTCATGAACGCATCTATATCGCCAACAGGCACCAGCAAACCATTTTCATTGTGAGTGATGATCCCCGACACCGTATCGTGATCCGTTGAGATGACCGCAGCACCGCAGGCCATAGCTTCCAGGATGGGAAGACCGAAACCCTCGCTGCGGCTCATTACAAGCCATATTTTTGATTTATTGTAGAGCTCTCTGGCCTTGGCAATAGAAGGGTATCGTCGGAATGTCTTTTTATCAATACCCTCAGGTCTGCGGTTCTCGCTAAAAACATACCGTCTCATCCCGGGCCATTTATAATGAATGCGGTTCATGAGAGTAATTACATCACCGGGCGATTTCCTCTCACTCAGATTATATATAGTACCTATACCATTTCGTTGCCTGTTTTCAATATAGTACTCCTGAGGATTCAGACCATTCGGGACGACATAAATTGTATCAACAGAGGCATATTGTTTAAGCAGCGGGACCAGCGGTCTGGAAACTGCCATGGTAGACATAGATCCTTTCCAGGAATCGGGATAGAGACAGGGGTTTTCATGGCAATATCGGACTTTTATACCGGTTCCCGGTATTTCGTTGACATCATCCACGGCCATCCCTCCCACGGCAATGATAATAGTACCATCCTTAACATGGAGTTCCCGCGGATTAATAAAAGACATTACCGGTCCCCTGAAACAGGGAAGCCAGTTATCATGGCGCATCATCGATATTCTTAGATACCATTTTTTTGCTATTATTTTAAATTTCACTACTGACAAAAAGGCATGAGTTTTAAAGGCAATAGTAACATCATGACCCCTGTTTACCAGCCGGTTGGCCATATCCACAGTAACCCGGACACCGCCAGATCTGCCGCTGCCGGGCAGTACAAATAGAATATTCATTATCGTCGTTCCCGGAATCCTTTCGTTTTATAAAATAACAGGATCATACTTAAAGGCAAGCCCTTTTTTGATTTACAAAACAGGGTGTCTGCGATTTTATAATAAAAGTATCACCTCATTAAAAAAGAGAGGACCTGAGATATAGAATAAAAAATATCGAAAAACAATCTTTGCGATTCAGCAACTTCACAACAGATTCCATCTTTAAGATATTTTAAAAATTTTTAAACTGACAATGTCTGATATTATTTCTACCAGGAAAGAGTAAATGTCCCAAGGAAAAACATCTCTGCACACAAGCACACTGACCAACTGGCTTTCCCTGGGAATGAACCTTTTGGTGGGATTTTTCCTTACGCCCTATATAATAAAAACCATTGGTACCGAGCAGTTCGGCCTGTGGTCCCTCATCATCACTGTAGTTGGATATTACGGCTTTCTCGATCTGGGAGTCACCGGAGCCGTCATGCGCTATATGACCTGGCACATCGCTAAAAAAGAACACGATGAACTTAACAGGGTCTTCAATACTGCGCTCCTCTTTTTTTCTTTTACCGGCATGATCGTCATCGCCGTAAGCCTGATGGCACCCCGCCCCCTGGCATATTTTTTTAAAATTGGCGAGGCGGGATTCATCCCTTTCAGGAACCTTATCCTCATCGTGGGAATCTCAGCGGGGATCATATTCCCATCACGGGTCTTTTCTACTCTTATCAGGGCTCATGAACAATGGGTCACCTACAACATACTGCAAAGCGTTTCCACGGCCATCAGGGGGATACTGGCCTACCTTTCTCTCTCCAGCGGGGGGGGAGTCACAGGCCTTGCCCTTGTATATGCCGCAGTAGAAATACTATTTTTTCTGACGGCAATCGCCATTGTTCAATTGAGATACAAGGAACTAACCATATCATTTCAATATATATCCCTGTCAAGGCTGAGCCCTCTCATGACTTTCGGCTTTTTTTCTATAATCATCCAGATGGGCGATCTTCTCCGTTTCCAGATCGACGAGACACTTATAGCAAAATACACTGACATGACGCAGGTGGGAGTCTATGCCGTGGCAGCACAGCTGTTTCGGTATCTTTCCAGGATATCTATAGCCACCTTCAGCTCTATCCAGCCGCGCCTCACTGTCATAGCCGCTGAAGAGGGACACATAAACCTCTCTCGAGCCTTTCTCCACTACAGCGGTCCCGTTTCCCTCATCATAGCCTTATTCGGTGTAATGGCCTTTACCGCAGGCTATGATTTTCTGAGGCTCTGGCTACCCGCCAGTTTTACGGCAACTAATGAAGCGGCCCTTGTATTAAACATCCTCATCATCGGTCTCGTTCCAGACCTCATGACTGGAATTTCTGTAAACGCTCTCCAGGCCCTTAACAAGCACCGGTACTATGCCTGGCAGACCCTGATAGAAGGGATAGCAAACCTAATCCTTTCCCTGATTCTGGTGCGGTACTATGGGATAATGGGTGTTGCTCTCGGTACAGCCCTGCCTGCCCTGCTAACAAGACTTGTCATCCAGCCTGTATACATGAGCAGAATTCTTCATTTCCCCCTGTATCCCTACATGCTCCAGGTACTGGTAAAACCACTGATGCTTTGTGCTGGCGTTACAGGAATTATGAGTATCACACCCACTGCATGGTTCCCTCTTTTCTTTATCTTCATTATCGGGAAAACAGTGCTGGCAGCAATTTTATATGCCATACCGGCATATCTCTTTATACTGGACAGTACAATAAAGGATGATATACGGCTTTATGTACAAAACCTATTTGCCGGGAAAAAACATGGGAAATAAAAGTAAACCTGAAATTTCCGTGATCATCCCCACACATGACAGGGCAAAATATATCACTGATGCCGTGGAAAGTGTACTGAACCAGACATATCATGACTTTGAGCTTATTATCATTGATGACGGTTCAACGGATAAAACAGCTGAGGTACTGAAACCATATAAAAAAAATATCAAATATATCTATCAGGAAAACCATGGGGTCAGTTCTGCCAGGAATGCGGGGATATGGGCCGCCCGCGGAAACTGGCTGGCATTCCTTGACTCCGACGATGAATGGTTTCCCGAGAAACTTCAGGTACAGATGACCTGCCTTCGTAAAAATCAGGACCTCATAGCCCATACGGTTAATGTGCACTATTCTGAAAAATTAAACGACGGTGTCAATTCCTTCACTACAAGCGGTTTCCCCCTTCAACAGTCTGAAGGAATACTCGTTGATCCATTTCCATATCAGATGCGATATACAGCACTGGCCATGGTACAGTCCATACTCTGCCGTAAAAACGCAGCAATAAATGCAGGCCTGTTCGACGAATCCCTTTCCATTAACGAGGACTATAACTTCATGTGTCGTCTGGCTCTCCAGGGACCGTGGGGATATACCAGTCGGGAACTGGTTATGCTGCACAGGCGAGAGGAAAATATAGAAAATTTGAGCGCCCGCAGATTCAAAGATCCGGTGCGAACATTTAAGTCTCTACAAAAAGGATATGAAGAAATCCTTCGGGATTTTGATCTTAGCCTGAAGAATAAAAGACTTGTACAATCACAGCTATCAAAAACTTTCTTCACTCTGGGCATGGAATTTTTGAGACGCGGAGACAGAAACGCCGCAAGGAAAAATTTGCGAAATTCAATCCTGACACATTTTTCATGGAAGGCTTATATCGCCGGTATGCTCACAATACTTCCTTCAGAACTGACAGAGAGGATTGCCCGGGCATGGAGTGCCATCAAAAGCTGGAGATACATAAAGCGTAAAATCGAAAAATAATTTCTTTCGTTTTTACCGTTATTTATGCTCACTGGAAATATATAAAATACAAAATAATGACATTACGCTATCCCTGTTTTATATATTTCAACTTGACAGCATAATAACGCATAATATTATCAACTGATTCATATCGGAATCACAACAACACCAACAAAGATTTAATATTTTCATTACAAAATTTAATAGTGCGGGCATTAATTTAATGAGGGAAAATAACTTTCAAAAAAATATCGGTTTATTTTTAACTGTCATCTCAATATTCATATTTTTATCCATATTCCAGCAGGCTTACACCCAGACCATGAACTCGCCCCTGGCTGCTGACGGTGGTCCGGACTGTCACCTCTATAAAACCGATACGGTAATGCTGGAAAATACCGTACTCGATGACGGCAGTGGTATTGCACCGGCACGATCCTTTACTACCGGTCTCCACCAATTCCATTCACCATACTTGAAATTCTTTTATATTCCACTGATCTATTCAATCACGGACAATTTTGCCGTGAATCTGACACTACCCCTGATGCAGAAAATGCTCGTTGATGGTATGAATGATGTTTCCAAGATAGCTTTTGGAGATATAAAGATCGGTGTGACATCCAGCTTCTCCTTTGTAAACGATACTGTTATACTGTCTACGCACCTTAAGTCCACTATTCCCACAGGAGATAACAATGCCATAAGCGGCTCAATCATGGTACCACTGGGATATGGGAATTTCACCTTCTCATTATTGCAATCCCTGTCAGTGAAAGCGCCGGAAATATATACACGCTTTTTCATCAATGCCGGGGGTATTCTATTTCTTCCCACAGAATATGTTTATTCGGCTATGGCAACATATATGGTGGACCTTGGATATGCCATGTCCTCGCTTGTAGGTTTTGAAATTACATATTTCAAGGATATCTCATTATCCGTCAGGTTTAACTTTGTTTATTTAGCAGAGAGAACGTATAAAGAAAAAAACGGACTGGCAGGCACCATCTCTTCAACATATGATGCCAATGACATGATGATAACTTCTGATATTATCCCTTCATTGACATATACATTCAGCAATGACATAAAAGGTACATTAACATTCATTTTCCCAATATGGACAAAAGAAGATACGGATTTGCTATATAAAGCAGACAGAGATTGGAAAATTTATTTGGGTATCGAAAAAGTATTCTCAATTTCAACGAAAGATACAAAAACGCCATCTAATACCACTTCGATTACAAAAAAGAAAAAGAAGAAGAAAAAAAAGAAAATAACACCGTAACAATCACGGAAATAATGATATTATTATGAGAACCAAAATAGTGATTCAAAAAAAAATACCGGGGATATTATTAATAATATGCTCTATATTATTAATTTACACTGCCAATGCCTACACCTGGGAATTTACCATTGATGGCACCCTGAGCGAAACAATCGATGACAACGTCAATGCCACAGCCGGAAATCAGGAATATGATTTTGTAACCACTCTGCTGGCTGGTCTAGGAATTGAAAATGAAGGTAAAACATATAACTTTTCTCTCCTTGCTCATATTCACCAGGACATCTATATCCGCGAAACCTCTCTTACAACCAATTCACAAGATGTGGTTGTCATGCTTACAAAAAATTTCAGCGAGCTGACCAGCTTCAGTGT
>Ga0068714_10000697_pt1 | contig 59962 bp, 45 predicted proteins | sample MTBNYHSulfiMetaG_FD_62988 | JGI IMG/M metagenome (GOLD analysis project Ga0068714, IMG submission 62988) | Enrichment culture microbial communities from rom New York Harbor, USA that are MTBE-degrading - MTBE-NYH (New York Harbor Sulfidogenic)... | ecosystem: Environmental > Aquatic > Marine >... | reverse complement strand
CGGAAGCCCCCATCCAGATGGAGATCACCGGCGATGATATCGAACGCATCCGGGAATTTGCCGAGCGGGCTATCCAGATCATCGATGATCCGGCGCGGGTGCCGGGCGCTATTGATGTCGATACCAACTACCGTCTGGGTCAACCGGAAATTCGTATCATTCCCGATCGGGAAAAATGTCGTGACGCGCTGGTGGATACCCGGTTCCTCTCGCAGGTGGTGACAGCCTCGTTTGAAGGAATCGTGGTCAGTGAATATCGCGAGGGTGCTTTTAATTATGACATCCGGGTCCGCGGCGATGAAAATTCCCGGCTGAATATCGCCGACATAAGCAAACTGACGGTTATGAACCAGAAAGGCGATCTTATTCCGCTGCCGCAGGTGGCGAAGATTGTCAGCACCACCGGCCCATCCCAGCTTTTTCGCAAAGATCGTCAAAGCCTGATAACGATAAGTGCGGATGTCAGCGGGCGGAGCCTGTCAGAGGTGGTCAGCGATATCCGCCGGCAAGTGCAACCACTGCAAAAAGAATTTCCCGATTGCAATGTCTTCTTCGGCGGGGAGACGGAACGGATGGAGGAAAGTTTTGGCAGGCTCCTGGTGGCGATGATTATGGCGATATGCCTGACCTATATGCTGCTGGCGGCCCTGCTGGAGTCGTTTATCGAGCCGATAATGATTATGGTGTCCCTGCCTTTGAGCGTGATTGGAGTTTTTCTGGTGCTGTTCCTGATGGGCGGCACGTTTTCCATTTTCTCGGTCATGTCCATGGTCATTCTCATCGGGCTGGTCATTAATAACGCCATTATTGTGCTGAATTACGTGAAAATTCTCCGCCATGAGGGTAAAGAGCGCAACGAAGCCTTTGTGGAGGCGGGCACGACCCGGCTGCGTCCGATGCTGATGACTAACCTGACGACCATCGCGGCGTTGATCCCGCTGGCGCTGGGCCTGGGCTGGGCGGGCGAGCTGCAGGCCCCCATGGCCATGGTGCAGATCGGCGGGCTGATCGCCGGCGGCTGGATCGGGTTATTAATCGTGCCGGTGATTTATACGCTTTACGATGATTTTATTAATTTTCTCAAGCGCCATCTGCATCACAGAAAGACCGCAGCGGTTAATCAATAGTATTTTCCCGGCTGAAACGGCTTTCTGCGGCGCTGATTAATTCGAGCCGGGGGGGTGTTTTTTCAAGAAGCGGTGGAGTGTAGCCCTGCCCACGCCGAGTATTTTTGCCGCTTCGCTCTTATTGCCGTGGGCCTCTTCCAGGGCTGTCTCGACGCGGGACGCGTTAAGCTTACCCCGGCGGGTGCGTATGATCGGGTTTTGTCCCACATAACTAAGCAACTCCGGCGGCAGATGCTCCGCCGCAATCGTCGGTAACTTGCATTTTACCAGGGCATATTGCAGGGCATTTTGCAGCTCGCGGATATTGCCCGGCCAGGGGTAGTCGAGCATATTACGCAGGGCCTGCTCGTCCAGAGATTTTACAGGCTGATTCATTTCCCGGGCGTAGCGCTGGAGAAAATGATCAATTAATAAAGGAATGTCATTGCGGCGCTCGCGCAGCGGCGGCAGATCCACCGGCACCACGCACAGGCGATAGAAAAGGTCTTCGCGGAACTGTCCCTTTTTGACCATGACTCGCAGGTCTTTATTGGTAGCGCTGATTATCCGCACATCAACCTTGACCGGTTTTTCTCCGCCGACCGGATCGACCTGGCCCGTCTGCAGAACCCGCAGCAGTTTGACCTGGATATTGGGGCTTAGCTCCGCCACTTCGTCGAGAAAGATAGTTCCGCCGTGGGCCAGCTCGAATCGGCCCTTTTTATCGCGGATAGCCCCGGTAAACGCCCCGCGAACGTGGCCGAACAATTCACTTTCCAGGATGCCTTCCGGCAGGGCCCCGCAGTTCACCGTAACAAACGGGGCGCCGGCCCGGCGGCTTTCCTCGTGAATAGCCCCCGCGACCAGTTCTTTGCCGGTCCCGCTGGCCCCCTGGATCAGCACCGTGCAGTCGCTGGCCGCCAGGTCGCTGATCAGCTCGTAGAGCGCCTGCATTTTATCATCGCTGCCGATTATCCCGTGAAAACTGCGGGCCGCCTTTAGTTTACGTCGCAGTTGGGTCACCTCCGTCACATCGCGAAAACTGGCCAATACTCCCTGGAAAAGGCCCTGCGAATTTCTCATCGCAATGGAGGAAAATTCCAGCCGTTTCACTTTGCCGTCCCGGGTGGTTATCTTGAGCGGATAATAAACCTTGTCAAAGTCAGCCGGTCCCTCGCGGAAGGGGCAGCGACTGCCGCAAAAACCACCGGGAAAAATATCATAACAATCCCTGCCAACCACCTCCCGGCGGTCATAACCGGTGATCTGCTCCGCCGCCTTGTTGAACCAGGTGATGTATCGTTTGGCGTCATGGGCGATAATGCCGTCGGAAAGATGGTCCAGAATCATCTCAGTGTTGTGTTTCGTACAGGTCAAGGCGGGCAGGTATCCGCCGGTCGAGATAACTTCCACCCTCCGCTGGATCTCATCGCGAATCCGGCGAAGCTCTTCCAGCGACAGCTCACCGGTGCCAGCTTCATGTTCGGGTATATCCCAGTGGAGGATTACGGGGCAGCCCGGCAGCGGCGAATCACCCGGCGTTTCTATAGCACCCAGGGCGATGACCAGGTCCGCACCCGCTAGTTCTGTCAGGGATAGGGTGCGAACCACCTGGCCGCTGATATCGATGTTCTTTTCCCGCATGACCTGGATAGCCTGCGGATCGACCTTGTCCGACTTGAACTCCAGCCCGCCGCTGGTTATTTCCACATCCTTGGGGGCCAATCGGCGGGCAAAGCCCTGGGCTATCTGGCTGCGGCAGATACCATATTTACTTAAAAAAAGTAACCGAATCATCAATCCCGCCTTTTCAAAATGATGTTTCATTCAAGGGAAAAATGAGTCAACGAGTTAATTTTCGTGTTTCTTTCGCCCTTTGTCAAGCAAAACTGTCTCGTTATTAAGTGATACATTCTAATTACGGCATATTTTCCCTTGGTTTAATGGCCATAAAATTCAAAAAAAAGCGATTATTATTTTGCATTACATAATATGTATTGTATAATATGTAATGTAATATTAGCGACAACATCATCTTGTCCTATATCGCAGATGAAAAATTTGGAGGAACTAGCTGATGAAATTCGAGCGGGAATTATTGAAGGGCCTTGCCCCGGTAGTGGTGCTGGAGATACTAGCTCGGGGCGCGATGTACGGTTATGAGCTTAGCGAGGCTGTCGAACAGCGGAGCGGCAATATCCTGACCCTCGGCCGGGGGACCTTGTATCCGCTCCTCTACAACCTGGAGGCCAAGGGCCTGATCCAGGCCGAGTGGCAGCAGATGGATAACGGCCGAAAACGCAGATACTACCAGATTACCGGCAAGGGCAGGGAAAAGCTCGCCAGTCAAAAAGAGCAGTGGCAGCAGTTGCAGCAGGCAGCCAACCTGGTGTTTGGCTTTGCCGGGCCTGGCCTGGCAACTGCCTGAAAATGATTTGTCCGGGAGCATATCATGGCTGATAGCGATCCGAATCTGAAAAATCTGCCCGCCTGCGTAACGGAGTATATCGAGCGTGTTATCCGCAAGATGGGCTACCGGCGCAAGGTCCGCCGGGAGGTCCAGCGGGAGCTGACGGACCATTTCGAGGACGCCCTGGCCGAGACGAAAAGCGACGCGGAAAGACTCCAGCTTGCCGAAGAGCTTATCGCCCAGTTCGGCGACGCCCGGTTACTCGCCAAACTCATCCGCCGGGGCAAAAAACGCTGCCGGCCCCTCTGGAAAAAAGCTATTATCCGCGGGTTCCAGGCGGTGGGGGTCTTCATCGTGCTCTTTAGCATTTATTTCGTCTGGTTTATCAACGGCCGAGCCGTCTGTCGGGTAAATTACCTGGCACAGATTAACGCGCTGGCTCAGCCGAAAACTGCGGAGGAGGAAAACGCCTGGCCCATTTATGAAAAGGCGGCTTCTCTTTATAAGCCGAACAGCGACGATATCAATGACTTCCTCAAATCGGACTGCCATTCTTTGCCGACCGATCCCAACCAGGCTGCTGCTTTACGCGATTGGCTAAGCAGTAATGAGCCCGCCTGGCAGCAATTTGTTATCGCCAGCCGGAAAAAATACTGCAGGCAGGAGTACCCTGACGAAAATGATAATCCCTTGCTGATAAGTATCTTAATACCGGACGATATACGAGAGATGAGTTACCTAACCAGGCTTGGCATCTGGAAGAGCCGATACCAGACTCAGGATAACCAATTAGACCAGGTCATGGAAGATTGTCTTACCATCATTCGCTTCGGCGCCCACCTGCAGCATAGTAAAATTTTAATCATAAAACTGGTTGGTTTAGGCAAAGAAAAATTAGGTTATCAAGAGTTACTTTACCTTCTCCGGAAAAAGCCCTTTACGGCGGAAATATTAAAGCAAAATATTCAGCAATTGGATGAGATATATCCTTCGGGTTATCCTATTTTTGATCTACAGTCTGAAAAATTAGTATTTCTAGACTTGGTGCAACACCTTTATACCGAGGGCGGCATAGGCGGAGGCCACATGACAACACTGCCGTATTTCCGATTCGACAGGGATATATCTAAATTTTCTGGGCTTAAAGGTATAAGAAAATTATCCGGTGCCTTGGTGAAGAATTTTTTCTCTGCATTTCTCTCTCCCCGGCGGGATGATATGATTGCCAAAACCAACGAGATTTATGATAAAGGTTCAGATATTGTAAAATTAAGCCCTTATGAGAAGCACAGTAAAAATATAAATTATGATGATATAGTCAACTCCCTGTCCGACCGATATTCCATGTTAAAAACATCATTATCCGCTTATGGTATAGCAGGTGATATGGCCTTTCAAAGCAAAGCCTTCTATCAAGCCACCGTAACCATCCTGGCCCTTGAGCGGTGGAAGATCGAGAAAGGCGCTTACCCGGATTCCCTGCAAGAGTTGCTCGACGGCGGTTTTATTCAGCAGTTACCGCAGGACCCCTACAGCAATGGACCATTAATCTACCGCCGTCAGGGCCGGGACTTCACCCTCTATAGCGTAGGTGCGGATTTCGCGGATAATGGCGGGATGCAAAAAGCAGGCGATCCCTGGAGCCAGAAGGCAAATGGCGGTGACCGGGTCTTCTGGCCGGTGCAGGATTAAGGTTAATGGAGAATAAAAACGACAACAAAGCGGATGAGCAAAAAACAGTAGCACCGCTGCCGGCCTGCGTGACGGAGTATATCGAGCGTGTTATCCGCAAGATGGGCTACCGGAGGAAGGTCCGCCGGGAGGTCCAGCGGGAGCTGACGGACCATTTCGAGGACGCCCTGGCCGAGACGAAGGGCGATGCGGAAAGGCTCCGGCTTGCCGAAGAGCTTATAAACCAGTTCGGCGACGCCCGGTTACTCGCCAAACTCATCCGCCGGGGCAAAAAACGCTGCCGACCGGTCTGGCAAAAGGCCCTCATTCAAACCGCCAAGGTAATGGGCGTCATCTTTTTGTACACTGCCATTCGGGCAGCCTTTCTCGCCACAGGCACGCCCAACATCAATACCAATTATGTCGATTGGCTAAATAATCTGGCGGCGGTGCATCAGCCGGGGGCGGAAAACGCCCGGACGGATTTTGATCAGGCAGGGAAGCTTTGCCCGGAGATTCCCGAAGAAATCAAGAATGACGATAATTTTGAAAAGTTTAGTGATGCGCAAAAAGCAGCTTTGGCGAAGTGGCTGGCCGATTGTCAGCCGGCGTTTGCCGCCCTGCGCCAGGGAGTGGAAAAAGGCAATTATTGGCCGGTTTATACCGAACCAAATCAAACTACCTTGCAAAACCCTTTAATAATGCTAATACAAACAGATCTGGCAACCCAGGTAATAAATACAGCAATAGAATACATCCGCGTCGCTCAGGCGATGAACTGGCAGATCCGATATGAAGCCTATCAGGGCAAGACCGAGGCCGCTCTAAACGATTGCCTGATTTTGCAAAAATTTGCCATGCTTTTACAAGGCAAAGGACTGTTAATCGAACAATTAATAGGTCAGGGAAATGAGAAGCGTGCCCAGCGGGATGTTTTTATGCTGCTGAATCAACAGAATATCACAGCCCGCGAATTGAGAAAATTCTATTCCCAGCTCCAGGATGTTTTTGAACATGCCGGGGCGATTGTCGATTTACAGGCGGAGAAGGCTTATCATTACGATATGGTTCAGCGCAGCTTTACGGACGACGGTCAGGGCAACGGCAGGATGCTAAAGATCGGCTTTCCGCTGGTAGTGAATAGCGTGCCAAAGGCTTTTTTGGGGTTCTTTTTCTGGGATTTTCCCGACCGCAAGGAAGTAACCGCCTCCATCGATAATTATCTCCAGCAAGTCGGCGAGCTGTTACAAAAATCTCCCTGGCAGCAGAAACAAGATGGTGACCGAGAAGTATGGAAAGAAATAGGTAATAAGATTCTTTTGCTTCATGTTGCCTCACCTGCTTATGAGCAATTGGGGGGATTGATATGGCGACTGAAGGCTGAGCGGCAAGCACTATTAACGGTTTTATCGATTTTGCTTTACCATCAAGACCAAAACCAATACCCCGCGGCGCTGGCGGACCTGGTTACGTCGGGTTATCTTAAACAATTGCCCGCTGACCCTTACAGCGATAAACCGTTAATCTACCGGCTCACCGGGCAGGGATTTATTCTTTACAGTGTGGGGGCGGATTTCACCGATGACGGCGGGGTGGAAAAAGAAGACAACCCCTCGGGCAGCAAAGAAGAGAGCGGCGACTGGGTCTTCTGGCCGGTGCAGGATTAAGGTTAATGGAGAATAAAAACGACAACAAGGCGGATAACCAACATTAACATCGACCAGATGAAGGACTCTTTTTACGTCCCATAAATTTGTGCGAAAAACATCATACGTTATCCAACGGCGCTATCATTTCAGTCGATTTATAGTTTTTTACAGATGATTTCACTCACTAGTTCGCAGCCAACAATCAGCAAATATCACGAAATCGGCCAAGTTAATTATTTTATCACCATTTAGATCAGCCCCCTCAGCCCAGTTTTGAACTGAGGACGTACCAAGCCAATGTTTTGCAAAAGCCATTAAGCCAGGCAAATCGCTATTTAAGCCATTATTGAATGACGGCAAAAACTTTAATAAATTAAGTGAATCATTTTTCCCATATTCGCCTTTATAATATTCATTGAAAAAATCAATTACTGTCTGATTTGGTTCGTCATCGAAGGGCCAATAACTAACAAGGCCGTCATTGTTACTGAAATTTGCGTTATAATGCTCTTGAACTTCGGTTGAAGTCAGACTTCTATTATAAACTCTGATTTCATCAATTTTGCCTTTGAATTGACTCCAGTGTCCTTTACCAACCCAAAAACCCGATAGCGTTAGATGATTTGTCCAGTAATTCGAATTTGTTCCTGTCGCATTCGAATTTGCCCCGTCGATATATATTTTTGCACCAAAGCCATCCTGAGTAACCACAACGTGATGCCAGTTCGTATCAGATATGACAACCGAGGATGTCAATTTGATTTTATGAATATTTTCTTCTTCAATACCAAGATAGATTTTATTGGCATCATTTTTTCGAATCAAAAAATAATTATAGTAAGAATCCTGATAGATGTTGATAATGTCATCGATTACATCGAGTAAATCGGCCTTAAACCAGAACTCAATCGCACCTTCCTGTGAATTCCAGCTTTTATAGCTGTCGCAGTCGATATAATCATCAACGCCATCGAATTGCATTGCACCATTATATCGGCCATTACCTACCCATTCGGCCCCAAAGGCAGTGGCATCATATTTATTTCCGGAATAATCAGGTATATACACAGAACTTATCATATCCCATAGAGAATTCATTATTCTGCCCATATCATGATTATATTCAGCCCAGAAACCATAACCTCCGGTAATTATCGAATTAGTAAGACCATATGGTGGATAGCCAAAATCCGGGTCACCGTCATAACCAACACGAAACCAACCGTTGGTCCCATCCATAAAATTGGTAAACAAAGGAAATGTGATATTTTTATTCGATGCACCGTAGAGCAGTTGATTTGCTAATCCTATCATTACATTAGTATCTGGAAAAGCCTGGCCAGTAATATCTCTATATTTATGGAGTGTATCAAAAACGTGAACAAATCTTCTGGCATGGCTTATATCCCAGCCGACATCATTTCCGTCGTTTTGGTCGGCCGGTGTTGGAAATGTTTCTCCGGTATAACCGGCATAGTCATGAGTTGAGTGGTCGTCCATCGCACCCAAGTCGAAATTCGTACCCTGGAGAGGATTGCCATCAAAATCAGTCAAATTGCTGTTGGTTATTCTGCTGTTAATCAAATTATATCCAAGATTAACGTAATCCAACAAATCATGCTCATAACCAGCATCCAGAGGAACCAATTGAGGGTCTTTGTTATGAGCAGCAAGCATTTCAACAACACCGGCAATTATCCACATATCCGTATCCAGAACAGCATTACAATATGAAAAAGGATTCAAAGTGCCAAATTCTTTATGGTATTTTTTTTCAAGAAAATCATAATGGTTAAATATGCCATTATCACAGCTCCACCCTTTGACCTGAAAGATTCCCTGGTCTGCAAATATCCATCGTTTATAGTGGTCGTTTAACAAAACCGGGACATAGTTTGTTATAAGTTCATTCATATTTGTTGTTCGCCCTGATTCGTCAATATCGAGAATGGCATTTATTGCATCTGCCACGGCATACAGGAACTGTGAACTGTGTAAGATAATTTCACGATCAGGGTCGCCGGCGGTGTTAATCCACATCAATGCAGGAGGATCTAAGGGCAGGGTAGTGTATTTTGGCTGACCGGGTATATATGAGTAGGTGTATTCGGTGGCAAGTGTAAGCTGGTCATAGGCAGTTAGATAAACTTCGGCCAAGCCGTCTAAAATTTCATAATCGTCATGATAATCCGCGTATTTTAGAAGATTGTTAGTGTAACCCTGAATATTATACAAAATATTTGTGTTGCCGGTAGAACTTAACAAGTTTATATTGTTGATAAAATATTGCTTCCTGTTTTGCCATAACCTATCGATCATATATTTGAATTCCGGGGAAAGGCAGGTTTTGGATGCCTGAACGGTACTTTGCAGCAACAATACTATAATAAGAAAACACAGGAAAATCCTAGTGCCTGGAAGAGTTTGTTTAATTACTGATTTCTTCAGAACTTTTTTCATCATCATCCTTATTGCTTTGCATAAACACAGATACAAGTCTTTTCATCTAAAACACAATTATACTAAAATTAACCACCGAAATCAACTGAGAGTTTCCCATGCAAGTGAATAGTTCGGTTGTTCGGGTTAGGGTGACGGCGGTTTTATTAAAAAACTGCCCGATGATCCCTGGGGCGGTAAAGAAAAGGGCGGCGACCATGTCTTCTGGCCGCCGCAGGAGTAGAAGCCGCTAAACTAATATCCGCCGCGAAGAACCCAAAATATTATGATTGATGAAATTTTCTGGCGCTATGTCGGCGGTAGAATAATAACGGCATCGCCATCGTCAGCAGTACAATCGCCGTCGGTTCCGGCACCGCACCATTAATCACCGCCGTACCATCGACAAGAACATCCTGCATCAGGAAGATATTACCCGTCGCCCGCAGTGAGCCGTAGATATCGCTTTCCCACCCGACAGCGAGATTGCCCAGGCTGTTCAAGTTGGCGTATATTTCATTGTTTTGGCCCAGACTAAGCAGCTCGCCCGCGGTGATACTCCCCTGCCCCTCGCCCAGTAAATCGAAGGTGACATCTTTAGCGGTGCTGAAGCTGTTTGCGGCGTTGAGGAATATATCACCTTCGCTGCTGTCGGCGATGATGCGGATACTTTTATCCAGCCAGACATTCTGGAAGTTATAGCTGCCGGCGGATAGATAGATGGTGGAATTCTTGTCCACCGCGAGATTGCCGTAGTCACCCGGCGTAAGGGTTATGCTGGAATTATGAGAGTAAACCAGATTCTGCGTCGAGCTACTATAAGGGGCGATATCCGTGTAAACTGTCGGGTTCCACAGATCCGGCGCGGTGCCAAGCGGCCCATCGATAATCACCGAAGAATGGGCCCAGTAATTACCGCCGTACGCGGCGGAGCCGTGTACCACGCTTTCCCGCTCAATGGTAAGATTTCCCCCGGCATCCAGTGAGCCAGCCGCAACGTCATGTGCCAGGAACATATCGCCGTTGGCGACCGCGCCACCCGCGATGATACCATCATGACCCACGTAAAGATTTTTATCCGTGTAAACCCCGCCGGTGATATTGTTAGACCAGCCCAGGGCGATATTGCCGCCGGCCCCGACGTCTCCCTTGATGGTTACGCCCGGCAGCGTCATTAAATTGCCCCCGCTCAGTACGGCATACTGGTCTTCAGGAATACTGATTAAACTCGCCCAACTTACGCCGGCGCCCGGCAGCATAATAACAATCCACATTACCCATAATTTTTTCATCTCTCTCTCCTTTGGCCGCGAATAATAGCATGGTCCATTTCACGCCTTTCATTCGCTTTGCCTCTTTACCCCAAGCTTAAGATATAATTTCCCGCCGGGAGGGTCTCCGCGGCAAAAGCATGACAAAAATCCGTTTTTCGGGCGGGGAGATAGCTAAACTGTTCGGTTTATCCGAACCTTGGATTATAGGGGATTTAAAATAGGTAAGATGTAAGGCGGCATTTACCGGCTGAAGTTCCCGCCGCTGCTGCGTAAGAGGTGCTGGCGCTACAAGCTTCTATCCAGCCGGCGGTATTGGATCGCCTCGCCGATGTGCTGAGATTGGATATTGTCGCTTTCTTCCATATCGGCGATGGTCCGGGCGATTTTCAGCACCTTGTCATAGGCCCGGGCGCTCAGTCCCAGCTCATAAATTGCCTGCTTGATCATATTTTTTCCCGCGTCATCGGGTTTGCAGAATGTTCGCACCTGCCGGCTGTTCATCCGGCTGTTGGTGCGGATATTCGTCCCGGTGAAGCGCTGGGCCTGGCGGGCCCGAGCAGTCTGCACCAGCCGGCGCATCTGGGCGGAATCGGTCCCGCTGTTATCGCTGGAAAGCTCCCGATAAGGCACCGCCGGCACGTCAATGTGAATATCAATTCGATCAACCAGCGGCCCGGAAATGCGGGACAGGTACCGGTCCACCTGATTGGGCGTACATTTGCAGGCCCGCTTACTGTCGGTCAGATAGCCGCAGGGGCAGGGGTTCATCGCCGCCGCCAGCATGATATTAGCCGGGAAGGTTAAAGACCCCACCGCCCGCGAAATGGTAACGCAGCCGTCCTCCAGCGGCTGGCGAATGTTCTCCAGGACGCTTCGGCTGAATTCGGGAAACTCATCGAGAAACAATACCCCGTTATGGGCCAGCGATAATTCTCCCGGCCGGGGTATGCTGCCCCCGCCGACCAGCGATGGGCCGCTGGCGGAGTGGTGGGGAGATCGCACCGGACGGGTCGCCAGGATGGGTTGATCTTTTTTCACCAGGCCCAGGGCGGAATATATCTTGGTCGTCTCCAGCGATTCCTCCCGCGACAGCTCCGGCAGGATCGTCGGCAGTCGCTTGGTCAGCATCGTCTTGCCGGCCCCCGGCGGGCCGATCATCAGGATATTGTGATTACCGGCAGCGGCTACGGTAAGGGCCCGTTTGACGCTTTCCTGGCCTTTAACATCGGCAAAATCAAACTCGTATTTCGCCGCCCGATTATAGAGCGTCTCGATATCGATTGCCGCTGCCTCCAGCGGCAGTTGGCCGTTAAGAAATCCCACCGCCTGCGTCAAACTGGCCACGGGATAAACCTCGAGCTGCTCCACCACCGCTGCCTCGGCCGCGTTGTCCGCCGGCACGAGTACCTTTTTAAAACCTTTTTGCTGGGCCATGATCGCCGCCGCCAGCACGCCTTTAACGCTCCTGACCCTGCCGTCAAGGGCCAGCTCACCCAGAATAATGGTATCTTCCAGCAATTCGCTTTGAAGCACCCCTTGCCCCCAAAGCATTCCTATCGCTATCGGCAGATCGAAGCTGGGGCCTTCCTTCTTGATATCCGCCGGCGCCAGATTGATTACACTGGCGTTATGTGGATATGGGTAACCGCAGTTGCTCACCGCGCTTTTGACCCGCTCAATGCTTTCCTTTACCGCCGTGTCCGGCAGGCCGACGATAATGCTTCTTTCGAATCCGCCCCGCCCCACATCCACTTCCACTTCGCATGGAACCGCGTCAATACCTGCCATAGCGGCGCTGTGAACCCTGGCCAGCATAAACCACCTTCCCCAAATAAAAGGAAAAAATGCCCTGCTCGAATTTAAGATCAACGACAATGGAACGGGTAAACATTGTACCGGCTAAGCAAATGCTAAGCAAGTCCTTCGTGGGTACGAATAAATCATTTTCGCCGGGTGGAGCGGTTATCGGGAATTATTCGGAACTGGCTTGGGCGGCGTTATAAATGGCTTGGGCAGCGGCGGCGGGATCGTTCTGCGCGAAGATAGCGTTACCGGCGACCAGGGTATCGGCGCCCGCCCGGGTGATTAAGCCGGCGGTGGCCGGGCCAATACCGCCGTCCACTTCCAGCCGCTGATCGGGCCGCAACATTTTTTTCAGTTCGCGGCAGCGCTGGATACTGTCAGGCATGAAATTCTGTCCGCCGAAACCCGGCTCCACGGACATTAAGAGGACCATATCCACCAGCTCGATGACCGGTTCAAGAGATTTAACCGGGGTTTTCGGTTTTATGGAAATGCCGACGCAGACATTTAGTCGGCGTAGTTGTTTAAATATTACTTTGGGATCGGATACAGCTTCCAGGTGGAAGGTGATGCCGTCGCTGCCCGCCTCGGCGAAGACGGGGGCGTACTGCGCCGCGTCGCTTATCATCAGGTGGGTATCGAAAAACACGTCGAAGTGCGGCCGCAATTTTTTGACCACTACTGGTCCGATGGTGATGTTCGGCACGAAATGGCCGTCCATCACGTCGATATGGATCATCTTAACCAGATCGATAACTCGCCCGATATCCTCCGCCAGCCGGGCAAAGTCGGCGCTGAGGATTGAGGGAGCGACCTGGATGGTTCCGGCAGGCGGCAGTTTATGCACTTTAATGGACTCCGGTCTTATTTATCGTCGAGAATTTCGATGCAGGCGAAGGGTTTGCCTTCGAGAAATTCCAGGCTGGCCCCTCCGCCGGTGGAGATATGGCTCATCTTATCGGAGAGCTTGAGCATCTCTACCGCCGCGGCACTGTCGCCGCCGCCGATTACGCTGACTGCGCCATTATCCGTAGCATCTGCGATCGCCTGGGCCACCGCCTTGGTGCCGGCGTCGAACGGTTCCATCTCGAAAACGCCCATCGGCCCGTTCCAGACGATGGTTTTGGCGTCGGCGATCTTGTCGGCGAATAGTTTACAAGTCTCCGGGCCGATATCCATGCCCTGATAGCCGGCCGGAATATCGCCGCTGTTGACCCGGTGCTCGGCATGAGCTTTGAACTCGCGGGCGACGATATTATCCACCGGCAGTACAATATCGCAGTCTTGCGAACGGGCACTGGCCAGCACGCTAGAAGCGATTTCCAGTTTATCCAGCTCGCAGATGCTGTTGCCGACCTCGTAGCCTTGCGCCTTGAAGAAGGTATAAGCCATGCCGCCCCCGATGAGGATCCGATCCACTTTCTTAATGAGATTCTCGATTACATTTATCTTATCGCTGACCTTAGCCCCGCCCAGAATGGCGACAAAAGGTTTTTTCGGTTCCGTCAGTGTGTCACCGAGATATTTTAATTCCTTTTCCACCAGGAAGCCGCATACCCGTTTGCCCGGCCCCAGCACCGACGGCACCCCGTACATGGAGGCGTGCTCCCGGTGGGCGGAGCCGAAGGCGTCGTTGACATAAAGATCCGCCAGTTCCGCTAATTGTTGGGCGAACTGGGGATCGTTCTTGGTCTCGCCCGGATGGAACCGAACATTTTCTAAAACTATCACCTCGCCGTCCTTCATGGAATCTACCATTGCCTTGACTTCCGGCCCGATGCAATCCGGGGCGAGCTTTACTTTTTTGCCCAGTAATTCGCCCAGTCTTTTCGCCGTCGGGGCCAGGGAATATTTATCGTCGCGGGTGTCTTTGGGCCGGCCTAGGTGCGAGGCCAGTATTAACCGGCCGCCGCCTGCGATTACCTTTTTAATACTGGGCAGAGCCATTTGAATTCTGCGGTCATTGGTGATATTACCTTTTTTATCCAGCGGAACGTTAAAATCTACCCGCATGAACACCCGTTTGCCTTTGACGTTGATATTTGCGATTGTCTGCTTAGCCATTTTTTTGCCTTTCCCGATATCCCTATAAGCTCGCCATTTTCTTCATCAAATCCACCGTCCGGCAGGAGTAGCCCCATTCGTTATCGTACCAACTGACGACCTTGACCAGATTGGAGCCGCCTTTGGGTACCGTCATGGTGGACAGGGCGTCGAAGATACTGGAATGGTCGTTGCCGATGATATCGCTGCTGACGATGGGGTCTTCGCAGTACTCGATAATGCCTTTCAAAGCGCCGTTCGCTGCTGCTTTCACGGCCGCGTTGACCTCTTCGACGGTCACCTGCTTTTTCAGTTCCACCACCAGGTCCACCACGCTGCCGGTTATGACCGGCACCCGCATGGAGAAACCATCCATTTTGCCTTTCAGGACGGGGATTACCTGGCCGACTGCGCGAGCCGCGCCCGTAGTGGTGGGAATAATATTGGCGGCGGCGGCGCGGGCACGACGTAAATCCTTGTGGAAAATATCAGAAACCTGCTGATCGTTCGTATAGGCGTGAATCGTGGTCATCATTCCCCGCTCGATCCCGAACGAATCGTTCAAAACCTTCGCCAGCGGCGCCAAACAGTTGGTGGTACAACTGGCGTTGGATATGCATTTATGGGCGCCGGTCAGATCCTTATCATTGACGCCCATCACGATGGTAGCGTCGATCTCATCGCCCGCGGGTACGCTCAGGATCACCTTTTTCGCCCCTGCCTTGAGATGATCCCCGTAGCCGCCCTTTTCGCTTTCTCGTTTGCGGAATACCCCGGTCGATTCCAGTACGATATCCACGCCCAGGTCTTTCCACGGCAGTTTCGCCGGGCTTTTTTCCGCCAGGACCTTGATTCGCTTGCCGCTGACGACCATATCGCCTTCCTGCACTGTCACTTCGCCGGGGAATTTACCCATTACCGTATCGTATTTGAGCAGATGCGCGTTGGATTTCACGTCGCACAGATCGTTGATGGCGACCACCTCGAATTCCTTCGCCCGCTGGGTGAGAATTCGCATTACTGTTCTGCCGATTCGACCGAAGCCGTTGATTGCTACCTTTATCGCTGCCATTAATGTTACTCCTTGTTATATAAGTCAGGTTTTACAGTTTTTGTTCCGCAAATGCATGTCAAACAGGGCCTTACCAATTTTGCCTGGTCCAGCGAGATTCAGAACCTGCCCGACACTTGATTGGTTAGCTTACCGGCCGGCGGGCCGCTGTCAAGCAATTTCTCAAAATCGACCCTCCCCCTGCTGGTTCTGCCGTTTGTTACATACTTTTATTTTTAGCCCCCTGCACGGCAGGGTTTTTTTATGTTTCTTCCCCCGGCGTGTTTCGGCGACTGACTTACCTTTTATATACCTGGCCCGGCAAAATGCCTTAAAATAGGGCAGAAATCGGGCCGGACGTGGATTTTTTCCGTTCTTTTTCATCGGCACAACAGACTTTATAATGAAGCTGATCAGCAAAAAATATAGAGGAAAAACCAGCGGGTGACGGAAATCGAGCAAATAAATCTGGTAAATGCCGCTTTAAGCGGCGACCTTGCCGCCTTCGGCTGCCTTTGTGATAAATACTACAGCCCTATGGTCGCTTTAGCCTACTGTGTGTTATATGACCATCATTTAGCCGAGGACGCCGCCCAGGAAACCTTTGCCCGGGCCCTGCAAAATCTCAGGAAACTTAGTGATAAGGAAAAGTTTGCTTCCTGGCTGGCCCGCATCTGCCGCAACGTCGCGGTGGACTTAGCCCGATTCCGTTCGAGAGATACAAAGGGAGATTTTAGTATAGCCACCCAGGATTTTCCCTCGCCGGCCGCCCCTGCTAATGACAACTGCGAAATCACTGCCGTCCGCGAGGTGATAAGCCGGCTACCCGCTGCGGAAAGAGAATTAATCGTCCTGCGTTATTACAATAGTATGTCGTTTGAAGCCATGGCCGACGTGCTCGGCTTATCCAAAACCGTGATTAACACCCGCCTGTGCCGGGCCCGAAAAAGGATCGCCCAACTCTTGCGGAACAAAGGTATCAGCGAGGTTCTATTATGAATCCTCAAAATGACAAAAAATCATTGGACGAGTTACTTTCCCTCGCCCTCGGCCGGGAGAACCTGAAATTCGATTTTGCTAAGTGGCAAAATCAGCACCAACCCGAAATCCGGCAGTTCCGTTCTCAGGCCCAATCCGCCCCAGCCGAAACTGCGGTTTCCCATCATACCTGGAGAATAATCATGAAAAGTCCCATTACCAAATTCGCCGCCGCCGCGGCCGTTATCGTCGCGGTGGTCCTAACGATGAATATTTTCAACAAATCGATTCCTACCGTATCTGCAGCTCAGGTGCTGCAAGAGGCTATTGACGCGGTATCTGATATATGGTCGGTACATATGAAGGCCCAAATGCGGACCATACCGCACGATAATTTTTCCATGATTGGCTTAAATTACGATTTTGTCCCCATTGAAATGTGGCAGCGTACCGATGAAACTGGCTTGGTTCAGTGGCGGGTGGAAAAACCGCAACGGATTTTACTGATGGATGGTCAAACCACCACCATGCTGATTCGGCCGAATAACGCCGTTCGTGCGGATGAGCCTTGGCCGCTGGGCTGTTTCGATTCCTGGATGGGCCGTTTATTGAATGTACGTGATTTGCTGGATAATGTCCTGCAACAAGCCAAAAATAATCCCGACCAGGTAGTTACCCTTTACCACGCGAATACCGAAGGTAAGGACACTATTGTCCTGGAGGTCGAGGTCAAAGCCGATGTCCCCGAAAACGATTATCTTCGCAACTCTTTTATTTCCAACTCCGACCATCTTAATATCTATCAGTTCGACGCCCGGGATAAATTACTCGATGCCTTCCAGGTGTATGCCCACACCCAAAACGGCGACGTCCTGATTTTCGAAGTAACCAATATCGAGTATAACACTCAAATCGCTGACAGCGTTTTCACTCTCGACCTGCCCAAGGACGTGATTTGGTACCAACAGCCCCAACCCCTGCCCGACAACCAGCGCTATGAAAAAATGACCCCGAAAGAAGTAGCCCAGGCCTTCTTCCATGCCTGCTCCAAAGAAGACTGGGATGAGGCTGCGAAGTTTTGGAGTGGGTCAAAAATAAGCGACCCGCTTAAAAAATACCTCGGTGGCCTGGAAATTATCTCCATCGGTGAGCCTTTCAAGTCGCTTGGTTATACCCCTCACGGCTGGTTTGTCCCTTACGAGATCCGTCTCAAGAAAGGCCCGGTCAAAAAATTCAACTTGGCCATCCGCAACGACAACCCCGCCCAACGCTACATCGTCGACGGCGGCATTTAAAAACCGGGCAGGAGAAAACTGTAGTTCCAGGCGTTTATTCGGCAAATTAATCATCATGGCCGAGAGTTTCTTCTCGGCCATTTTTTGCCCCGCCGGAGCTTGGTCGATACTAATATCATCAGAGTGGTCGTTTACCTGCTAAAATTAATCAAGCTATTGACCATATACCATATGTATGCTATACTGTATAAGTTACGAAGAGCGATTAACGGGCAGATTGCCGGTACATTTATTTCAATATAGTTTATGTGAGGATGATTAACCCCATGAGCGACCAAATTCTCGTCACTGAACCAGGGTACGAGGGAAAGTATGTTGCCCTGCCTTCATTTTTGAACCGGATTGTGGTAGCTTCCGGCGATGACCCGAAAACGGTCGTGGAACAGGCTCGTAAGGCGGGATATGAGAATCCGGTGATTTTCTTTGTCCCGCGACATGACGTTAGTCTGGTATATTGAATCATGCCCATTAAAAATTATCCCTTTCTGAGCCCTCATCCAGTTGACTTAACCACTTAAAATAGAAGTCTCAATATTCTACCCGCCAAATATAGCCTTGTTTTTGCCGGTTTATCTCTTATAATTTCATGACGTTTTTTTGGCGTTGGTTTCGCCATGAATTTGGTTATACATTTACAACTTTTTGAAAGGTAATGGTTTATGCCCTTTAACGTTGCGGTTGTGGGTGTCACCGGGGCGGTCGGCCAGGAGTTTTTAAGCATCCTGGAGCAGCGGAGCTTCCCCGCGGAGAGTTATCGCTTTCTGGCCTCGTCACGTTCTGCGGGCAAGCAGATGGAATTTGCCGGCCGGCAATACACCATTGAGGAGCTTACCGAAAAGAGTTTTGCCGGCGTGGAGGTCGCCCTGTTTTCCGCCGGCGGCTCCGTCAGTAAAAAGTTCGCCCCTCTTGCCGCCCAGGCCGGTTGCACGGTGGTGGATAATTCTTCCGCCTTTCGCATGGATGCGGACGTCCCGCTGGTAATCCCGGAGATTAATCCCGACGATATCTACCGCCACCACGGCATCATCGCCAATCCCAATTGCTCCACGATCATCGGCATTGTTCCGGTTTGGCCGCTGCACCAGGCCAATCCCGTCCGCCGCATGGTGGTCAGCACTTATCAGGCGGTTAGCGGCGCCGGCTGGCAGGCCATGGAGGAGCTAAAGCGACAGGTCCGCGAGGTCCTCGACGGCAATGACCCTGATTGCCGGGTGTTCCAGCACCCCTGCGCCTTTAACGTTTTCAGTCATGACAGTAAGGTCGCCCCTGACGGCTACAACGTCGAAGAGACGAAGATGATCCATGAGACCCACAAGATTTTCCATAATAACTCGATCGCTATCACCTGCACCTGTATCCGCGTGCCGGTGCTCCGGGCCCATTCCGAGAGTATCAACCTGGAATTTACCGAGCCGATGGAGGAGGAAAGGGTCGTGGACCTCCTGCTGCAGGCTCCGGGGGTAAGGCTCATCGATGATCGCGACAACAATTACTTCCCCATGCCCCTCGACGCCTCCGGCCAGGATGATATCCTCGTCGGCCGAATCCGTCAGGATGAGTCGCTGCCCGGCAAGCGGGGCATAAACCTATGGGTCTGCGGCGATCAATTGCGCAAGGGTGCCGCCCTCAACGCCGTCCAGATCGCCGAGTACCTGGTCAAGTAAATCCCGATCGGCGAAGTAAAAAATGCCCCAGCGGAATATTAAATTGACCATCGCCTATGACGGCACCGATTACCACGGCTGGCAGCGGCAGCAGCAGGATATTATTACCATCCAGGAGGTTGTAGAAAAGGCCATCGGTTTTGCCATCGGCCGAGCCGTGACAATCCGGGGTTCCGGGCGGACCGACGCGGGGGTCCACGCAGCGGGGCAGGTGGCTAATTTCTTTACCGATACCCCCATACCCGAGCGGCGATTGCATCAGGTTATCAATCGGTACCTGCCGTGGGATATTCGCGTTCTGCGGGCGGAGCCGGTCGGCGATGATTTCAATGCCATAGCTTCCGCGACCAGCAAGCTTTATCGCTATTCGGTTTATAATTATCCTACTATTCCCATACCACTGGTTAAGTATAATTATCATTTTTACCCTCCCTGTGACATTGCCGTCATGCAGGAGGCGGCGGGGGTGCTAGTCGGCGAGCATGATTTTTCCAGTTTTTCCTCGGGATGTGAGGCCAGGCAATCTAATGTACGTAAGTTATTACGCTGCCAGGTATCGAAGGAATACCACCAGATATATTTCGACCTGGAGGGGACGGGCTTTCTCTATCACATGGTTCGCAACATCGTAGGCACTTTGCTGGAGATCGGCCGGGGCCATTGGCCGATCGACAAGATGAAGGAAATTTTGGAGTCAGCCGACCGCCGCCAGGCCGGTCCCATGGCCCCCGCCCAGGGCCTCTCACTCCAATGGGTCCGATACGAATAATAATTCTCTGCCAAAAATTGTATATTCTCTCCCATCTCTTACTTGCCGCATTTTAATTGGGGACGTTTACCTATTTAATTTAATTGGGGACGTTAATTTAATTGGGGACGTTTACCTATTTAATTTAATTAGGGACGTTTACCTATTTGAATTTAACGCGCCGATTGTTTCTGGGCGAAAATAAAAGTGTCCGGCAACATTTTTTATTGACCTGGGGACAGCTTCTTCCTTTATCGCCGACCTGGCGGTATAATGGCTGTCGTTATGGATAAGCAATTACGCCGAATATTGCGTCCGGTGGCCTTGCTGCTGCTGTTGATCTTCGCCTTTGCCGGAATCTTTTACGTGATCTGCCGCAGCGAGGGGCGCAATGTCCCCTATCTCCGTTGTCTCTACATGGTGGTCATCACCATCTCCACCATCGGCTACGAAGACTTGATCGATTCGTCCGCCAGCACTACCCTGTCCCTGCTGAACATGGCCGTCATTTTGATCTCGATGATTATCGTCGCCTACACCATCTCGAATTTCACCGCCTTTTTGGTCGAAGGTCATCTGGAAAAATATTTTATCCGTAAAGCCCATATCAAAAGGATCCGAAAAATGGAGCAACATTATATTCTCTGCGGCGTGAAGGATATCGGCATTTTCGTGGCCCAGGAGCTTTGCGCCACCAAACGTCCCTTCGTGGTAATCGACGAGAACCCCGCCGCCGTCGAGTCTTTGCGTCAGGAAATCCCGTCTCTGATTTACCTGGAAGGCGACGCCGCCGAAGATCACATCCTGACCCAGGCCGGCATCGCCCAGGCTCGCGGCCTGATCGCCTGTCTCGATAACGACAAGGAGAACCTTTATCTTGTCATGGCTGCCCGGGAGCTTAACAAAAATCTCCAGATTGCCGCCAAGTTCATCTCCCCCAAAAATCGCCAGAAGCTCCTCAAGGCCGGCGCCTCCTGCCTGGTCTGTCCCAATATGATTGGCGGCCTGAGAATCGCCTCTGAGCTGCTCCGCCCCCGGGTGGTTGGCTTTCTCGACCGCATGCTCCGCAGCAAAACCGACTTCGGCCTTCGCGTCGAGGAATATGTTGTGCCTGCCGCCAGCCGCCTCATTGGAAAATCTCTCCTCGACTTCCACCGTCAAACCGGCATCCTGGTCATATCCACTTATGACCCCAGCCGGCAGGACTACCAATACAATCCCAGCCCCGCCCAGCCGATCACCGCCGGCCTCACCCTCATCTACATCGCCTCGCCCGATCAGCGGCTGGCCCTCGAACCATAAATCACACGCGGCGGCAGCCAGGGGGTCAGACGTCGGTAGGCCGGCCCCCTCGCCCCCGCCCAGGACCTGTCCCTCCAATGGGTCCGATACGAATAATCATTCCCTTACCCCAAATATTTGCCTCTATTACCTTGACAAAACCAACCGTTAGTGAAAAAATTATCTTATATCTAATGCACCAAAAGTTCATAACGGCAATATTTATCTCTTGTTATCAACAATAGAATTGCCATCGGGCTATGGACCGGAACGTTTTTGGGGTTATTTAGCAGCTTGTATATGAAACAATCTTATCTCCAAAAGGTATCCGTTCGGGCGTAAGGAGAGATGTAAAATGCCCAAAGAACGAAAAAGGTTCTCCCTTTTATCCGCATTATCGACAGCCTGTTTTGCCGCCTTCTTGGTTATCATCGCGGGTATCATAATCATGGATGCGGGTGTTAAAATAAATCCCGTCTATGGAGATATCGCCGCGGTTGTGCTCCTGGTCTTGTTAGCCGCCGCTCCTGTTCTTGGCATCGCCGCCTTAATCCAGATACATCGCTCCCCCGAAAAAATCAGCGGCGCCACCAAAGTGAAGCTGGTAATTATTGTCTCATCAATCTTTCTGTTCTTTAGCGGAATGTTTCCGCCGATGGAAAGATCAATAGAATTAGCTAACAGGGTTAAATGTGGAACTCAGCTTAGCGGCATCGGCAAAGCTCTTTCAGCCTATGCCCAAGAAAACGACGGAATCCTGCCGCCCGAAAACTGGTGTGATTTACTGATAATCAGCGAAGATGTTGATCCGGATATGTTCGTTTGCCCCGCCTCCGATGCCGTGTATGGCGAAAGCTCCTTTGCCCTAAATACCGCCGCCGCTGGGAAAAAACTCTCCGAACTGCCCCGGGGTATGGTCATTTTATTTGAAACTAATGAGGGAAAATCCCCCACTCCCAGGGATTATCCCGTCGCTGAAAGGGCTTTTAACAGCCGGAAAACATCCCATCATCAGGAAACGAACAACGTTTATAAACTCCGCTGGAACCAACTTGGCGGTCCGGAAACGCTGACCCTAGATAACCACAACAGCGAGGGCTGCCATGTTTTATATGCGGATGGTACGGTACGTTTTGTAGAGCCGGAAAAATTACTCTCCTTAAAATGGGATCTCGCAGGCAGGGAAAAAATTCCTCTGCGTTTGTTGCAAAGAGGGCAGGATAGAATCCCTCTCCATATCAGGTGGACATTAATTGCCCTGGTCGGTGTGCTGGTTCTTATCGGTGCCGTCTGGATGCTTTATAAATACCATATCGCCCATTGCTGGTCAATCGCGGTCACACTGGCCTTGGCTTCGTGCGGATTTGGCTTTGTCTTCGGTGCTTTTGCGCAAGCTGTTTACGAAGAAAGAGGTTTTGCCGACCTGGGAATGACCGCCGGTGCGATTTTGGGATTGATTTTCGGCCTGGTTTATGCCGCTTTCCTGACGAATACACCTCAGCAATTAAAACAAAGCAGCCGCTTTAAGGATTACGCCGTCGCGACCGGGATGCTGGCCGGCGTGATTTGCTCCACCATTTTGCATGTACTGCTGATGATAATGAATGAATCACCTCGGCTCAATGGCATCACCGCTGGCCTGCCCTTCGGAATTTTGGCCGGCGCCATCTTGGGAAGTATCAGCTATAAGGTTGTGAAAAAATATTATACTGCAAGCCCCGTCGCCTTAGTCCCCTGCCCGCCGCCGGACTGCGGAAAAAAGAACGTGTGACTTTAAAAAGCTATTTTAAAAATATTTTCACAAACCGTGAACGGTTACGGCAATTGAATAATGAATAAATGTAAAACTTTTGCTGTTTTTGTTGTCATTATTGTGGTTCTTACCGGGGCTGGTTTTGGTGCCCTTACAGGATTAGTTTATTCTAAAAAATTTTGGTTGGTAGGTATGATAACAGGAACAGTCGGCAGCTATCCTTTGGCGATGTTGTATTTGAAACAACTTGCGAAAATCTCTGCCAAAGGGCATAGCAAAAAGATGACCTGGTTGCTATGTACTATCATCGCTGTAATTTGTGGTATTATATGCACAACTTTGATCCATGGAATGATGACGCTGATAATTGTTCATAATTCAGATGTGCCGTTGTCACAACAGATGGATGGTTTTTGGTCATTGATTTTTCTTATTGGTGAAGGTGTCGGTGCTGGTGCAGGTTTGTTGGTTGGTGGGATATGTTCGCTAATATATGTGTTGTCAATACAAGGCAAAAACCATGCAGCTTTGTAATTGGATAACACTGACACCGGTATTTTTAAAATGCTTGGGCAAGCTGCCGTTCCGTCATCTCTGGTATCTGGCCCAGCAATTTCGAAATGAAAATCCCCATCATCATAATGGCAGATTACATATCAATACCTTTTTCCCGCCTTATCCCTCCCGGGCATTCGACAGGTTTCTTGATGCGGCTATAAAACGAGACCGCCTGCCCTATTCCACTTATTTTGCGGTTACCGATAAGTGCCCTTATCAATGTCCGCATTGCAGCTATGGCCTGCACACGCCAGGCAACATGAACACCTCTCAGGCCCTGGAAACCATCCGGCAAATCAAAGAGCTGGGTTCTATCACCATCGGCCTGACCGGCGGCGAACCGCTGGTAAGGGATGATATTACCGACCTCGTAAAAGCCATCGGTGATGATACCGCCGGCGTTATTTTTACCACCGGATACCACTTGACTAACGAGCTTGCCGCCCGGCTGAAAAATAGCGGCTTGGACTGCCTTATGATCGGGCTGGAATCCGACGATCCGCGGGAACATGACAAAATAAGGGGCACAGCCGGCTCGTTTGAGGAAGGCATCAAAGCGATAAATACCTCGCTCCAGGCCGGTCTTTATACGGCAATCTCTACTGTCGGCACGCGGTCTAAAATCGCCAATGGCAATATCCTTCGGATGGCCCAGCTCGCCGCCAAGTACGGTGTGCATGAATTTCGCATTCTTGAGCCTATCCCGACCGGTCGGCTATACCACCAAAAAGAAGAAATATTGTCACCGCAGGATTCCAATTGGCTGGTGGATTTCCATAAGCAATGGAACCGCAAGAATCATGGCCCAGCCGTTTGCAGCTTTTCCCATCTGGAGTCGAGCGACATGTTCGGCTGCGGGGCGGGATTCCATCATCTCTTCGTCGATGCCCTGGGCAACGTCTGCCCCTGCGATTTAACGCCCTTATCGTTCGGCAATCTGCTCGACGAGCCGCTGGAAATCATCTGGAATAGAATGGCCCGGTTTTTCGACCTGCCGCGCTGCCGCTGCCTGATGAAAGAGCTGGCCGGCACACTCGACCGCCTGCCCCGCGATATGAAACTGCCTTTAAACCCTGATGAAAGTGTTAAGCTCTGTCAGTTACTTAGACCGGATAAAAAATTGCCCCGAATATACCGCAATCTATTCAAGGGCCATAGACCATCAGGTCCACCATTGACCCCGCCGTGATGAGGAAGACCTCGGCATAGATAAAGCGAATGGCCCGCGCCGGTTTGGGCAGTAACGAAAACGCCGCCAGGATTATTGCCCCGATTGCCGCCCACATATACACCTCCTTACAGTATCCCAGCAAAATAGGCAGCAAAGTTATCAGGCTCGCCGATAATACCAGCATCTTCGCCAGCCCCTCAAACCACTTATGAACGCTGTAGCTGGGCAAAAAACAGCCCTCTACCCTTCTGTCTCCTGCGGCATCGCGGACATCCTTGAGCATCTCATACCCCAACGTCGTGAAAAATAGCCAGATCGGGTGAATGTAAAGCACCGGCAATCGCGGCGACGATACCGCACTGGTCAGGGCGAAGGCCAGCGGATACAGTGATGTCGTCAATACAGCTACCAGCACATCCTTGAAAATCCCCATCCGTTTCGAGTAAATATCATACAGGATTAACAAAATCACCACCGGGACAAGCACCCCCCAAAACCGGTACCCGCCAAAGAATCCGAGTATTAATCCGCCGGCAAAAAGCATCATCGCCCCCCTTGTCGCCGTTTTCGGGGAGATTATCTTTCCCACCACCTGCCGCCCGGGCCGATTGATCTTGTCTATCTCCCGGTCATATACGTCATTAAGCACGTATCCTGCCGAGATTATCATAAATAGTGATATAAATGCCGTCACCACTTTCCCGCGAATCGGCTCAATATCTCCTGCCCTTAGATATGATACTATTACAATTAATCCGCCCGCCAGCGGCAGTCCGTAATATAGCCGCATCAATTTTAACCAGGCTGCCGTCATTTCACCGCGATCCCCAGCAGGTATCGATGGGTAATGGTTATTCCGTCTGCCTTTTTATATTTTTCTTCGATGATCTCGGCGAACCTGCCGAATATCTCTTCTTCATCTTCCGGTTGGGCTGCGTATTCGAATCCCGCCGCTGCCCCCGTCGCTTGCAATCGCGCGATCGCTTCTTTGCCGGTGGCCACTTTATACGCTCTCTCGCCCTTGGCCAGATACAACGGCTTCATCCCCAGTATTTTAAACAGCAGTCCCATCTGCCTTTTGCCTGTCAGAAATCGGAATCGCATCAGGTTAATCAGCTTTTCCGGAGTTTCTGCAAAGGCCTGAAAAGAGCAATATAGGATTTCCCGCAGGGAAAAAATCGTATTATCGACAATCCCGATTTTCCCTCCGGCTTTCAAAATTCGCCGCGCTTGCCTTAATACCGCCCAGGGCTTTGAGTAGCCCAGCCCCCAGCAGCAGGTAATTATGTCAATGCTGTTATCGGGAATGGTTTTTAGATAATCCAGTATATCAGCCTGGACAAACTCACAAATATTTCCATATTGATTTTGCGCCTCCAGCAGCATCCCCTCGCAGCGATCTACTCCCACGACCCGGCTTTTTGTTTTTTCCGCGATTAGCCGGGTGGCAAAACCTGTCCCGCAGGTAAGATCGATTGCGGTATTTCCTTCCTGGAGCTCCATTTTATCGATGAGCTGGCTGGTAAGGTCCCGCATATGATGGGTCCACGCCGCGTCGTAACCGCCGCTTATCCTTTCATAACTTTTCTGCACCCATTCGCCGGAGTTGTCTTTCCGGCAAAACCAAAGATATGATATTCGCAGCAGCAGCCGCAGATAATGCCTGTCGCGGAAATTTCCCATGCCTGCATTTTAGAGAATTGCCCTAATATTGCAATAAAGTTGACAATCGCAGATTTTTGACGAAATATTCGTAATATTGATACAAAAATAAGAATTTCGGGTAACTTTCACCCTAAAATAGGGCCAACTTCCATAAAAATGTTCTTTTTAACGTCAAAAAATGCCGGTTTTCGCCACGATTTTGCCCGTTTTAGACCACAAAATCACAATTTTTGCCAAAAAATGCCCGTTTTTGCCCATGAATATTCACCGAATAATATCTGCTTGAATATCCATAACCCTTTGTTATATAGTAAGATATATAAATTTTTATAGCACTGTTAATTTAGGTAACTTTATGCGAATAATTCACATAATCACCCGGCTGATATTAGGTGGGGCTCAGGAAAATACGATCTTGACCTGTGAAGGCCTGCACCGTCGCGGCCACGAGGTAACTTTAATAACCGGCCCCGCCCTGGGGCCGGAAGGCCAATTACTGGAGCGGGCCGAAAGCGGCGGTTATAAGGTAATAGTATTGAACCACTTACGCCGCGCCATCCACCCAGCCCGCGATATCGCCGCTTATTACCAGTTGAAACGACTGATTGCCGAAATTAATCCTGATATCGTGCATACCCATTCGGCTAAGGCGGGTATATTAGGCCGATGGGCCGCGGCTGCGGTCCGCCGCCACGCCAGCGATTCCTGCTGCAGCCGGGTAAGCAAATTACGCGAGGCTCAGCTTGCCCACTGCGCCCGGCCGAGGATTGTGCATACCATCCACGGGCTGGCGTTTCATCCCTACCAATGTGCCTTGCTAAACAGGATTTACATCGCTGCGGAAAGGTCGGCGGCCAGGCATACCGACGCCTTTATCTCGGTAGCGGACGCGATGACGCAAAAGGCGCTGGCGGCTGGGATCGGCCAGCCGGGGCAGTTTACGCGTATATTCTCCGGCCTGGAAATCGATAACTTCCCCGCTGACATCCCCCGCGAAGAGATTAGCCGGGTCCGCCGGGATTTCGCCATCCCCGACGACGCGGTGGTGATTACCACGTTAGCCCGGCTGTTCGAGCTGAAGGGGCATGAATATATCATCGAGTCAGCCAAGGAGTTGGCAAAACGGCACCCACAGGTAATCTGGATGTTTATCGGGGACGGCTTATTGCGGAGCAAGCTTGAAAGTCAGATTGCCGCTGCGGGTCTGAAGGATCGGTTTCGCCTGACCGGCCTGGTGGAGCCGGGACGGATACCGGAGCTGCTGGCAGCCAGTGATATACTGGTACACTGCTCCCTGCGGGAGGGTCTGGCCCGGGCCTTGCCGCAGGCGCTGCTGTGCGGCAAAGGAGTGATTAGCTTCGATGTCGATGGGGCGGCGGAGGTGATTATCAATAATGAAACAGGCTTACTTGTTCCGCCACAGGACATTGCGGCGCTTACCGCGGCCGAGGAAAAGTTGATAGCGGACGCGGCCCTGCGCAGCCGGCTGGGGGCGGCGGGGCGAGAGCTTGCCCGACGCGAGTTCGATAAGGAACTGATGGTCGATAAAATTGAGCGATTGTATAAATCACTTATCGTTTGATAGTTTTTGAAAACAATTATAGAATACGAAAGAAATGCAAAAAATCTTGGAAATTACTGGCTTTTAGATAAACCTTATGAAACTAGACAATCTTTATAACATGGACTGTATTGCGGGAATGGCCCGGATACCAGAGGCGAGCATCGATCTGGCCTTTGCCGACCCGCCTTTTAATATCGGCTACAAATATGATGTTTACGAGGACCGGCTCGCGGCTGACGAATATCTGGCGTGGACAAAAAAATGGGGCGAGGCGCTGATGCGAACGCTCCAGCCGACGGGGACGTTCTGGCTGGCTATCGGCGACGACTTCGCGGCGGAGTTGAAGCTGATATTTCAGCGGGAGCTGGGGCTGTATTGTCGCAGTTGGGTCGTCTGGTATTACACGTTCGGGGTGAACTGCAAATATAAGTTCAGCCGGAGTCATACGCATTTGTTTCATTTTGTAAAAAATCCTAAAAAATTCACCTTTAACAACGGTGCGATTCGTGTGCCTTCCGCCCGGCAAACAGTCTATGCCGATTCACGAGCGGATTCCGACGGGCGGCTGCCGGATGATACCTGGATTCTCCGGCCACAGGATGCGACAGGGAGTTTTATGCCTGACGAGGATGTATGGTATTTCCCGCGGGTTTGCGGCACATTCAAAGAGCGGGCGGGCTGGCATGGCTGCCAGATGCCGGAGCAATTGTTAGGCCGAATCATCAAGGCCTGCTCCAATCCCGGCGAGACAGTGCTTGACCCCTTTGTCGGCAGCGGCACAACGCTTGCCGTAGCGAAAAAACTCGACCGCCGGTTCATCGGGTTCGAGCTGTCCAAGAGCTATGCCAAGAAGATAGAAGCCCGCCTCAAGGCAACACGCTGCGGCGATGCCCTTTTGGGCGCGGAAGAACCGAAGGTCTCGGCACCATCGACGGCGAATGGGAAACGGAGGAAAGATGCGTCTCCGCCCGCGCCGATCATGCCCGTCGCGAAACGTCTAAGAGCGTAACTTTATTTGAAGCAGGCAAAAGTGAACCGCGGAGGAATTGACTTTGACATCTATTGGAAATAGGTAAACGTCCCCTATTAAATTATTAAATTCTATTAAATTTCCCTATTAAATTTCTATTAAATTTTAATGAATACGCAAAATGATATGGAGGACTAAGTAATTACGATTTATAAGGCAATGATAAATGGCATAATGAATAAAGAGAAGATATTATGATCATAGGCAAACAACATTATATATCAGATATGCTTACGCATTTTGTCGGACGCGCCGAAGCTGGCAATATTGGGAGATATAAAATATTTTCCAAAATACTTCAAACAGGAATTCTAACTTCTAATCCAAGATTCGAAAATAATACAAACGTTACAACACTTACACAATATCCCCACAAAAAGATTAGTTCAAATGAGGCATATAATTCGGAAGTGGTTTGTTTTTGTGATATACCAATTGACGATATGAAAATACATGTCAAAAAGTACGGTCCATTTGGTATTTCGTTTAGCAAAGATTATATTGCGCAGAATGGAGGCTCGCCGGTATTTTATATTGCCGGCGAATCCAAAGAAGGTTGTTTATCACCTGATAGTACAAAGAAACAATATTACGATCAAATATATGAATTATGTAACTGTATCAGTGAAATAAGAGATGGTATCTTTAGTCAAGAAGAACCACAAAAATTGGGAGATGGAATTACTTTAGAACACAGCACGGATGCAAAAGTAAAAAATCTTTTGGAAATAAGCAATTTTCTGAATTTTCATATTTTTAGCCGTTTGAAATTCTTTGACCATCGTCTTGATGATGAAGATCCTGATAATTACTATTTTGAAAGAGAATGGCGCATATTTGGTCATTTAAAATTCGAATTAGATGATGTCAAATGCATATTGATACCAAATTCTTATTCGAAAATATTCCGAAATGATTTTAGCAATTATTTTAGGGAGCTAATATTTTCAGATTAAGGAAATAGGAAATAGGGGAAATTGGGGACGTTTACCAATTTGTGATTGACAGGTAACCCTAATAGTTTATATTTTCGGTTATGCCAAGAAAAGCGAGAATTATAATACCGGATGTGCCGCATCATATCACGCAGCGGGGCAATAATAAGCAGGACGTATTTTTTGTGGAGGATGATAAAAGAGCATTTCTCGGTTTCCTCAAAGAACAAGCAGCAAAGTTCGGCATGACCATCGATGGTTTTTGCCTGATGACCAATCACATCCACATAGTAGCAACTCCCAGAAAAGAAGACTCGTTGGCTAAAACTATGGGCAGAACAAACCTGTTGTATGCACAATATATCAATTATATGCATGGCAGAGCCGGTCATCTATGGCAAAACAGATTCTTTTCATGCGGCCTGGGGGAGAACTATTTTTTTAAGGCTTTATGCTATATAGAACAAAATCCGGTGAGAGCGAAGATGGTTCGTTGTCCCTGGATGTATCAATGGTCAAGCGCTCCATTCCATATCGGTAAAAATGACGAATTTGGATTGATGGATGGGACCAGATGGAAGCGACATTCGTCAGGATTGGATTGGAAGAAGATATTGCAGGATAGATCGGAAAAGTTTGATATAGATAGATTAAGAGTATATTGCAGGACAGGACGGCCCCTGGGGAGTGATAAGTTTATAAGTAAGCTGGAATTAATGCTAGGTTACAGGATTAGGGCTTTGCCAGTAGGACGCCCAAAGAAGAAAAAGGAAATACCCCAGCGAAAAGAAAAAAGCAGGAAAGCTTAAATAGGTAAACGTCCCTAATTTCCTAATTTCAATTTATAATTAATAGGTAAACGTCCCCTATTAAATACAGCGAAAAGAAAAGAGCGGGAAACCTTAATAAATAGGTAAACGTCCCCAATTATAATTAGGCGGAAAAATGAAAGCAATAACCATCGGCAATAAAGAGGTAAAGACCGCGACCATCGGCGGGAAAGGCGAATTGTGTCTGATAGCCGGGCCATGCGTTATCGAAAGCGAAAGTCTGTGTCTTACCATAGCGGAAGAACTCAAACGGATAACCGATAAACTGGGCGTTGGCTTCATCTTCAAGGCTAGTTTCGACAAAGCTAACCGGACCAGCGGGGATAGCTTTCGCGGGCCGGGACTGGAAGAGGGATTGCGGATTCTAGCTGTGGTCCGCCAGCGGTTTGCTGTGCCGGTGGTATCCGATATCCACCTGCCGGAGCAGGCGAAAGCGGCGGCAGAGGTGCTGGATATGATTCAAATCCCGGCGTTTCTGGCCCGGCAGACAGACCTGGTGGAAGCGGCGGCGCGGACTAATAAATGTGTCCAGGTGAAAAAGGCGCAGTTCATGGCACCCTGGGATATGAAAAATGTTATCGCCAAGATCGTCGCCCAGGGTAATGACCAGATTGTCCTCGTCGAACGGGGCAGCAGCTTCGGCTATAACCGGCTGATTTGTGATATGTGCGCCATCCCCCAGATGCGCGAGCTGGGCTACCCAGTCATTATGGACGCGACCCACGCCACGCAGCAGCCGGGCGGACTGGGTAATGCCTCCGGCGGCAGCGCAGAGCTAGCAAAGGTGCTGGCCCGGGCGGGGGTAGCGGCGGGGGCGGACGGCCTATTCCTCGAAACCCATCCGGAACCGGCTAAAGCACTGAGCGACGCGGCCAGTATGCTGCCGCTGGGGGAAATCGAAGGTCTGCTGAAAAGCTGCCTGGGTATCCGGAAGAGTCTGGCCTGCCGGTGAAAGAACGTTCAAAGTTCAAAGTTCAAGGATACTTGCAAATATTAAAAATCAAATAGCAAAAATCAAATACACATATAAAAAATTAAATATTTATCCTTTTTTAAGGCCATTATACATAAGGTCAGAAAATACTTGGCGAGAATTTGAGATTGCCGCGTCGGCCTATGGCCTCCTCGCAATGACATGCTTTAAAACGTTCAAAGTTCAAAGTTTAACGTTTAAAGAAAAAGCCGCGGGGCGGACGAAAATAATACAATGCCTTATCGCACGATGAATATCCTGGAGGTGGCCCGGCTGTTGGGCCTGGATGTGCAAAAAGCGGAGCGTTTAGCCCAGCAGGGTCAGATTCCCTGCCAGAAAGTGGCCGGCCAATATCGGTTCAATCGGGCGGCGGTTACGGAGTGGCTGCAAAATAACATGGCCCAGCTAGGTCGGGCGGACCTGGCCCAGATGGACGCGGGGATTACGGCAACCCGGCAGAGGCAGCCGGATGAGGCGATTATCGCGCCGCTGCTGCAAGAGGAAATAATAGATCTAAATTTGAAGGCCCGGACGAAAAACAGCGTACTGAAGGAGCTAACCGCGCTGGCGGTAAAAAGCGGGCTGGTCTATGAGGAAAAACCATTATATCAGGCACTGGAGGAACGGGAAGGGCTGTGCAGTACCGCGATGGAGGGCGGCATCGCCATACCCCACCCCCGCCGGCCCATGCCCTACGCCATCGCCCGGCCGATTCTGGTAGTCGCCCACACCGGCAGAGGCATCGGGTTCGGCGGACCGGACGGGCGGCTGACGGACCTGTTCTTCATGACCTGTTCCCAGGACGATCGCCATCATCTGCACGTGCTGGCCCGGCTGTGCCGGATGCTGCATAACAGCGATCTGGCGGATAAACTCCGCGAATGCAGCTTGTCCCAGGAAGTAATCCAGCTAATGCAAAAACGGGAATCCGAAGTAATCGCTCAATCCGGTTGATCCAGCGGGGCCCTGGTCGGTAAAGCCTTGATAAAAGCACAAAGATCGCGGTGGTTTTAATTTTATTTGTGGTTTTTCAATAGCCCTAACATCCTTATTGGCTATTTGGGCCATAAACAGCGACAATTTACCCTGTCCTTTTTGTCGATTATCGGATAAATTTAACTTTCGGGGGCACTCTTTTTCGAAAAAATGTAAGTTGTTGTTTTGGATGGACTTTACAAACAATCCGGCCAGGGGGGAAGCTGTCTGTTTTTCAACTTTCAACTATGACGGAGGCGGTTTCCGTTTGCAATTCGAGGAAGATTTTGGTATTATTATAGGACTAAAAGCCTTGGTTACTCAGCCAAGCGTTTAATATGGGAAATATCAGCAACAAATAATCGGCAGAAGAATCGATGAAGAGATTGTCGTATATTGTTTTATGGTTGTGCATATTTCCTGTCCTGGCTCTTCAAGCAGAAATCATACCTGACGGCAAAGGAGACCTTAATAATGACGGAACGGTGGATTTTCTCGATCTGGTTATTTTTGACGGCCAGTGGCTCAATACCGGAGCAGGTCTGACGGCGGATGTGGATGACAGCAATGACGTAGATCTCCAGGACTTTGGTATAATAGTATCTGAATGGCTTGATTCAATAGCGAAAGATACGTTTGACGACAGCAACAGTTTGAACAACTGGGTAGTTGTTGACGAGGGGACCATAGAAGGCCCCTCAGAGTGGGGCGTGGTCTTGGGACAGTTGGCAGAACCATCTAATATATCTGGGCCGGACACGTCGGCAACCAGCAATCGAAAAGGCAGTTACGTTTACTGGAAAGACCCAGCATCACTTTTCTGGGCGGATTACCGGTTTGATGTGTCTTTACAGTCAACCGATAACGACGGCATGGGGGTAATATTCAGATACCGGGATCCGAATAACTACTACAAGTTTGACATGGACCTGCAAAAAAACTTCCGCAAGCTGTTCAAGATGCATGACGGGGTCGAAACTACCCTTGCCAGCATATCCGAAGGATATGTTCCATCCCAGTGGATGCAGTTGAGTGTGCATGTAGTTGGAGATGAGTTTGAAATATTGCTGGATGGTGCAAATGTTTTTGGCGGCCCGATAACAGATTCGGATATTCCCTGCGGCACGGCAGCTTTGTACAACTGGTGCAATGCCGGCACTTACTTCGATAACTTCAAGGTTAAAGTAATATTCCAAAAAACCTTATTTGCACACCCTGATGATTATCAAACCGATCAGGATACGACCCTCGCCGTAACCGCTGACGGGGTGCTGGCCAATGATATTAACGAAGTCGGCTCTCTGGCCGCCAGTTTAATCACCGAGCCCCAACACGGAGCCCTGACATTTAATTCTGACGGCACTTTTACTTATGCGCCTGATGCGAACTATGTCGGCTGGGATAGTTTCATTTATGAAGCGACGAATAATCAGGAAACAGACCAGGCAACGGCGACAATCCGAATTCGTTCCAATCTGGAGTTTTCGATTATTGTTCTTCCGGATACCCAAATTTATTCGGCAAGTTATCCTGAAATCTTTGCCAGCCAAACTCAGTGGATTGTGGACAATAAAGATAATCGTCATATTGCATTTGTCCTTCACGAAGGCGATGTGACCAACAATAATTGTATATCCCAATGGGACAACGCTGATGCGGCTATGAGTATCCTGGACGGCGAGGTACCCTATGTTATGGTACCGGGCAACCATGATATGGGCCCCGGCGGCAACACTAGCAATCGTGATGTGACATTATATAATCAGTATTTTCCCGTGAGCCGGTTCAGCGGTCTGCCCCCGTTTGGGGGTGTTTATGAAGCTAATCATATGGAAAACAGTTACCATTACTTCACGGCCGGCGGAATTGACTGGTTGGTAATCGCCCAGGAATTTGGTCCGAGGAATGCGGTCCTGGACTGGGCCAATCAGATTGTAAATGAACATCCCCATCGAAGAGTAATGATTTTGACCCACAATTATATGTATTCGGATGACACACGGGTGGGTCTCGGAGACGCCTGGAATCCGCATTATTACGGCGTGTGCCAGGGGGTAAGTGAGCCGAATACCTGCAATGACGGAGAAGAGATGTGGACGAATTTTGTTAAACTTCACGAAAACATATCCTTAGTCTTCAGCGGCCATATTCTTAACGACGGGGTCGGCACGCTTGTCAGCGACGGCGATAACGGCAATAAAGTTTACCAGATGCTGGCAAATTATCAGTTTGAAACCAATGGAGGCAATGGTTATCTGAGGATAGTGACATTCTACCCTGACCAGCAGAAGGTAACGGTTGAGACATATTCACCCTGGCTGGATCAATATAGAACGGAGCCCGATCAGCAGTTTGAGTTTACGAATGTTGATCTGACAACGCCTTAGATTGCGCCGATATATGAAATATAAGGCTATGTCATATTTTTTCGCCGGGTTTGGCCTGGCGGGTGATTTTGAAGGCGCGATTGCCGCGGAACTGTCCGATCCGGCCGGCAAATTTGCTTTTGCCCTCCACCTGACAAATCAATTCGGCGGAACTGAGCTTACTGGTTTTTAGGACGTCGCCGGCTTCCAGGGCCAGCAGGTCGCGGACCTTGATGGCGGTCTGTCCCAGATAAACCCGGGTTTTTATTTTCGCCTCCTGGATATTTTCCAGCAAGGATCGGTGATGCTCCTCCTTATCGGAGGTTTTGCGATAACTGAACCAGTCCTGACTGGTCAGTCGGCCGACCACCGGCTCAATAACGTTATAAGGAATACACAGGCTCATCGAGCCGCTGCGATTGCCCATCTTGATTTCCAAACCGATGACAATCACGACCTCGTTGGGGGCAACCACCTGGACGAGCTGGGGATTAGACTCGCTTTGCATCACCTCGAAGGACAGGTCCATAATATTACTCCAGGCCTCCGACAGGGCGTCGAGGGCGCGATCGATGATGCGATTTGCCAGCCGCTGCTCGATCTGGGTGAGCGGCCGCTGCGGGATGTACAACTCCGCGTTACAGCCGCCCAGCATGCGATCGATGATCGGATAAATAATCAGGGGGCTGATCTCCATGCACAGTTGGCCTTCCAGGGGGCTGGCGCTGAGCAGCGAGAAGGAAGTGGGGGTAGGCAAAGAGTAAATGAATTCCGCAAAAGTAAGCTGCTCCGTACTGCGGACCTTCACCTCGATAATGGTGCGCAAATAACTGCTCAGCGAGGCCCCCAGATTACGGCTGAATCGCTCATGCAGTCCTTCAAAGGCCCGCATCTGATCCTTGCTGATCCGCTCCGGGCGTTTGAAGTCATAACTGCGGATTTCGGTTGGTTTGCTCTTCGGCCGGCCCCGGCTGGTACCAGAGTCATCTTCGCTGTTACCTCCCGCGACCTCCCCGCCAGCCACCGCTTTTAACAGGGCATCTACTTCTTCCTGATCAAGTACATCCGCCATTTCCTAAATCTCCCGAAAATATCGCTTCTAAAATAAAATGGCCATTATTTTTCTTTTCCGGTCGCATCTGCCGCCCCGGCCAAGCCGGCAGCAGACGCAGGGCGCGCGCAGCAAGGTGGCATTAGCAATTATCGGACATTACCCCCAAATCACTTTACCTTAAAAATCAGCCAATTTGCCCCGTTGTGGGCGGTTTACTGGGGAATTTTAACCAGACGGAAGTTGATGGGCACATTCTTCTTATCAATGATCTCGATATCGTTGATATGGGGCGGCAGGTAATATTCCAGGGGCCGGGAGGGGGCGGACTCGCTCTGGTCGTTTTCCTTGATCCGCAAGATCAAATGAATATCACTGGAGCGATAGGCGTTGATCGACTCCGAACTGCCGTAAAATCGGATGGGGCTGTATTCCGATAGCAGGAATTTATAATCTGTTTCCGCTATCTCCACGTAGTACTTGCCTTCCATGGTAACCGGCTTAAAGATGCCCAAGCGCGGCTGTTTGATATCCCCTATCTGGCGTTCCTTGCCTTCCGCGAGCTTGACCTGAACCGCCTGTTCAATCCAGCCGTCGGGACGGCGGATTCGGGCTATCGCCTTAACCGCATTTTGCCGGGCCTGGACCTGTACTTCCTTGCTCAAGGTTACGCGGGCTTCGAGCGGCTGGCCGTCGGGGATATAGGCTTCGATCTGGTCGGGTTTAATACTCTGGGCCACCAGAGGGGTGCCGTCATCCCGATCAAATACCTTGACGGTCAATTTCCTTTTGGTAAGTTTGGTTACCCGTACTTTCAGGCTTTTCGGCTCGGTCTGGGTAACCTGGATATAAGTTTCCCTGCCCCTGTCATTGGCATATAGTTGCCCCTCGCCTAGAACATCCATCACGTTAATGGTAAAATCCTTGCTCTGCCCGTCTTCCAGATCCGCCGCTTTTTTGGAAATATCCAGCAGCGGCATTTCCGGGTTTGACTTGACCGCCTGGAGCCGACTGGTAGAGCCTTCCACCGTGAGCATTACCTCCAGATAATCATCTTCGAGCGGCTGACCATTTTCGTCCAGAAATTGCGCCAGCAGCTCCTCCGGGGGAGCGATCAGCATAATTTTGACCGGAATCTGGTCGGTTTTGATAACGGCTCGTTCGGCATAGATCCAGATCATGCCGCTTAATACCACCACTAAAACCAATGTTTTTATCTTGGTCCACATGTCAGGTTCGTCCCCCAGTTTCTTGGTGTGTTGTTTCATTCGCCGGCGGTGCTGCCGTCGGCATCCTGGCCGGTTTTTCCGGGGGTTTTTTGCCTGCCTTATCGGCGCTCACCTGGCCGGTCTCGATCTGCTTTTTTCCCGCCGCAATCGGCAGCATCAAATCGAAAAGCTGCTGCCGCAATTGCTCCAGGGTCAAAAAGCGGGCTAATTTACCATCGATGGCCAGGGCCAGGTGGCCGGTTTCTTCACTGACCACTACCGCTACGGCATCGGTTTCCTTGCTGATTCCGATGGCGGCACGATGGCGGGAGCCCAATAAACGATCATATTCGCCGTGCTCGGCCAGGGGCAGTTGCACGCCCGCCGCCAGGGCCTTGCCCTGCCCAATCACCACCGCCATGTCATGCAGCGGCGAGCCGGGCCAGAAAATCGTATTCAGCAGTTGGGCGGAAACCTCCGCGTCCATCTGGGTGCCGCTGGCAATCAAATCCCCCAGCACCACCTGCCGCTCCAGCACAATCAGCGCCCCGATCTGGGAGCGGCTCATCGTCGCGGCGGCGTCCACAATCTGCTCGATCACCTCCTGCATCTTGGGCACCGAAGGCCGCCCGAAACGGGTCAGGCCCAGCCGCATCAGCCCCCGCCGCAGCTCCGATTGAAACGCCACCACCGCCACCAGCAGCACCGCCGGCAGGAAAAATTTGAACAGCCACTTGATCCGTTCCAGGTCCAGCACCTCGGTCAGTAAACTGATCGCCCAGAACCCCAGCAGCAAAAATACGATTCCCTTGAACAGTTTTTCCCCGCCCGTCCCCCTTAAAAACCGCAATACCGCATAGACCACTGAGCCAATCAGCAATAATTCGATCAGCATGTCAACCTTGCTGTAGGAGTCCAGCAGATAATGCAGATATTTAAAAATCATTTCTCACCTGCTTCGGTTTCTTTTTCCTGCCCGCGGGGGATAGCGCTTACGAACGGTCAAACTCATCGCCCCGGAAGGTTTGTCCCAGATAAGTCTTGCGGACCAGCGGATCGTTTACCAATTCCTTCGGGGCGCCATAGGCCAGGACGCTGCCATCGTTAATTATATAGGCATGATCGACAACTTCCAAGGTCCGTTCTACATTATGATCGGTAATCAGAATACTGATGCCTTTATCATGTAAATGACGAATTTCTTTTTGCAGGTCCTCCACCGCAATGGGATCGACGCCGCTGAAGGGTTCATCCAGCAGGATCAGCGAGGGGTTGGTAATCAGGGCGCGGGCGATTTCCAGCTTTCTTCTTTCCCCGCCGCTGAGCAGCCGGGCCTGCTGCCGGCGGACCCGGCTTAAATCAAACTGCTCAATTAATTCGGCTGCCCGCTGCCGGCGGGCGGAGCGGGTCAGGCTCATGGTCTCCAGGATCGCCAGTAAATTCTGCTCCACCGAGAGCCGCTGAAAAACACTCGGCTCCTGCGAAAGATAGCCCATCCCCAGGCGGGCCCGTTGGTACATGGGCATGCGGGTGATTTCCCGGCCTTCGAAATAAATCCTGCCCTTATCCGGGCTGATCATCCCGATAATCATGCGAAAGGTGGTGGTCTTGCCCGCCCCGTTTCGACCTAACAAGCCGACGATTTCATGCTCATGGACCAGCACGGATATCTGGTTAACAACCGTTCGGCCGGAATAGGTCTTTACCAGCTCCAAAGTTTCCAAGAGCATCATATCCATAGCAGACCGCTCCACTTACCATGAGGATGGGCATATCCCACATAGTGTAACCGAAAAAGGGCAACTATACGATACTTATGCCCGTTTGATTTATAAAAAAAGCCCTTTTCGCCAATATCGGCAAATCGGGCTTTATTAACCAATTGGGGGTCGCATATAACTATAAGCTATTTGGCCACGATCTCGGTAATTTCCACCTCCAAATACCGCTGACGGTGCCCGATGCGACGGCGAGAATTCTTCCGCCGGCGAAACTGCATGGGATAAAGCTTTGGCCCATCGGCCTTGGCCTTGACCTTGCCAACAACCTTGGCGCCGGCCAAATACGGCTGGCCTACCTGCGCCGCCTCATCATCGTGATAAAAAAGCACTTTGTCGAACTCGAGGGACTCCTGGTCCTCGCCGCCCGCCCGCTGCTCCACGCAGATAGTTTCGCCCTGCTGAACCTTATATTGTTTGCCGCCGTCTTCAATTATCGCGTACAATTTATCTGACTCCTCTAGCAAAGTATTAGAACTAAGTAATTATGTCGATTTTTCACCGGATGGCAAGAGATTTTTAGTTTTTTTTTAACTTTCGCCGGGCCGATGAGGAAAGTGGAGCGATTATTTACCTAAGATATTCCCAAAGCACTATTTACAGTGCATTTCGCATATCAGTAAGAAAGCGGGCTAATTCCGAGCGGCCATGATCCGGGGCGGTGAGGTTTTTCTCGATTATATCGACCACCGCGGAGCCGACGATCACACCATCCGCACCCGCCTGGACGAGCTGGCGGGCGTGCTGAGGTTTACTTACGCCAAAACCGACACATAACGGGACAGGGGTCTGTTTTTTCAGTTCGCCTATCAGAGGGATAACCGCCGCTCCAAGACTATCCCTGGCCCCCGTAACCCCCAGGACTGCCACGGTATAGATAAACCCGGTGCATAGTCTGACAATCTTCTCCCGCCGGGCGGCGCTGGTATTGGGCGTGACCATATATACGGAATCCAGCCCGTTTTTTTCAATCAATCCATTCACTTCATCGGCGTCATCGACGCAAAGATCGGCGATCAATACGCTGTTGACCCCCGCCGCCGCCGCGTCACGGTAAAAGTCTTCCCGCCCATAATGCCAGATAAGATTGTAATACATCAATAGTCCCACGGGGATGTCGCGGTATTGCTTAATCTGATGGATTATATCCAAGGCCCGCCGACAGTTAATCCCCTGCTCCAGGGCGCGAATGTCGGCTTTTTGAATCGTCGGCCCGTCGGCGATCGGATCGCTGAAGGGAATACCCAGCTCCAGGACGTCCGCTCCGCAATCGATAGCGGTCTTGATCAGCTCCAGGCAAGACTGGGGCTGCGGATCGCCCAGGACAAAAAAGGGGATCAGGGCCGGGCGCTGCCGGTCGGTAAAAACATCCTGGTAAGTTCGCATAGACTAATTCACCGTATTGACTGAGGCCGGTATTTAATGAAGGCATCTACGTCTTTGTCGCCCCGGCCGCTGAGATTGATGACAATCACGTCATCCGGCTTGAATTTGCCCGCCTGGCTGATGACCCAGGCAATGGCGTGGGCGCTCTCAAAGGCGGGTAAAATCCCCTCCCGCCGGGTCAAAAACAAGAAGGTGTCGAGAATCTCCGCGTCGGTAGCCGATGCATATTGGGCCCTGCCGGTATCTTTGAGCAGGCTGTGCTCGGGGCCGACGCCGGGATAATCCAGGCCGGCGCTTACGGAATGCGATTCTACGACCTGGCCCTGCTCGTCCTGCAAAATATAGGAACGTGCCCCGTGAAGGACGCCGACGGAACCTTTGAGCAAGGTGGCGGCGTGCTTGGCCGTATCCAGGCCCAAACCGGCGGCTTCCACGCCCACCAGACGCACGTCTTTATCGTCGATAAAGGCGGCGAAGATACCGATAGCGTTACTTCCACCACCCACGCAGGCAACCACCATGCTGGGCAGCCGGGATAATCTCTCCAGACACTGCCGGCGGGTCTCGTCACCGATTACCCGCTGAAAATGCCGCACAATCGTTGGATAGGGATGCGGGCCGGCCGCGGTGCCGAAAAGATAGAAGGTATCATCCACGTGCGCCGTCCAGTAACGCAGAGCATCATTAATGGCGTCCTTTAGAGTGCCGCTGGCTCCGGTAACCGGAATAACTTCGGCGCCGAGCAGTTTCATCTTCTGCACATTGGGCATCTGCCGCTCGATATCGGTGGTGCCCATGAAAATTTTCACTTCCATGCCCATCAGCGCCCCTACCGTGGCGGTAGCCAGGCCATGCTGGCCGGCGCCGGTCTCGGCAATGAGCTTCTTTTTGCCCATGTACTTAGCCAGCAGCCCCTGGCCGAGGGTATTGTTGAGCTTGTGAGCCCCGCCGTGGAGCAGGTCCTCCCGCTTGAGATAAACCTGCCCGCCCACCCGCTCGCTCAAGGCCAGGCTGTGATAAAGCGGGGTCGGTCTGCCGGCGTAATCCCGCAACAGCCGATCCAGGTCCCGGCAAAAACGCTCATCACCGCGATACCGCTCAAAGGCGGACTCCATCTCCTCCAGAGCCGGCATCAGCACCTCCGGCACGAAATAACCGCCATAATCGCCAAATCGGCCTTTATTTTTCATAGGTGTATTAATGTACCAATTGCCGCCCCCGCCGTCAACCACACGGAACCGACAGAGCGGGATAATTTCAGCCGGCGGGACATGTTACTCCGGCAAGGTGATTTTTCTGGATACTTATCCGCCCCGCCGATACACTAATTCTTATGAATATTATGCTCGCCGTACTGCTGGGACCGCAGGAAGTACTGGTTCTTGTCATAATGACCGCGATCCTGGTTTATCTGGTAGCCCGGCGAAAACGCTGAAAGTTTTAGGATTCCTGGAAGGGCAGATCGCTTAGGGGGAAAATTGGGCGATTTTTTATCACCAGCCAACAGCCGATAATTATTCCGACTGATTAAAAAAACAAGGCTGATGGCCCTTTGGTAAAAGCGGCATCAGCCTTTAGCATCCTGGGAAAAGGGGTGTTTATAGCCAAGTTTTCAATGTTAGAAAAAGCTACGATTGCCGGCCTTTTCCGACTTAATCTTCTCCCCCTCCGAAAAACATCGCCTTTAAATGCATGATATTTATCGACATGAAAAAAGAGTAAGTTTACGGGAAAATTGGCATAATTATAGAAATTTATGGAAGCTGGTCATAGGCCTTCTGATAACAGGCCAGATCGTACTCGGTGAATAACACAAAGCGGACCTCATCCAGATCATTATGCTGGAGAAATTCCTTTACGGTTCGCAGGGCGATAGCTGCGGCCCGGTCGATAGGAAACCGGTAAGCGCCGGTGCTGATGGAGGGAAAGGCAATCGTGCGTACGCCGTTTTCAACGGCCAGCTTTAGAGAGTTGCGGTAGGCATCGGCCAGCAACTTATCTTCATTTTTGCCTCTCTCCTGCCAAATGGGTCCGACGGTATGAATGACATACTTTGCCTTCATCTTCCCCGCAGTGGTGATAACCGCCTGACCGGTGGGTAATCTCCCCTGCCGGGTTACGAGCTGTCGGCACTCTTGGAGGATTTCCGGTCCGCCGGCCCGGTGAATGGCGCCATCGACGCCGCCGCCGCCCAGCAACGAACTATTGGCGGCGTTGACGATGGCATCAACCTGCTGGGCAGTGATATCGCCCTGCAGGAGCTTGATTTTGGGATTCATCACCATATTTCGTGACCATCACATAAAAAAAGAGTATTTAACCCCCCGGAAAATTTTTATTATCGCGTAAATTAATCCACCAGCACCCGCTTGATGCGATAACCCAAGGCAGTCATCACTTCATAAGGGATGGTCCCCGCCAGATCGGCTAATGACTGGGCATTACAGGTACTATTTACCCGATCGTCGATGACGGTAACCACCATGCCTTCCGCGGGATTAGGTACCGCTGAGAGGTCGATAATGCTCTGGTCCATGCTGATGCGGCCGATAATGGGAGCAATAACCTCGCCAATCCGGCAATGGGCCTGATTGGATAGATGTCGAAACAGGCCGTCCGCATAGCCGACCGGCACAATACCGATAGTCATGTCCCTGGGGGCGATAAAGCTTCGGCCGTAACCGCAGGCATGACCGGCGGGGATGGATTTGACCAGGATCAGTGGGGCCTCCACCCGCAGGACGGGCCGAAGATCATACCGGCCGTGAAAGGCCTGACCGACATAACCATATAATCCCAGTCCGCAGCGAACCATATCCAGATGCGCTTCCGGCAGTCTCAAGGTGGTGATGGTATTACAGGTATGTCGCAGCACCTTATGATTGTCCGCCAGACCTGTTCGCTGCAATGCTTCCTTGAAAACCACTAACTGCCGGCGGGTAAACTCCAGGTCCGGCTCGTCACTGCAGGCAAAATGAGTATAAATCCCCGCCAGTCGCAGCCCCCGGCTCGCCTGAATCAGCTCCACCAGTTGGGTAGCCTCTTCGCCGGAGCATCCGGCACGGCCCATGCCGGTGTCCAACTTCAGATGGATATTCAAGCGGGGCAGGGCCGGGTCCAGGACGGAATTCACATAATTCAAGGCAACGGCAGAACATAACGCACAGTGGACCCGGCGGGCCTGGGCCAGGTGAATTAATTCCGGGTCCAGACCGCTAAAAAGCGGACGCATGGACAAGATACTTTTTCCTTTTGCCCAGGGGTAAATCTGCTCGGCTTCCTCAATGGTAAAAACGGCAAAATTGTCCACCAGGTCGCTCAGAGCCGCCATTACGGATCGGGCACCATGGCCATAGGCATCGGCCTTGACCACTGCGCAGAGCCGCACCGAAGGGCAGCAGCGGGCTTTTAATACCTGTGCGTTGTGCCGCAGATTAGACCGACTGATATAGGCGACTAACATACTGGATGAATATGGGGAAGGTGAAACGGTTTTGGTCTCGTTAAAAACCGCCAGATCCGGCTTGACACGACGAGCCCAGGAACCGCGGAGCATTTTTCGTTGATCTGGCTGATCTTGCAAAGCCATTTTTTCTCCTGTTGAATAGTCACTACCATTGGAGAATACCGCTATTTCCCTGGTTAATTTTAACGGCGAGAATCCCGCCGTTCCTCTAGAATGCGGATTTTTATCCTTCCCGTCAACAAAAAATACTGGACAGCCGCCCCTCTAACCGGCATAATTCCTAATTTCTAATCATTAAAACAAGTTATGTAAAATATAGCAGATACCAGCCGCGATTATTTATGAAAAAAGGAGATGGTTGCCGTGATTGAGCAAACAGAACAGAAAAAAGTGATGAATCGTTGGATTGTGGTTATTGGCGCCATTCTCATCCAGTTATGCCTGGGCGCCATTTATGCCTGGAGTGTCTTCACGAAAAAACTAACTTTACCTATCGCCGAGGGCGGAGAATACGGTTTTACCGCTACTCAAACTGCCCGGATTTTTGAGGCAGGCCTAGCTATTTTCGCCCTGGTCATGCTTTTTGCCGGCCGCTGGCAGGGTAAAGCTGGTCCCCATAAGGTCGCCATAACCGGCGGCGTGGTGCTCGGATTGGGTTATATCCTGGGTGGTTTTTTCGGCAAAACCTTTCTCGCCCAGTTGATTTTCATAGGAATATTAGGCGGCGCCGGCATCGGATTAGCCTACGTGGTTCCTATCGCCGTAGGAGTTAAATGGTTTCCGGATAAGAAGGGACTTATCACCGGGCTGGCGGTGGCTGGCTTCGGCTTTGGAGCAACGATCTGGGTCAAGTTGGCAGATAGCTGGTTTGGGGGTCTGCTGAACACAACGCATGTATTTGGCTTGCCGGGCGTTCAAAGCGTTTTTGTCATCTATGGCATTGCCTTTCTGGTATTGGTTCTTTTAGGCAGTCAAGTCATGGTTAATCCCCCAGTCGGCTGGGCGCCCGAAGGCTGGAACGCTGAGACGGCAAAATCCGCTGCCCATAATTCTAAAAATATCAGCGGCCATATTAATCTTACCGCCAAAGAAATGGCTTCGACCCCCCAGTACTGGGGTTTGCTCCTGATGTTTGTCGGCTCCGCCCTGGCAGGATTAATGGTAATTTATTGCATTAAGTTATTTGGTATCGATAGTTTGCAACACAACAAAGTCGTAAATGACGCCAAAGCCGCCGGGATAGTAGCTGGTACCGCTATGGCTTTATATGCCATTCTCAACGGCCTGGGACGAATCATCTGGGGAACTGTTTCCGACAAAATAGGACGAAAACTGGCCCTGTTCCTGATGTGCCTGAGCCAGGGAATCATTATGTTGTTGTTCTTCAGGCTCGGGGCCAGCGAGTTGGGGCTGATCATCGGCGCCTGCGTGATCGGCTTTAATTTCGGGGGCAATTTTGCCCTCTTCCCCGCTGCTACCGCCGATTTCTTTGGCAACAAAAATGTGGGTTCCAATTATCCCTGGGTTTTCCTGGCTTACGGGGTTGCGGGGATCGCCGGCCCAGAAGTCGCAGGCTACTTCAAGGACCATGCCGTCGATGTCTTCGCCTGGCAGACGCCGTTTATCATTGCCGGCATCTCCTGTTTGGTGGCCGCAGGTCTGGGATTATTTTTAAGCACCCCCAAACACGCATTGAAACCAGTGAAATAACCCGCCAGGCTATTTACTATAAATCGATAAAGATAAATTATTTTTACATATAACCCATAGGTTAAGAAACATTTACTCTATGGGTTTTTTTATTGCCGAAAGCGCCGGGTGTAGTTGGTATAGGGTAATTTTTGCTTGAGGACGGCGAGAATAAACGATATTATTATCTTGTTTACAAATAGTTGTGAGCCTAAGCCGGATATTAAGTCAAGCCAGACCCGACCCAGTTCGGAATATGTATATTGCTATTTAAGGATAGAAGGAGGCCAGGATGGCCCATAAAAAAGCTGGTCCCGCAGGGCAAATGAACTTTAGTTTTGAGTCAGAAACGGAAGAAAAAACGGCGGCGAAAAGGGTGAAAAAAACAACAAAACGTGCCAGAAACCGCCAAAATCTGCCAAAATCTGCCAAAAAACACCCACCCCAAAAGGCTAAAAGTAAGGTCAAAGACACCGCCACTCGACAGCTGGGGGATACTAAAGCTTCGTCCCAACCGATAAGGGACGACCAGATCGCCGCCCGAGCGGAGCTGATGGCGAGCAGCCAGCGGGAGATCAGCGTCAGCGAATTCTTCGCCAAAAATCGCCATCTTCTCGGTTTTGATAATCCCAGCAAAGCCCTGTTAACGGCGATAAAAGAGGCGGTGGACAATTCGCTGGACGCCTGCGAAGAGGCTAATATCCTGCCGGATATCGAAGTGGGCATCCGGGCAATAAACACTACCGGCACGAACGGTCAAGCGGGGCAAAAGGATCGTTTTTTAATCTGGGTCCAGGACAATGGGCCCGGCATCGTAAAAGAGCAGATCCCCAACATCTTCGGCCGACTGCTTTATGGCAGTAAATTTCATACCCTCCGGATGGCACGAGGTCAGCAGGGTATCGGCATCTCCGCCGCCGGGATGTACGGCATGCTGACAACCGGCAAAAGCGTTAAAATAAACAGCAAGACCGGGCCTACCAGTCCGGCGCATTACTATGAGCTTCGGATCGATACCAAAAAGAATCGTCCGGAAATTATCGTCGATAAGGTCATCGAGTGGGACGTCCGCAGCGGCACCCGGGTGGAAATCGAATTGGAAGGCCGATACCAGCGGGGCCGGCAAAGCGTCGATGAATACCTGGCCCAGACGGCGATCACCAATCCCCACGCCCAGATACGTTACCTCACCCCGGACGGGCAGGAGATATTATATGAGCGTTCGGTAAAACAAGTGGTAAATGTCCCCAAGTCGGTAAAACCGCATCCCTACGGGGTAGAGCTGGGTGTGCTGATGAAGATGCTTAAGGATACCGACAGCAGCACCATGGCGTCATTTTTGTGTCGAGAATTTTCGCGGGTTAGCCCGCGGGTAGGCCAGCAACTGCTCGATAAGGCAAAAATCTCGCCGCGAAAAAGGCCGCGGACGCTTTTGCCCGAGGAGGCGGAAAGGCTTTATAACGCCATCAATGAAACGAAGATTATGGCCCCCAGCACCGATTGCGTGGTACCCATTGGGCCGGAGGAGCTGCTCAAAGGGCTCCAACAGGTGGTAACGGGCGACTTTTACGCCGCCTGCACCCGGCCGCCGGCGGTGTATCGGGGCAATCCCTTTCAGATCGAAGCGGCACTGGCCTACGGCCAAGCAAGTCAAAACAGCAGTGACGAAGGTGACGAAGACCAGGTAAATAACCATTCGGAACGACAGGAATCGACAGGACAGGAATTGATGCGGGTGCTGCGTTTTGCCAACCGGGTGCCCCTGCTTTATCAGCAGTCAGGGTGCGCGATTTACAAGGCGATTATGCAGACCAACTGGCGGCTGTACGGGCTGTCGCAAAGCAGGGGAGCGCTGCCGGCAGGGCCGGTTACGGTTATCGTGCATATCGCCTCAGTATGGGTGCCGTTTACCTCGGAGAGCAAGGAGGCAGTAGCCCATTATCCGGAAATCATCAAGGAGATCAAACTGGCGCTGAGTGACTGCGGCCGCAAGCTGGGCCGATACCTGCGGGGTCAAAAACACCAGCGGGAGGAGGCACTAAAACGGACCTATATTGAAAAATATCTCCCCGCTATCGGGGAGGCGCTAAAAGATATCCTCGTGCTTAAAGACAAACAGGTTAAAGATGTCCTGACCAACCTGGAATACATCCTGGAACATTCGCGGGGTAAATAGCGTAAATAATAAACTGACTCTTGGGCAAGATCGGGATTTTTTATGTATCGGTTATGGCTAACAGTACTGGGAACCGGCTATTCACCGATAGCGTCGGGAAGCTGCGGCTCGGCGGTGGTGGCGGCGATTTTTTTCCTGGCCGCTTTCTGGGGCATTTCGCCGGCGACGATGGTCATTCTCATGCTGGCGATAGCACTGCACGGGGCGATAGTTACGATATATTTCGGTCCGCGGTTCATTGCGAAATACGGCGACGATCCCTCCACCATCGTCAGCGACGAGCAGTGCGGCCAGGCGGTAACGTATTTGTGGCTGTGGCCGCTGGCCAACTGGCAGATGAAGGAACTGATTATTTTTACGATAGCGGGTTTTTTTCTCTTTCGCCTGTTTGACGTTATCAAGCCTCCGCCCGCCCGCCAACTCGAACGGGTCAAGGGCGCGTGGGGCGTTCTGCTGGATGACGTGGCCGCGGGGATTTACGCCAATATCGCCCTGCAGATAATATGGTATTTTAACTGGTTGAAACCAATTTTAACCTAAGCCGCTCCGAAGCTGTGCAAAGCTGCAATGCTATTTGACCGATAATAAAAACAGTTTTGCATCCCCAAAACCCGTTGTCATTGGAAGTATCCATGGCGATAGAATATTCCGTTGAAACCATAAAAGAGCTTACCCGGCAATTTGCGGAAGTCCATCTGCATAGGCCATTGCGGATCGAGCGCTACGACGAAGGGGATGAGCTTACTTACCAGATAAGAACCGTGGTGCCTGACGCTGAGGCTACTGTTCGGGTAGTGGTGGACAAATTTGTCGGCGGCGGTTTCGCGGGGCAGGTCTATCGTGTCAAGGTGCTGGACATCCAATCGCCGGAGGGCGAGATACCGGGTTTGCAAGCCGGTCAGTTCTACGCGATGAAAATAATGATTCCGCCATCGGGTTTTTCCCGGATTTTTCGCAATGCTATTTACGGGCTCGGCTTTCAAGGGGCGTTTTCATTGCAGGTGAATCCTGCGGCGGCGCGGGCGGGGGCGCTGTGGCAGAAATTTATCCGCCGGGCGGCGGGAATCCGGTTCGGCAATGAAAGTTGCGTGACCGATATATTAGCGACTTTCGTCGATGAAAATCTGGGTAGCTGCGGGGAACTGAGCGAATGGATCGACGGCCGCACCTGGCGGCTGGAAGTGGACGATCGGCTGGATTTGCTGAGACGCTGGCGGCGCGGTGAATACGTTGGCCAGGCAGAAGCAGGCTCACCCGAGTACCGCGCCAAATATCGGTTCATGAGAGAATTTGTCCAACTGCTTAATGAAATCGGGGCGGCGGAATTGGCCCGGCAGTATGAATGGAGCACCTGCAAGAGTCAGCCCAATTGTCTGAAGCGGCGGCAAACACAGGATGACCCGCAGGGCGGACTGGTAGCGGTTGATTTTCGGGCGGGACTGGCGCTGCTGCTGTTTCTGCCGATGAGTCCGGGCGATTTCAAGCTGATCGGCAAAGGGTTGCTCCGCGGCAGCCTGGTGCAGTTCGATCGGGGCAACCTGGGGAAATTACAGGCCTTTATCGCGGACCACCCGGATCGTTTCGCCGATATGGGCGAAGCCTTTCACCAATTGCAGGAGCTGGAAAAAATTTACCGTGATTCCCAAGTGGATATAACCCATCATCACCTTCGGCTGCTCTACAGCGGGGGGCTGTGGTCCACGATTTTCCGCGGGGCTGTCACCGGCTGGCAGGTTCGCAATATCGCCGAGCCGGCCTGCGCCGAGAAACTGCGGGCCAGCCGGTTGGCCACCCTGATCTTTTGCCTGCTGGGGCTGATCCCCCTACTAGGAAGCTTTATCCGCCGGCTGTGGGGAAGAAGCGATTACCGCAGGCACTATCGCAATATCCTGGGCAGCTGGGATTATTTTTGCCGGGCGATTCGCGGCCGAATCGCGGAAAAAATAATCACCTGGCATCGCAAAGGCAGAATCAATGCCCCGCGAGCACTTCGGCTGGCGGCCAGACCCGGATTATTCTGGGGGCATTTGGCCCTGTCGATTTTGCCGGCTGGTCTGCATCGAATGCTCACCGATGGAAAATACGCCCGCGAAAAACTGCACTATATCTTTGTTCGACCGATTAAGCTCTATTTCAACGCCGAGCTGCGGGAGGAATGGCTGCGGGAGATGGTCAAATCCGGCCGGAAAAATCACATGGTTACCGATGAAGACGCCGAAATCATCCTCAGCCGAATAAAAGAACCCTTTATCCAGAAATACCTCAAAAGTCTGGCGGTACATGTGTGCACCCTTCCGGTTACCCAGATCGTTTCGGTGTCCATCGCGGCGATTTACTATTTCACCCATCCACAGGACGCCAACGCCTGGGCGGTGGGATTGGGGATTATTGCCCTGTTTCAGGTTACACCTATATCGCCCGGCTCGCTGTGCCGAGGGCTGTATGTGCTCTACCTGGTAATCCGGGAGCGCAATTTCAAGGACTATAACATCGCGGTATTCCTGGGTTTTTTCAAATACGTGGGTTATCTGGCCTTTCCCATTCAAATGGCGTATCGCTATCCGGTGCTGGCCCGGTTCATGGCCGGGCACTGGGCGACGGGTGCGGTCCACATCGTGCCGGTATTCGGCGAACGGGGGGCGCTTTTGGAGCATGGGATATTTAACCTGTTTTATAATCTGCCCTTAACCCTGCGGCGGCGGATGGCGCGGCGGGCGGCCTTTCGCCTCACCCTGGCGGTGCGGAGTTGGCATCTCCTGCCATGCATCCTGGCGGGAAGCGCCGCCTTTGTTCTGGCTGATCTGATTTACCTTAAATTTACGGGCACGCTGCCGAGTCTGAAGAATATCTGGTGGCTTACCCTTGGCATACCACTACTTGCGGGGGTGGCGGTGACCCTGGCCGCGGGCGGTACGTTTTTGGCCCGCAGGATCATCCTGGCGGCCGGCAGCGGGGTTGTCATAGCGGTGATTTATACCGCGGCTCATTTGGCCTTAGCCGGGCTGGAAAATACCGCTACCGAGCAGTCGGCGTTGGTCTTTTCGCTGATCTGGAAGTTATTTTTGTTTTCCCTGTTCTCCACGGTAGGAGCAATACTGGCGGAATTGCAACTACCCGAGCCGCCTGTGGTTAAAGAAAACTTTGCAAAGTAGTGCGCTGTCCCGGAATAAACCACCCTTTAACTTCCAGGGAAAGAGTGTTTCCCGGCTGGTCTTTACCCTTCATTCGCCCCATCCCCCGGTTGGATTAATAATTATTTAGCTTGCCTTGCGGCAGGATAGGCTGATATAATTATGAAAGGAAAGAAACAAGTAATTATATGTTAAATATATTTTTATTTGATAGTTAAGAAAACAGGAAACCAATACTATGGCCACTTCTTTCGGGGCGCTTTGCGACGATTTTTACGTCAATATGTACTTAAATACCGAATTGGAACTGCCCAGTGAGCGGGATACGGTGCTTTTCTTTTTCGATCGCATCCGGCGGCAGTTCCCCAGTATGAATAACTTTTATCAGCGCGAGACCGGTGAGTTCTGCCTGGATGAAGATCGCGAGACCGGCACCTATCGCTGGGTTACCCTGGAGAAAGATCGGGTATCCAGCGGTATTGTCAATCCGGAAAATCTCGAGTCAGCCGATGAGCAGAACCGCATGATCCTGGATATCGTTCCTTATTTATTGGGAATAAATAGCCTGGATATCGATTCGCTGGATGTGATGTTCGGCATGGATTTTGACTACCAGGGCAATCACGACGAGATTCTGGCGGAGGCCCTTTTTCAAAATAGCGCCTTTGCCAGCCTGCTGGAGATCCCCGGCGCCAAGGCCCTGGGGTTTGATCCCGCCATCTTGATAAGTCTGGAGGATAACTGCCGGTTGCAGGCCAAGATTTCGCTGGAGTCACGCACCGGGGCTTATCAACTGCGGACCGGAAAATTCAAGGAAGACGACCAGTTGAGCTTGTATCTGTCCATAAGGCAATATCCCGATCCGGCCGGAGAATTTTCCTGTCCAGCCTGTTATGATAAGCAGCGGCAACTGTGCGTTGAACTGATGAGTGAGCGGGTAATACCGAATTTTGTCAACCCGATCCTCAACGTCATCAGTCAGCATCGATAACCGTCCCGCGGTACACCGGCTATTATCAGCGATAAAAGACGATTGGGCGGCGCGGGGGCGATTTTTTCATTTTCGACAATTATCCATGCCGGCGAATTATTATTTTGGCCCCATATTAATCAGCGTTATTTCACAATGACTGCCCAGTCGCATCGGCGGACCCCAATAGCCGGTGCCGGGTGAAATGTATAACCAACAGTCACCCACCCGATGCAGGCCTTTGATATGTTCATGCAACAAACCGATGATAAAATTAAAGGGGAAAATCTGCCCATAATGGGTATGGCCGCTAAGCATCAGGTTGACGCCGAACTTAGCAGCGGCTGGGGCCGGATCGGGACTGTGACACAACAATATCTTATACTGTGAGTCGTCCAGCTTAATCCGGTCCAGCTCTTCAGCCAAGCGCCTAGCGGACCAGCCGAAATCCACGCCGATGATCTGCACGCCGTCATAGTTTACCGCTTCATTGCGCAGCAGTTTTACCTTCGTCTCCGCCAGCATCTCCGTCACCCGTTCCAGGCCGACATAGGTCTCATGATTGCCGGTGACAAAAAATATCGGGGCCTTGATATCATTCAGCATTTTGACGGCGCGGCGATTACGGCGGGTGTAATTATCCAGCAAATCACCGGTGATGAAAACCATGTTCGGCTTGAGGGCGTTGGTCTGGTCCACGATTCTGCGCAACATCGCGGGTGAAGTGGAACCCAGATGGATATCCGAAAGCTGGACCGCCTTAAGTGCAACCGGCCCAGAAATATAGAGTTGTTTTACCCGCGGTCGGTGGGCATTAAAAAATGAGTAAAAGGAAAGCACCGCCACCAGCCCTATAATCAGCCCGGCCCCCCACCGCGGTGGAATGGGCAGCAGCAGGTGCAAGACGTCGTGCAGTAACACCGTCCAAAACAGCAGAAAAACTACGCCGATCCAGATAGTGGCGGCGATATAAAAAATATGGGCCGGCAGGTGGTCTGCTTTTGCTTCTAAGACAAATGCCAGCGGAAATGAGGCGGTCAATATACTAGCGGCAACCCAGATAAAAAGCTTTTTCTTTATCCCCAGCAGGGCGCTCAGCCGTAATAGCGCATAGGCGTTGGCGCTAAAATATACCGCAATGAGAAGGCTCAAAAAGATTACGAAATTCCACGGCGATCTCATCGATAATTATTCTTTTCGCGCGGTTTTAGTCTCATCCAGCCGGCGGCTGGTAAACTGCCCTCAAAATAACAGCCGGTTGGTTTACGGAATCTGCTGGCACTTGCCGAGCACCATTTTCACATCATGATGCAGTAGCTGAGCCAGTGACGTTACCTGCTGCTGCCAATTCGTGATGGTCGGCTCCACCGGAAATTCTCGGCCTTTTAACCAGTCGCCGATGATCCAATACCGCAGCTCGCCACGGGAGAAATCGCAGCGCAGCCGCCGCTCGTCTTTCAGCTCCATCGGTTCGACCAGCTTATCCGGCGGCACGATAAGGGCTAATCCCACCGTGCCGATTTTCGGATCCTGCCAGCCCCAGACACCCAGGCAGCCCTGGGAATTATCAACGAAGTTTTTTTCATGGGTCAGCTTACATAAGCCCGGCGCTAAAAACATAGCCTGATTGGAATCCTTGGTGGAAACACGGATCTCGCTTTCCTGATGTTCGGCGTAAATCAGGCACAATACTTTCAGGGCAAAATCCGGGTTTTCCGGGATAATATTTTCCGCGACAAATTCCACCGCCGCCCGCACCGGGCCGCTGGCAAGGGGTTTTTTGGTAAATTTTACCTGCTTGTCCTTGCTGGTGGGATTCTGGACGAGGTAATCCCGTCCGGCCAGAGACAGCGTTAGTCCGCCCAGGCCTGATGTTTTATTAACATGCAGGGCGTCCATGCCCCAATCCGCCTGCTGGTGATAATTGCTTTTTTTCATATCAGGATAGAGCAAATATCCCAGCCTTTTGACCGAGTAGTCATATTGACTCTTGCCGAAGAAATCGAACTGGCCCCGGTAGGCTCGATACGCGGTGACAGTGGATTCCCAACCGATAATGTTGTTCTCAGCCGGGTCCCAGGTGGCGGTTTGGGGGGCAAAGGTGTCGTGCGCTTCGCCTGTCGGAGAGTAATAAAGATAATAAGTTACACTGGAATCTTCCGGCACATCAACCAGAAAAGATATTTCCTCACCCGTCTGCTCATCGAGCTGATCGACCTGATGCGGGATTTGCCGCCAGTCAATCCAGCGGTCCGGAGCAACCATGGCACAATTTTTCAGGTTTATATTTTCAGCCGCGTTTTTCAGGTCTTTAAGTTTCAGGGTCACCGGCCAATTCTCCCGCTGCTTGCCGGCGGTATTGTCAATTAGGATGGGCAGCCGCCAGGAGAACGCCCGATATGATAAGGGCGATTTAATGGGTGTCTGAGCCGTCAACTTTTCCTGCAGCAGTCCGGCGGCCTCGTCGTATCGGCCCGCCGCATAAGCCGCTTCCAACTGATTCCAGGCGGGCTGCTGGTTAAGCTTATTTTTCAGGCGATAGAACAACCGATCCCGCAGTAAATCCACATAGTATCGAGCGCCGGCAGGAGTGCTGCGCATCCGCTCGCCCAGCTTCGTGGTGGGATACCAGGATGAAAGTTTTTCCAGAAAAAACAGCTCCACCGGATCAGGTGCGGTAAGCTCTTCTGCCAGCATTGCCTTCGCTGCATCAATAAACTTTTGGCTGGCCTCCAGAACGGAGGTTAATTGCTGTTTATAAAAATGGGAAATAGACTCATAATCCAGCTCCAATTCCTGCGAGTTGCCCGCCATCGGCCAGTCGAACTCCGCCTTGCCGTCGCCGTCCAGGTCGATCTGCCGCCGGTCAAAAACGCCGTCCTGATTCTCATCGATGTAGGTGTAGCGGGCATCGAGCTTGTCGTCGAGATCGTAATCTACATTGATCCAGCCCTCGTTAGCTCCCAGAAGATGCAGCCTATGATCGGAGGAATCGTAATAAAGACGCATCGGATGGACCGGTTTGGTACTGACCTCGTTGCGTTTGTTAAAAAAGCTGCAACTCGGCCCGCCAATGTTCTTAAAGTTCGGCGAAGAATACGCTATCACTCCTTCCCAGCGTTCGTGTGGGTCCATATCAGGTTTTTTCTGGGTGTTGGCGTTCATCTCGTCCCAGGTCAGGCACTCATTGACCCAGGGCGCCTGCCGGACAAATTGCCGGGCGACGTCCCGGCGGAGGAACCGATGGGTTTCGACGCCGCGCAACTTTATCTGGGTAGTTATATCGTCAGTAAGCTTTATCGCCCAGCCGCCGTCGCTTTGGCCCGACCAGGCGCTGATCGAGAAATCATAATCGTAAGGCCGCTCGCCCCAGGCGTCGCCGTCCGCATCGAAGCTGTACCGCAGATTGTGTACTTCGTCGTTTACCCCTTCGTTTCGCAGCGCTATTTCGCTGCTTCCATCGCCGTCAACATCATAAAAAATGAAAGGGTTCTCCCAGCATGAAATCCACTTGTCGCCGTCTTCGGGAAGTAAAAATACCATAAACGATTCATTCCCGCTGTAGTGGCAGCGGTACTGGCACAGCTTTTGATAATATTTCCAATCAACGTCCCAGCGAAGCAAATTATCATCACCATCATCGCTGGTCCATGAGGCCTTGATGCCCGGCTTGCCCAGGCCATAATACTTTTCAAACCATTCGTATCGAATTACTTCATCGATGTCATCATCGCCGTCATTGTCCTGGTAGTCTATGATGACATCGACTTTTCCGTCCGCCTTCCAGTCGGCGATATACAAATCGCTGTCGCGGTCCGGCCCGTCGGCGTCGAGATCGCCGTCTTCATCGATAACGCGCACCAGGATCGGCTGGATCGTGTGACGCTTATCCGTGTCCATAAACCACGCCTCGTCATGGATGCCGTCGCCGTTGGTATCGACCAGCAGTTGCTGGCCCGCCGGCAGTGACTTGACTTTCTCCACCTTAGCGGGATCGAGACGGACCAAGTCACCAAACAGCCGCTCAAACATTGACTGCCGCGCATCTTCCGCCAGACATGCCGACGCACTCATCAGCAGAATTATCGCATGAGCAATCAATAAAAAAAACCGGGCTCCAAATTTGTTACGTTGGTTCTTGATTAAATCTGTCATGGGTTTCTCCTTGAGTCTGCGGTTATATCTTTATCATTAAGCGTATTTTCCACTGTCGTCCGACAAAAGATGACGAAATTTATTAACCACTAGGATTGTTATTGGATCAATTTCGGTCCAACTGGGTTTATTTCTGGGCGGCGGGGCTGGCTTGCAGGGCCTGTTTCATTTGCGCCACCACTTTCAGGTTGTTTTCCAGGAGATTCTCCAGCGAACCGGCTTTGTACCAATCGGTAAAACCATCCAGATCGTAAAACCGCCGGCCGGCCTGAAGGGCCACATTCTCCAGGTATGGATCATCCGCCGCCAGGAGAATCAGCTTCGCCCGCAGCACCATATATTCCTTAATGACCTGGTCGATCTCTTTGATCATTTGCCGCCGATTTGCCTCCGGTTGCGGGGCGCCGATTTTGATCTCGGTTAAAACCTTGCCGGTCGCGGCATTTTTATTGGGCGGCTCGACTCCCATAAAATCGCAGATGGTGGGGACAATATCGGTATGTTCCGCGTAAGGCAGCGTCCTGCCCTGCGCGATTCCCGGCCCGACAAAAACCAGCGGCGTCACCCAGCTATCTTCCGGCAGCAGCGGATGCCAGCCGGTATTCGCCTGGCCGTGGTCCGCGGTAACTACCAGCAGGGTATCATCCCACTTACCCATCTCCTTGAGTTTCTGGACAAACTCGCCCAATAAACGATCCGCCTCGCGGGCGCACGCCACATAGGGCGAGCCTTCACCCCAGATATTATGCCGCCAGGGAACATCTTCCGCGGTGCTGCCGCACTGGAAACCGGCGGTACCGGTATTCTGCAGGTGGATTCTCATATAGCGAATATCCTCTTTCGCCAATATGTTCAGGGCGAAATCGATCGCCTGGGCGTCGCTGGCCCGGCTGACCATGGAGAAATTACACCTCCGATTGATGGAGTCATAATCGAAAGCGTTAGTGGCGTGGGCGGTAGAACCAGGCGGGAAACTTTCCTGGATTAATTTGTGCTCCGGCGTGATAAACAGCGTACCCGCCAGCATTATCGGGTTAGGCATGGAAGAGTTGTGCATCTTGGCCCAGGCGCCGCTGGTCGGATGGTAGGGCATCAGGAGGTACGCTTTCTCGACATAAGTTCCGGCTTTAATTAAGCCCTGGAAGTTTTGCAGGTCCAGTTTTTGGGGCGCCTGCCAGTGCAGACCGTCGATGATGAAAAGTATCGCTCGGCCCGGCCGAACCACCGCCTCTGAGGACGCCTGACATAAACTGCATGACCACAAAATCACCAGCAGGCAAAAACAATACCCCAGAAATGAGATTCCTCTGGTTTCCATAATAGGGCTCCTCTACAATATAATATTAGTACTATATTTATTATAAATTGTGGTCTTGGTAAAAGAAAGTCAAATTTTCCCCGAAATCAGTCGATGGAAATCGATGAATCGGGTCGATAGTAATTTGGCTTACCCGTTATAAATCAAGGGATTGAATGCTATGGACGCCGGCGAATATGAACAACTGAGAATGCTCTTCAATGATTACGCGAAGAGTTTTTTCGGCGACGATAATTATATAAACGCCAATCTGCAATTAAAATTAGATCATACTTACCGTGTTTTTGACGAGATGCGTTACCTGGCGGACAGGCTAAAGCTAAGCCAGCCGAATAAAATGATAGCCCTGACCACCGCCCTCCTGCATGATATCGGCCGATTCCCCCAGTTCGTCCGCTATAAAACCTATAATGACTGCCGCAGTATCAATCACTGTAAGCTGGGCGCGAATGAATTGTTGCGTCTGAAGGTCCTGGATGCTTTCCCCGAACAGGAAAGGCGGTATATCCTGGCCGCTGTCAAATATCATGGGGCGGTCGATTTACCCGCCGACCTCAGCGGCGAGACCTTACTGCACTGCCGCTTGATCCGCGACGCCGATAAAATCGACATCTACCACGTCGTGCTCACCTGCTACGCGGAATATCTCAAGGACCCTCAGCACTTCCAACTGGAGCTGGATTTCCCCGATACCCCCGGTTATTCGCCGGAATTGCTCGAATCCTTAAGCCAGGGGCAACCCCTGTTATACTCGCGGCTGAAAACCCTCAACGACCTGAAGCTGATGCAACTGGGCTGGGTCTTCAATATCAACTTCACTGCCGCCCTCGAACGGATTCAGCAGCGCGGTTATCTAAAGCAGTTAGCCGATTACCTGCCCGACGTACCGGAGCTTAAACAATTCTGCTGTATGGTTTTCGATTACGTGGACCGCCGCATCGCCGAGGGGGAAAACAGTTGACTGATTTATACTGCTAAAAAAACCGGCCCACCACTTATTGATTGCCCGCGATTATATTTAGCGGACTTATTTTTTAGGTCGCTTTTTCTTTACCCACTCGCGAATCACGCTCAACGGTTGACAATTAAGCACGTCGGCTTTTTTGACCCAGCCGCGCTGCGCGGTTGCCACGCCGTAACGCATTAAATCCAGGCTTTCGACATCATGGGCGTCGGTACTGATCACCAATTTGACGCCCGCGTCAACCGCCATGCGACAATGAATGTCATTCAGATCGAGCCGCAGGGGATTAGCGTTGACCTCCAGCGCGGTTCCCGTCCGAGCCGCCTGCTCGATGATCGCCTTCATATCGAGCTGCATCGCCTCGCGGACGTTTATCATCCGGCCGGTCGGATGGCCGAGGCAGTTGACATACGGATTTTCCATCGCCCGCATCACCCGCCGCGTAAGTTTAGCCTGCTCGCCCTTCATTCCCGAATGCACGGAAGCCATTACAAAATCCATCTGGGCCAAAATTTCATCCGGATAATCCAGCGTGCCATCCATACGGATATCCACCTCGCTCGATGCCAGCACGGTAAAACCTTTCAGCGATTTATTTATCGCCTGGATCCGCTTGATATGTTCCAAAATGCGCTTCTCGTCTAAACCGTTGGCGATAACCGAGCTGGCAGAATGGTCGGTTATGGCGATATATTTATAACCCAATTGCTGGGCTGCGCCGATGAGCTCCTTGATCGTAGCCCGCCCGTCGGACTCAGGAGTATGCATATGCAGGTCCGCGATAACATCGGCCAGCTCCACCACCGCGGGCAGCTCACCCTTTTGGGCCAGCTCAATCTCGCCCCGATCCTCCCGCAGCGTGGGTAAAATCCAGCCCATGCCCAGATGCCGGTAAATCTCTTCTTCATTTTCCCCGGCGATTTTTTTCTCCCCGCGGAATAGTCCATATTCATTCAATTTAAATTTCTTTTTGCCGGCTATCTCGCGCAGCCGGACATTGTGGTATTTGCTGCCGGTAAAATATTGACTGGCCGCCCCCATGCTTTCCGCGGGTATGATCCGCAGGTCAACCTGAACTACCTCGGAGCAGATCTCCGAGTCGGCAAAATGAATCGATGCCTTGGTATCGCCGGCGGAGAGAATATCTTTTACTCCCTTCAAATGAGTAAAAGACTGGATAATATCACCGCCGCTCTCGCTCTGAGCCAATAGATCGATATCTCCCACCGTCTCACAGCAGCGTCGCAGCGACCCCGCCATCTCCATCCTGTCCAATTTGGCCGATTTCTGCATTTGGGCGATGATTTCTTGGGCGATATTCGTAGCATCGGATAATAATATTCTGCCCTGAGCGCCCTCCAGAAATTTGATCCCCCGGGCCAGGGCCGCCGCCTTTTTCTCCCCGAAGCCGGGCAATTCTTCCAGTTTATGCTGCTCA
>Ga0068714_10000696_pt1 | contig 60044 bp, 45 predicted proteins | sample MTBNYHSulfiMetaG_FD_62988 | JGI IMG/M metagenome (GOLD analysis project Ga0068714, IMG submission 62988) | Enrichment culture microbial communities from rom New York Harbor, USA that are MTBE-degrading - MTBE-NYH (New York Harbor Sulfidogenic)... | ecosystem: Environmental > Aquatic > Marine >... | reverse complement strand
TGTTCATCAGTGAAGTAATGCGGGCTTTCATAGGACACCCATATCGTTCCATAATAATCATTTTCGTTTCGCAGCGAGATCGCGATCAGCGCTCCTGGGTAAGGTTGATCTTTCGATAATTGCATTAACCTCATGCGGGCTGTATTGGGAACGGTTAGCACATCTTTTCGCCGCATTAAACCAAACATCTGTTCGTCCAGATATGCGTATAACTCAGAAGAAATCCCCTCCCCATAAGAGACCAGCATCTCATCTGGTAACTCAAGAGAAACATCATTCACCAGAACCGCCCGTGCTGCGCTGGCGCCTTCCATCAAGGCTGCCCGAAGCACAGGCTTTATCGCTTTTTCAACATCCAGATTTGATGCCACTTCCTGGCTTACTTGAAGCAAACTGTTCAATTCATCCAAACGAGCCTTCAACCCGATTCGCATTTGCTCAAACGCCGCGCCAAAACGGCCAATCTCATCAAGACCTTCAAATTGCAGTGGATGATCCAGGCGTCCTTGAGAAATTAAGGTCGTTTCATTCGCCAGGTTCTCCAATGATGAGGTTACCTTTTTCAACATGGCCCTTAACACCAAAAAGGTTAAACTTAAAAGCGCAACTAAAATCGCCAGAAGCGGAAAAGAAATCGTCAGGGCAATGCTCTGTGTGCGTTCGGCAGGCACGGTTAACAATACGGCCCAGGGACGCCCCAACACCGGTTGATAGTATCCAAACCTGCGTGTGCCAGAAGCGGAAATATCTTCAATAAACATTTCATCGGCTGGCAAATCCCCCAAATATTGGGTCATTACGTTCGCTGATGAGGAGTGATACAGGATATTCTTGTTTTCATCCAGGATTATCCCATAACCTCCTATCCGGTTCAAAGAATCAAGCGCCTGTATCGCCGGCTGAGTAAAGGGGTTAGAGTTGAGATCGGTCCTGCCTAAAAGCACCCCTAAAACCTCACCCGAATCGCTCTGAATAGCCACAATAAAAGAAACCTGTGCTGTGTTTTCTCCTGGCCAGGGAGGGATTGTATAAGTTTGAACTAAAACACCACGAATTGCCAGCAGAACACCCGCGTTTTCTTCAGCGGAAAGATAGATGTCTTCCACACGCTTTTCAGGATATCCTGTAATTGGGTTCCCGTCGCGATCAAATAGATAAAGCTGTCGAAAATACAGCCCGCTTCTCAGCATTTCGCTCAATTTATCTGGAAGCAGGTACGAGGGTAGGCTTAATAGCTCCGGGTCTGCCATATTCACCAGCGCGCTTTGACCCGCTTCCAGAAAATAGGGTAAGCTATCCGCCGATATCTTCGCTGTACCAGAAAGTTGTTCACGCAGCAAATCCTTTGCGACTCTGCCGGCAACCCACCAATCACTAACCATTAAGGTGAAAAACATGATTAGCATTAATGGTACAGTCGTCGCGAAAAAACGTCTCTGTAAATTCAGCTCTGAGGGAGCGGGTTCCAGAGGTTGTTGATTCCCCCACAGCCTGAACTTTCCCAGATAAAGCACTTCCGCGAAACAGACCGCAATCAATAGCTCAACAAATCGCCCCAACTGAATATACCAGCTTTGCGTTAAGGCATAATCCAGACGATTTACAAAGCTGCCTGAAACAGAAAAGAAACCCGACATCACGCCGAGCGGTATATACACAATCATAATTACCAGAGCAGAGCCTAATGGATGGCGCAGCAACCGGTATAGTCGTGACCGGTAATTCTGGCGAACACTATAGCTGAATAAAAGCGCCAGTCCAGCCACCTCAAGTGAAGTAAAGAGATTATGAGTTCCCCAAAATCCGTAAAGAAGACCAACCAGCAAACCTACAATAGTTCCATAAAACGGTCCAAAAATTCCCCCTGCCAAAACCCAGGGTATAGCGCCAAAAAACATAACAAATGGCGCATTAAGTTCAACTGGAATATTTGACGCAAGCGTTACCCCGCCAATGGGTAATTGAACTCCCAGGAATAAAGCCGCAATTGGTGCAAGAACTAGCAGAACACAAAAGAAAACCCATTCCCAAACCTCGAGTTTTTTTGATGATTCCCGCCATTTCACCAGACCTAACACCAATAAGGCAAACAGGAAGAACCAGCCCAGCCATCCCGTCAGATCATAGGGTGGATAGATATATGGCAATGTTGAAAGCAAGCTCTTTATTCCTGTCATGGCGAATGAGGTAAATTAATTTATCAAAGCTTATAAAATTATAGCATCCCAAAAAAGGAAGTTCTCTTAAAGCTTTCACTCTTAAATATAGATCAGATTTTGTATTATGTTGTTCAAAAATCCAAAAAACCAAGAATTATAATAACTTAAGTCCCGCCCTCTTATTTAATCCGTTCCACGCGTGTTTGTAAAGCGCAGAGGTTGCTCTATTCACCGGGATCGATCTCACAAGTTTTTCCCAGGCGATGTCGGCCTCATGAGATTTTTCAAAACATTCCATAGAGTAATTATAGCGAATTTCCGCAGAGAATTCATCCATCATTTCAACCGAATCGAGCATCGCTTTCTGTAACGCTTCAATTTCATCACGAATCGCAACGTATCGTTTAGGATAATCCTGAAGCACTTCCCGGTGAAGAATTTCATGATTCCAGAATATTGTGTCTCGATTAAACTTGCCGGTTGGCGAAGGTCTTAAGGAGGGATGTCCCGCGTCCATCCAGACCGGTTTAAATATGCTGAGGCAAGGTGCGGATGTTCCTGTCAACCAGTGAATGGCATTGCCACCTTTTTTTATTTGCGAGACCATTGAGCCTACCGTCTGGCTGTTTCTGACTGGACCTGGTCCGGCATGCATACATACATCAGCTCCGAACAAACCCTTCGAAGGATCGAAATCCTCACCCTTTTGATGCGACTTCAGCAAATCCATCATCATCGCGCTGGTGATTTTGCCTTTAGAACTTTTCAACGAATTGAATGTGCAGGATTGCCGGGATCGAGCGTCACTGAAACGTGTATAAATAAAATCAGAGTAGCATCTGGCAAAAGAAAAGTCCTGGGCACCTTTGCACCACCCCTTTTCGACCGCATAAGAAATCAAATTCTCAGAAGCCGCATCCCAATCGTTCTCGATTGTCAACGAGTTTGAAATTGAGCGCACATCTTTTACTTTTTGGGCAGCCCAATGTTCGCCTGCCGTCTCCAGCACCCAGGCACATTGCGAATCCGCTATTAAGAAACTGTTATGGTAATAGAAATGGTGAGCGTATCCACAATCTCCACCCTGACCATAAGCTTCAATCAGATCGGTAATCTGCCTCATTGCTTCTTCTGCTGTTGTCGCTCGTTCTAAGCCAAGCCTTAAGAGGTCCATCCCAATCAGGGAAGGGGATTTATTATACGGCACCTTTGTGAAAACAGCTTCATTTCCAATTACCACACCATGTTCATTCGCCCCCATTTCCGCTCCCCAGATCCAAAATGGCTTTGCCAACAAAACAGCATGGGTATGCGGTACTTGAGGAATGGAAATATAGGTACACTGGAGCTTTTCATCACTATCGTGATCAGCTGCGGGGATCAGCTCAATTTGATGAGCCTCATTTGCTTCCCGGTCACTATTCTTTGCAAAAAGTACTGATCCATCCAGAGTAGCGTTTCCCAGAGCCACAAAGGTGTCACACATTTCGGCCTCCCGGCATCTTATGTCCTGACTATTTTAACAACGCGTCAACTTTTTCTAAAACCTCGTCAATGCTCAAGCCGTCAGAATTCAAAATATAAGCGTCCTCAGCAGGTACCAGAGGGGCAATTTCTCTGGTCGAATCAATCTCATCTCTGCGCCGCATAGAAGCAAGTATTTCAAAATAAGAGGCATCTCCCTTACCTCGCTCCACGATCTCTTTATGCCGCCTTTTTGCCCGTTCTTCCACCGAAGCGTCAAGATAAATTTTCAAGTCCGCGTTGGGAAGGACAACAGTGCCAATGTCCCGACCCACCATAACAACCCGCCCTCTTTCACCAATGCGCCTCTGCTGGCTGGTCATTTCCTCCCTGACCCCAGAATAAGCTGAAACCTGGGAAACGTTCTTATCAACTTCTGGCTCGCGAATCTCCCAGGTTACATCACGCCCATCCAGGTATACATCATATTTGCGAGTATCGCCCACCGATGGTGGTTTCACATCAATGCATATTTGTTTAGCCAGTTTAGTTACCGCAGCTTCATCTTCAACTGTAGCAAGCTTCTTCAAGGCAGCTAATGTAACCGCGCGATACATCACACCGGTATCAAAGTACAAATATCCCAATTTCTGCGCTAATCTCTCTGCCACAGTTGATTTTCCTGAAGCAGCAGGGCCATCAATTGCAATTTTATCTGGTATTTTCTTCATTGCAAACTTCCATATCTGACAGATCTAATTTCTCGATAAATTTATCGTATTCAAAATAATAACCGCGATATTCCTCAGGCAGCACAGCGGCCACCTTTGCCATAACATAATCCGCAAGAGCCTGGTAAGCCTCCTTTTTTGGAAGCTGCGTCACCTTCTCATAAGGTAAATTATAAGGTAAACCAACTCTCATTTTAATGATCGGTCTTTCACCTTTTATGGCCCGATCCAGGAAATCTGGGGTTCCCCCAATAATGCCCACAGGCACAATAGGAACCCGCGCTCTTTCCAAGATGTATGCAACACCCAGTTTCGCGCGGCGCAAACCGGGTACTCTGGTAATCCTGCCTTCCGGCGCCATCAAAATCGGTGTACCCGATTTCAGCGTCAACACCACTTTCTCCAATGCAAGCTGGTCATAGCGATCTCGATCAATCGGGATCGCGCCATACATTCTTGTTAGCAGTGCTTTGCCACGTTGAGTCCAAAGTTCAATTGCGCCTAATGGTGTTGGGGCTATTGGCCAGAAAGGGATCACAAAGGGTGGATCAAACACAGAAAGATGATTGATTGTAATTAAATATGGCCCTTCAGCAGGTATCTTTTCTGCGCCTTCAATTTCCGGGCGTGAAAACCTTTGATATAGAAAGCGGCCAGCTTTTCGGATCAACTTGCGCGATATGATCTGATACTTCTTCGGAGTATAGGCCTCAATCATGTCATAACACTCAATTGTTATGATTAATTAGTTTCTTCCGCGCCGGGGAACAAATCGCTGCGAACCCAAACCACCAGGATTTCACTATCCTTAGGCGCTTCTCGGTAAAACAACCAACTCAACCATTCTCTTGGCAGGATCAAAGACCAGCTTGCTCGTTGTCCCCAGATAAAATTCTGCCCACTGTAAGACGAAGCCAACATCAGTGTTTCCTTATCCTGAGTAACAACGATGCCTGGTTCAGAGTCGCCAGGCAAGAAAGCGCTATCTTGCACTTGTGGTAAATGACGCATCGCCCATTTTACAGAAGGGAATGGAACATCCACCACAACGATCTTTAAATCTGGCTGCGAGTTCTTATTCCACTCCACATGGTCTTCAATCGTCTTGAGGAACAAATCGGCTTCTAAAATTCCGCCATCAACCCTGTATAATTCAGCTTCAGGGTGTCTTCCTAAACCAGCAGCATTCCATGAGGATGACAACATGAAGACAAAAGTAAAGACAGCCAGAGCAAAACAAAGACCCTTCATCGCCGAATCAACTGACCAACCCCAGGCAACCAAAGTGACAACCAAAGCGCTTACAACCAATGCCCCCACAATTCTGATCCATTTGACCTGATCACCGGAAAGCCCAGATGTGAAATTATCTGGAGCTTCATTTGTGAGCGCGCTGAGATTAAGCGCCGCAAAAATCAACAACACGAGAACCAGTGCCGCGAGTAACACCGATACAATGCGAGTACTTTTCTCAGCAGAGCTGAATATACCGAAAAAGCACCTGCTTGCCAAAGCCCACAGCGGGATAACAAGCCAGACCAACCCCAAAATTTGGCGACCCGGATAAACAATAAAAAGCAACAGCGCGAAAAATAACCAAAGGTTTAATATCTTCTGCGTTCTGTCAGATTGTTGAAAAGGCCATACTGTTCCGATCAACCCAAATACGAGGGGCAATAACTCATAAAATAAAATAGCCACCAACAAAAGACCTGCATTCACTCCTGATGGAACAGACCAGCCTCTCAAATACTCTGGAATGTTCTGAAACGAGCTCCCAATGACTTGTGGCAGGGTAAAGAATTGCGTTCCAAAAAACAAAAAGGTTCCCAGTGTCCAATACAACAAACCTTTCTTTTGAGCTTCTGGTAAACCGGATGGAGTTGCGCTTGAATCAGTCTGGAATAAATTATCTTTTATCAATAGCCTGTTTGTTAAAATTATCAACAAGACAATGATTATGCCCTGCGGGAAAGCGGGCCCAGACATAAGCGCCATAGCCAGGCTGATCCCCGACCACACATAGATCTTATTGTAAAAGAAACCAATCCCAGCCAGAAAAAATGTTACCGCAAGAATTTCTCCATTCACCTGTCTTGAAGCCGCTATCAACAAGCCATCCAACGCGAACCCAAAAGACAGTATGGTCGCCGGTCCTTTCCCCAGCAGGTCACGAAAAAGAACAGGTGTCAGAATAAGCAAACTTCCAATCAAAGCAGGCCATAATCTTGCTAAAAATGGCGAGGCCTCAAACAGGCTGAAGAACAATTTAGTGACCCCCAGATAACTTGCCAGGCTCCCAAGAGGTGGCATATCGCCATTCGCCAGCGACAGCGCCTGTAAAGCCAGAGAGGCTTCTGAGTCACCCAAAGGTAAGTTGCCGATGCGGTAAAACCGGATCAACGTTCCCACCAAAAAAGCAGCTGCGTACAGGCCTGTTTCTATCGTCAACTTTTTCTGCTTCAAAACCTTCTCCTCATTTCGCTCGAACGCTTTGTCAATGATCGGTACCCGCAAAAGAGAAAGCCGGAACCTCATAAATCAGTACCGAACCTTCACGAAAAGCAATTCTCATTCGATTGTCAAATTTTACTTCATTAACCCGGTAAACATTACGCTCTAAAGAACCAACCAGAATATAACGAATCTGGTATTCATTGATGATGGTTTCAGCTTCTGCCCAGTTTGAAGTCTCATACAAACGGCGGATATCTTCTTCTCTGGAACCCATTTCTTCTGCTCCCCCGCGCCATTGGCTTTCGTGACCGGGCCACCCCAGCACATTCGGCAAACCAGAGAAAGTAGCCGCGCGCGCAAAGCCGGAATAACTGCCGCCAACCGCCTCTGCGACAGTACCCATCGGCGCGGTTTGCAGCCATCTGATCGCAGCCATATCTTCCGGGTTGTACCGCGCGAGATATGCGGAGCCATCCAGATTCAGATCACCCAATCTTACCCCTTTAAATTTCATGTAAAAACCAAAGAAGGGATATACCAATCCCATTACGATCACCAGAGTCAAACCAATCCTTATCAGGGTCAGTCCAACGCCCCTGGCATGTGTCCATATCCTGATCAACGCATAAGACCCTGCCAGTCCCCACAAAATCCATATCTGGTAATAAAACTTGAAGATCGTGTTCATCCTCCAGCCAAACTGGTCCCGCAAATAGAGGAATTCCGGAAAGAGCGCCAGACCACAGCCAATCAATACCAACAGCAGTATGAATGCGTCCGGGGTGTCTGGCACAAGCATTTTCTTGCCAGGATTTTCTTCTTTCACATCCCTTTTTCTTGCTGGTAAGAGCAGGCTGAACAACCCGCCAACGGTTAACGAAATCATAACGAAAAGAGTTATCCACGTTCCTGGCTCAACCAGGCGCCGTGCAATGGATCCCAAGAGAAGTATCCCTGGCTCACCACCGCCCTGCAGACCCGCCAGCAACCCGCCCAAAGAAGTTCGCAGTCCCAGCCATCCTGCCAGATAGGATATGACAAAAAGCCCCAGAATCAAACTTACAGAAACAATGACGCCCTGAGCCAGATGTCTTCGGTTCCCTTGATGGCGAATATATATCAATAGCCATAAACATATCGGCAGCAGGAATGGTCCAAACATAATCCAGAAATAGATACCACGGGTAAAAAATCCCAGGCTTGGTAGCAAGCCGCCAGCCTGAGAATCAAAACCAAGATAAAACGGCAAGTACAGAATTATCCCGGATATACCCAGAACCCCACCCATCTCAACAAAATCCCACCCTCTGAGTAAGGACCAATCCAGCGCGAAAGACCGTCGGAGTGCGTATACCGCGCTCACCAGTGCCACATAGATCGGAAAATCCCACGTATTCAAAAATGCCAGGCCACCCAGCGTAAGCGCTGTGATCCAGAAATCTGGAGAGCTCATCCATAAAATCAATCCTGGTTTTTCTTCAGGAACTTGCTTTTGCCGCAAGCTCTGCTCGATCCAGTTCCAAAAACTCATCCCCGTAAACAAACTATTGTTAGTGCTCAAATAAAGGTTTAATGCCAGACCAATTGAGAGAAAAACAAAAGGCATCGAAAGTACGTGGGGATGGAGATCACCCAAAAGAAATGAAAAAAAAGGAAATTCATCAATAATTTCTTTGGTATTGCCTAAAGCGTCAAAATCTTGAAGCACCCGAGACGCTCGCCACCACCAGATACCTCCCATTCGCTCCGGAACCCAGCTCAAAGGAAGTGCCGGGGGTTGATTCAATTCAGCCACATTTAACCAGTTCCAGAAGCGTGATTGCCAGGCTCCATCGCCGGACTGAACCCAAAAAAGACCTCTGGCGTGTAATATCTCAAGAAAGCCTTCCAGATTACTGAGAACAAGGATGAAGACAGGTGCCAGCAAAGAGACAAATGGGATTTCTCTCGTGGGCATCCCTTCTTTTCGTGTTTGGTGACCGCTCCCAATTTGTAATAAATTTAAAAGTAATCCGTATGCCGCCAGGGCTATCATCCCAAACCAGGAAGAAAGCGCCAGGTTGAAGGATATCGCTGAGGCAACCCCTGTAATTTTTGACAGCATCGCCACCAGCACATACCCGAAATAATAATAAGAAATGGAATAACCTGATAACCAGGGATCATTGGGGGGAAAATTGGGAGACCTCAGGATAGCATTTATAAATGCCATCTCCATCGGTTTTTCGGTACCCGAAATATCCGGATGAACAGCGCGCATCAACGCCATCACAACAAAAAAAACTATAAAAACCAGTTCTCCTGTAACCCAGACCGCTTTCTTCTTCCTGAGAAAATCAATAATCTCTCTCCAGCTCGTTTTTTTCAAAAACCACCAGCTCGCGCCAAGAAGAAGCAGAAGCGCGAATATCATCCCTCCCGCGTTGTTTTGAAGCAGCTGTAATGATGCGAGAAACCAGTACAAAAAACCCCAAATCAACATTCCGAGTATTCTGGAAAGACTGTAACCGCGGTCCGGGAGTTTGTTAAAAACGCTATACGCAATTGGCATGGTGACCACACCAATAACTGTCAGTAGCAAGTACCAGAGAATAAAATTAATCATAAATGTTCTCTAAAGATCCTCAATTATCCCGCGAAGTTTTTACGAGTCCAGAACGCTGTAAATTACTGTTTCGCCATCCCGGTAAACCTCTTCCCATAAAACGCCATCCCATGCGGGGAACTTGTCCAATCCCGCTTCTTCATAATACGCGCGTTCCAACTGCCCGACAACAATATATTGAACGTCGTATCGTTTCAGGAACTTCTGAGCTTCCTGCTGCTGGGTGGTGTTATAAAAATCAGCAATTCCAGTGACCCGATCAGTTATCCATTCTGAAGGAACAACGGCCCGCTGCTGTCGTTGATGCCAATTCCAACCGACCACCCCGGGTAAACCAGTATATATCGTGAAGCGGTTGCCCCACTTATATTCAGAAGCATTTGCCTCTACGATAGTTGGGGATCCCTGCACATGATCTTGCATCCATTGTATCGCTTTATAATCCTCAAACAGCACCATGTCCTTATCTGCGTCAAAGTAGCGCGAATAAGCCATATAAGTCATGCCATCCAGGGTGTGAGGCGCAACAGAAGACATTCTGTCCCTGATTTTGTCAATACTGGCAAAAACTGGGAATAGAGCAGCCGAACCAACCAGTAACGCCAGCACCACTTTCCAGGAAGCGCGGTAATTCTGGAGCCATTCTTTGTCCACGGCAGGAAGCAGCCACATTAAACTTACTGCTGCTGAAATTGAAAGCAATGTCCAGGCTTGCAAATAGAATTTGAAAACAGTATTCATGCGCCCGATATCCCCATCCAGCACAATCAATTCTACAGCTAGTGTTAATACCATCCCGGTGCCAATCAGGAACAGTACAATTCTTTTTTCATCGCTTTGCCCAGGGCGAAAGATCAGGACTGCCGCCCAAACACTGACTGAAAGCGACAGCCATGCTATTTTTATTCCCAACAGGAAAGAGCCCAAAACAAGAAGTCCCAGCACAATCACTGCGCCCCATAACCAACCCCGGTAAGGTGCTAATTTTTTCAAAGCGGAGAAGGGCGTCTTTGCCATCCAATCCCTGGTTTCCCAGAATAACCATGAGATGATCAGAAATAAGAATAAACCCCAATGTGTAAAATACGACCAGAATGGGGAATGATCGCCTTCCCAAAGCTTAACTTTGTTGTAACCCTGACCATACCAATCCCCAAAAGGTTTGTAGGTTAGAAAAACCAGGCCAGTGAACATAATCACTAGGACTACAAACAACACCGCTTTCCGCCAATTTTCAGGTAAATCGGGCAGGACACTTTCTCCAATGCGTGCGTAACGGATATAAGTATAAGTAATTGCGATCAGACTTAGCCCCAGATAAACCGGCAAGTCCCACGTGTTTGTGGGTCTGAGTGCCCCCACTGCCAGCGCGCCGAGGAAAATATTGGCCCCAAAATGCAGACTGCGTTTTACGCCATTTTCTAGCCCCCATCTCCACTTGCCCTTGATCATTGCGATCGCCCACCCCAGCACCAACAAGGTGATCGGGAGCGCGATCATGTGCGCGTGGAGATCGGCGTACAGAAAAGTGAAGAATGGGAACTCTGTGATCGGTTCAGCCGGCAACACTCTGCTTGGAACCCAATACCAGTCCCCTGAACGGGTGGGTAATTGTGTTCCACCCAAAAACTGGATAAACCCTTGAATCGTCCATAACCAACGACGGATAAACCCTGCCCCATTAATGGCGCCATCGGGGGCGGCGATACGCTGGAGAGCGTGCCAGATCATCCGCACCGTCCCCAGGTTGCCCAAAATCAACGTGCCAGTTGCAGTAGATAACCCCGCCAGCATTGGTCCTGAAAACAGTATTTTCTTCTCAGAATCGCCTTCCTGAACTGGCTTTATCCCGGAGAGCAAATTCCACCCGATCGAAAACGCGCCCGCCGCGGTAAAACTGAACAACGTTGGCAGCACAAAATTATACGCGAGAGATGGGATGATACCCAACCATTTGATCAATACCCCAACAAGGACAAAGCCATAGTAATAATAATTTATATATCCGCCGGTAAACCATGGATCGTAGGGAGGGAAGGTTGTGCTTTTAATCACCGCGTTCAGGTAAGAAAAGTCCATTGGCTTTTCGCCACCTTTGTAAGGATGCCACAAATCTGGATTGCCAACCCGGATCAAAAGATCGATCAGGAAAAATGCAAGCAAGAATCCTTCTAACATAAGGAAATATTTTCCTTTATCCCGAATTTCCTGTAAAATTTCTTCTTTTTGCAATAGAAATAGGAAAATATTTACCAGCAGAAGCCCCACAAACACAATACTGATCGTTAGTGTATTGAATGGAATCCCGGTTGAGCCAACCAACCATACAAAATAAGCCAGCAACACCAAGCCTACTAACCTGCTGAATGGATATCCCTTATCCTCCAGGCTCCTGAATACCAGCCGCACAAACGGGTAATTGATCAGGCCCAGAATGAAAACTACCACGTACCAGACCAGCAGCCCCAATACGGGTTGGCGATTGACCAGCCGATCCCGGTCAAACAATTCTGACCAGGTGCCGCCGCTTCTCTGGGCACTTAACTGATCTTCAGGCAGCAATAAATTGCCTGGATAGCTCTTCACATCCTTGGGTGAAGAATGTGCTATCATGCTCAAATCCACCGCTGAAAGAATTTCTTGCGCACGCTCCTGGCTGTAATCAGCATCTTTCCTGAAGATCAAGACTTTCGGATGGTCGTAAACCGTAAAAGATTCGTCCGCGAACTGCGTATTAAATCGGATATTCCCAATATTTGGATCAGATTGAAACACTTTGATCAATTCAAAACCAAGCTGTTCCTCAAACATACCCGGTTTTGCGACGCTGTAACATGTGATAATCGAAGTATCGGAAGGACATCCGATTAACTGGCGATAGTATTCCGTGGTAAGTGGATACCGTTCAGGTACACGGGTGGTGGTCCCCCACTGGCGGTTTGAACTGATAAAAATGTAATCCGCTTGATCCAGGCTGCTTAAAAATCGTTCCAACTTCTGTGCGTTATCATCCCAATACATCTCAAAGTTTAGGTCTGTGCTGTAAACTCCCATGTAATGGTCAAACGGATTGTAACCATCCACACCAATCGGAAGGACATCATCCCAGGAGCTTTCTTTTACATGCTTTATGCCATAAAACGCGATCTGGCCAGGACTGTTCAGGGTTTTGAATTGAAGATAATAATTCTGGTTGGCCTTTAAAGCCACAGGTTGTCTAAAACTAAAAGTGTAAGCCTGACCCCGCGGGTCGTTTTGCGGCAAAAAAGCCGCTTCTAACGCAGCCTCACTCAAAAGTTGCCGGTCCGCCGAGTCGTCATACACAGTAACTTGCAAGCGTTTCTCATCCGGGTAAGCCGCCCAATCAATCACGTGGGGAAGGTATATTTCATACAAAACCTCATCCTGCTTGGGCCGGTATTGCAGTAAAAGGTTTTCCTCATCCGAAATAGCGTTCACAAATTCGGGCAGATATTGGTTAACCATCCCCTTGATGGTTGCATAAACCAGGGTTGGCGTACCCATTAACTGAATTTCATTTTCATGGTCCGCAGTCTCAATCAGCAGATAATATTGCTTCCCCTTTTCCAGGGGTTGGGGGCGGTTAAAAATCACGTTGATTGGATCACCCCGTGGATCACTCTGGGTTAAAAATTCACCCTCAACATACTCTTCAGATAAAATCGAATTTCCCCATCGATCTTCTGCGATGCGGATTATCAGGTTACTTGCACCCGAAGTCTTTTGAAGAGAACGCACATACGAAAGATCTACTTCCACCAGTTCACCTGATGTTTCAGGGAAAAACGCCATCACAAAGGAGGTATCATTGTTTATTTTATAACCGGCTTTAAAGGGGTGGGGATGAGTCTCTTGTCCAGCTGAAGTTTTCACCTTTAAATTAATCGCACCGGGAATATTCTGGTAAATCCATTGGCTGGCCTCAACCCTTGTCAATTGGCGAGAATAAATCCGGCTGAATGCAAATGCCCATGCAAAAGTAGCAACCAGCACACCTACCCCCAGAACAACTGATAGGGCTTTCCAAACATTTTGCCTGAGCCACAGTGTATTTTCTTTAATCCGTTCCGAATTTTTACCCCAGATTTGGAATACTAACCATGCCGCCATAATCGCAAGCGTTGGATAAACATGCAGTTGATAGCGCATATTCCTCGAGAAGTTTATAGACTGCCACGAAAAATAAAACGCCGTCCAGCCCCAGATCAATCCATGATGGCGCCATTCCCCTTTTACCGCCATCATTCTCCAACCAATCCACAAAAAGCCAATCCAGGCCATCACCCCAAATGGGAATCCCATCCCCCATCTGATCATGTTATAGAAAGAGTACCAGATAGGTCTTCTGGCCCACTGCAAGGCTGGCGGGAAATCAACCGCGCCACTGCTTTGAAGACTGAGTTCTTTAAGATTGGAAACCCAATTTGGATTAAGTTTTATCCCAAAAAATCCCGGCCCCACAAAAGCATATGGCTGAAAAATGCGAAACACAACAAAACTGACAATTGCGGCAACAACCAGATTGCGGATATAAAGCAAAATTTGTTTTTTCTGATTTTCAAGAGGTCGCCAGGATAATCGCACAACAACCGCGAGCGGCAATAAAATTGCCACAGGGACCGCGCTGACTTTTGAACTCATTGCTAAACCGAGTGCTGCCCCAAAAAACACAAACTGTACCAGGTTGTGATCAAAAGAACTTAACAACCACCGCCATTGAAATTGGTCTTCAACAGAAGGCTCAGGCAAAGTTATCAGTTCCGAATACACCAGTTGATCTTGAGCGCCTGTTTCTGTAACCATTACTCTGACTGCCAGATAGATCGTCAATACTACAAAGAAGTTCGTAAAAGTATCAACTGTGAAATAATGAGACAGCTGGATCGCAAGCACAGAAAAAGCGTACAAAGCGGCTGCCATAAGCGACAGTCGGTTTTTTTTATAAAGATTTTGCGCGATAAGATAAACTAACAATATAGTTGAAAGATCAAAAACTGTGGAAAGCGCCCGCCCTACGATGTGTACCTCATCATACCCGGTCTGGCCCACCCATTCAGCAATGTAGCGCACAAGAAAAAGTGGGAATGTCCCGTACACATAAAAACCATAACCCCTGTTATTGGGATTCAAGCTCGAACGATTGGTATCAAAATATTCGGTAATATTCTCAACTGGTGAAATCGACGTTTCCACCATCGTCATAAAGCGTTCGTCGGGGTGCATGTGTTCGTTATCGTCCCAGTTGATTCCGGTAAAACGAAAATACGCCCCCGACATAATGATACCCAACAGCAAAATTATCCAGACCCAGGTGTTGGGTTTGCGATGACCTTCTGACTTTATTTCAGACACATTGTTATATTCAACTTCCATTCTGAATCTTTCTGTAATAATGCGTAGTTGGTTTAATTTTCAATTTCAAGCAGTGGATCGAATGGCTCCGTGGAAGGCACGTAAAACACCAGATAATCTTTGCCGGCCCACGCGGATTGGTGTAAAGAGAATTGCCCTTCGGGATACATCTCAACCAATTTCTCAATAGCATTGGCATCTACTGGCCTGACTATAAAGAGTTTAGAGCCCTTTTCTTCTAGAGAAACCTCAAAATTCTCTGGCCAGAGCGCATAATCTTTCTCAGGATAACCAGCATTAATACCAACCAATCGGGTATCTACCCAGTGGGGATAAGGAACAACGTATGCCGAGTCTTTGCTGCCTATCGTACGTGCGAACCAGCCAATTGTCTCTCCCATTTCCGAAGAATTCCAGGAGGCGCTCATAAATTGCTCATTATATTGCCGGAAGATTAAATCATAATTCTGAACAGCGCCGATCCCCACAAAGGTAATTCCCAGCAATATCACCATCTTTCGACTGAATTCCCCATCCAGTTTTTTCAACAAACTGGAGAATACTGAGTAAAATCCAATCGCGGTGGTAATAAACACTGGAATGATCGCCCCACCTGTCCGGTTGAGAGAAGGATTTTCCTCAGGGAATGCTAAAGACAAGATAGATGGCATCATCAACAGGGGAATTGAAAGGATCAAAAACAAATCCAACCAGTTCCGAGTACGGATATATCGCAATAACAGCAGAACAATCCCCAGAAAGAAGAATGCCGCAGTAACCACATCCAACGCTGGCCGGTTAGCCACGGAATGAACCCAAACATTCCCGTTTTTCCAAAAAGGCATAATACTGGCTTGAAACAGATTTGAGAAAAAGATTTGAGCCGGAGATCCAGGAAAATCTCTTTCTAAAGTCGAAATCCTTGTCAATGCCCGGTATCCAAACATCTCCGGGTTATCAAACATATATCGTAATAATGGTAAAAAGATAATCAGAGAAACAAAAGACAACAGGATTAATGCGAAAACTGTCTCCAGGCGTTTTCCTCTGGACTGCGAATGCAATAAATAAATCACGACACCAGCAACAACCACCACTGGAATAACACGCGCGGGGCTATAACCATGCAACCCAAGTCCCAACGCTAAGCCCGCTAAAACAAAGTCATTCCGTGACGATTTCCTGATTCCTCGAATTAAATAGTAAAGAGTTGGAGCGACAAATAAAGGGTATAAAGGAAACCTCAACCCCACCCGTGAGATTACATTTGGCCAGTATGCAATTCCAGCAAAGAGCAGTGAAATAAGCCCCACCCATCTCCCGCCGATTTCTTTTCCAAGCAAATATATAAAAGGGAGCGCTCCGAAGCCAATCAACGCAGTCCCAATCTTAAGACTTAAAAAAGATATGCCACTACCCAGCACTTTAATGATCAGCGCTGTCAGATACATCTGAATGGCTTCTCTTCCTGTGTTTCTTTCAAAAAATATGGCGGTCTTGCCGTTCAACACATCCAGCACATCCAATAATTTTTCTGCGTGATCGCTAAATGCCTCGCCCGGAATATTATCCAGTTGATAAAACCGGAAAAATGCGCTCAATATGAACACAAAAACCAACAGTCCAGTCCATTGATTAACACGTATCTTTAACTGTTTCGAACTAAAGAAATTCTTAAAACCATTCAGTAATTTGTCATCACCCGGATTGGAAACCCAGAACGCGTGGATAAAATATCCTGTGGCAAGTATCCATACTGCAATATTGATAAGGGTAAACCGATTTCCCCCGAACGCCAAAAAAGCCAACAATGCAATCGGAAGACCAAAATACAACGAAGACTTGTCAATTTGTAAAGACATTGGATATTCGGCAACTGGTCTGAGCGCTGGCAATTCAATCTCTTTTGAGATGAACCCGGCGCCAACAAAAATAGCAGCCAGGGCATAAAATGAAATCGCTGCCCAGACACTACTGGTAGGGGGCTCAAGTATAAATTGTGCGATTAAGGCAAATAAAACCCCGGCTATTGTTTTCCACGGCAAATAAAACGGCTTTGCCTTTTTCATCGAACTTTGCGCCGCTACTGGCGCAGCCTCAACCGGTTCTGTGTAAGTTTCTTGCTCCTGATTAAAAGTCTGGAGCAATCCCTGATATTTTCTTGGGTTCAATTTCGCTTTTATAAAATCGAGGACACTGGGTTCTTCCATAAAAAATATACCTATGCAAAGGTTTCTAACAACTCAATTATTTTACACTCAATTTATGAGAATATCATTATGTTGACAAATGAGTGGCATAAATCAAACCACCTTTCAGGATAAGTATATGTTTCCCGAGCACAGAAGGCAAAAAATAAAAGCTGCGAATATTTAGGATACCCGCAACTTCTCTTAAAATTGTAAATTATTGATTTTATCCGTGCAATTCTTTGGATATTTCTTCAAACAGCTTCTCGTATTCCTGAGCTATCCGGTCTGGAATATAATGTTGCGCGATTTCATTCGGATCGCTTTGATAAGCTTCAGGGTTTTCTAATACCTTTATCACTGATTTTGCCAGCGCGCTGGAATCACCAATAGGGAATACCTCCCCCATGCCGTGCATTTTTACAGGCTGTCGGACACCCGGTAAATTTGCCGCGACCGAAGGTGCGCCATTTAACATCGCCTCAATTTGAACCAGACCAAATGCTTCTGTAGAATTAAGACTTGACATCACCAGAGTATCAATATTTCGATAAAATCCAACCATTTGAGCTGGATCAAGAACGCCAAGGAATTTCCAGTTGCCCGACTCTTCGTATTGTCTTATGATGGGCTCAAGACGTTTAAAGTACTGCTCCTCACCAATAATATCCTCATAGGGGCCGGCAAACTGCACGACCGCATTTGGATATACTTCCAGAATATCCTTCATAGCATTCAGCAGGACTTCTACGCCTTTTTCAGTCGCGAACCGGGCCGCCATGCCAATCACCGGGTGCCTGTTTTCAGGATTAGCCTTCTCCGCAAACAACTTAACGGCTTCTTCTGAGACTTCAGGTAATACTACGGGAGGCAATATTACCCGCAGCTTATCCATATATCGTTTTACATAAGGAGAGTGGTCCGCGTAATCCTGTGTGTAAGTCACAATCCGATGTGTGAATATAGCCGCCAGCGTGTTCATAAAATGGATAGCTACATTAGCAGCCAGGCTCAAAAACCCCGGGGGCATCCTGAGATCACAATGATAGGTGATTATCGTCGGCTTGCGCAGCAACCGGCCTCTTAATGAAACCCCAGCTGCGTCAAACTGTGGCAAATGCAGTTGAAGAACATCATGTTCCAAAACCAAACGGTTTGTGATCATCCCAAAAGTTGGCATAATCACACCCTTACTCACTCGCATCAAAACTGGCGCGCGGACAATCCGTACACCCTCATCCATCTCTTCCAAGGGAAGATCACGATCATAACGTGAAGTCAACACGGTAACAGTGTGTCCCCGTTTGGCAAAAGCTTTCGCAAGCCGTTCAGCATAAATTGTTAACCCGCTGGTATGCGGGCGATAATATGTTAAAACAATCAGAATTCGCATACTCGATTAATTGAAAAGTGTTGAGTTTGTTTTCACCCAATTATACAGGCGCGTAATACCTTCTTGCACGCCGATCCGGGGTTGCCAACCCATTAAAGAATGGGCTTTCTGAATATCAGAAACATACACCTTTTGATCGCCGGGGCGCCATTCACCCCATGAAACCGGGATTTTGTTCCCGGTCAATCGTTCCAAAATTGGACCAAACTCTTTCCAGATTGAAAGTGTGTTCTTTGCTCCCCCACCAATATTCAAAACCTTACCGGCAGTTCTGTCAATATTCTTCAAAGCCAGATCATAAGCATCAAGCAAATCATCAACAAAAAGGATATCTCTTACCTGCTTACCATCTCCATAAATGGTGATCGCGCGTCTGGCAACCGTCGCGATAACAAACCAGGCCACCCAGCCTTGATCTTCAACCCCAAATTGTCGGGGCCCATAGATACAACTTTGCCGGAACACAACCGTTGGCAAACCATAAATCCGGAAATAATCCCGGACGTATTGATCGCCTGCTCCTTTAGAGCAACCATAAGGAGAATGAAAGTCCAACGGAGCATCCTCAGAAATTCCCTCTGGGAAATCTCGATAATAATATCGATCAGTATCTTCTTCAACCACAATATCTTCCATGCCGCCATAGACTTTATTTGTGGAAGCGTACAACACTACTGGAGATTTTTTTGAAGCGCGGGCAGCTTCCAAAACATTAAAAGTGCCCGCTGCGTTAATTTCAAAATCATTTCGTGGGTCTGTCACTGAAGTGGTTACCGCTACCTGGGCCGCAAGATGCACAATTACGTCAACGTCTTGGGCGGCCTCTTTTATAGCATCCAGGTTCCGAACATCCCCCGCAAAGAGCTTAAAAGCTTTTTCCCCAAAAGTATCCTTCAACCATTGCAAATTAAGTTTCGCACCCGATCTGGATAAATTGTCAAAAACAACCACTTCATCGCCACGGCTTAACAGCCGGTTAACATAATTTGAGCCAATAAAACCCGCTCCCCCTGTTACCAAAACCCTCTTCGTCATAGTCACTCAACTCCAGAATTTTTGTATTAATGTGCTTCTACCTTGTTGTTCATCCCTTCAAAAAGCCTGGCTATTGAATGTCCCTGCCGGATCAAACCAATCAGTCCGAAAATTGCCGTTACAGTGAACTGCATAAAATGCAGAACAATGGCATACGCAAACGCCTGCGTGCTGGAGACCCCGATCAGTTGCAAAGCCCAAATAATTGAAGCTTCATACACCCCTATTCCAGCCGGCGCGGAGGGAACCGCCATTCCCAGCGCTAGAAAGCTATCCACAAAAGCGCCCCACCATAAAGGTGCGCCAGGGACTATAGATAACAACATCACATAATATAAAGAGACCCAAAGCACCCAGGTCACTAACACCCAAAAAACAGTTATGAAAAATTGAGTTGGCTTTGTTAGCACAGAAAGACCGTCTAAAAGCGATTCGATCCTTGGTAACAAAACCCTTTCAAGCAAGACATGTTTTTTGGAAATCTTTTCCACAAAATGCTTAACCTGCTGATTGTATTGCGCCATCAGGAAAAGAATTACAAAGCCCACAACAATCAAAACCAGTGAAGTAATTGCAATCGACTCTGCGCCTTCCATCCCCAGGGTCATTGGCAACGTGGCCAAAAACAAACCCGCTGCTATCGCAACATCAAAAGCCCTCTCAATAACAATCGTCGACAAAACATGAAATGTTCCCAATCCGGAAGTTTGCCCCATAAAAATAGCCCGCCCAATTTCTCCGGCTCTGAGCGGCAGAATATTGTTCAGAAAATACCCCTCGTTTGTGATAAAAAAGGTTTGCAACAAAGATGCTTTATTATCAAGCAAAGTCCGCCAGACCATGGATTTGGTAACCAAAGAAAGCAGGGTTATAACCAAAGCCACGCCAATACTGGAGGGTCGAATAGTCGCAAAAGCGGCTCCAAGGTCATCCCAGCTGGCCAGCTTAAAGACTACAATCAACGCGATGATACTGATGACTACACCGGGCAGCCACCGTCGCAAATTCTTTTTTAAATAAGAACTCTCTTTTTTCAATCCCCCTCCAATCGGAGAACTGCCATAAATGCTTCCTGTGGAATCTCCACATTGCCAATTTTCTTCATCCGTTTTTTTCCACGTTTTTGTTTCTCAAGCAATTTCTTTTTTCGGGTTATGTCTCCGCCATAACATTTGGCCAGCACATCCTTTCTCAACGCTTTCACATTCGCCCTGGAGATCACTCGCCCTGTCGAATAAGCCTGGATCGGCACATCAAATAATTGCCGGGGAATCAACCGCTTCAATTTGCTGACCAATGCCTGGCCTTTGTGATAAGCGTCCTCTTTATGAACAATCATCGCCAGGGCATCTACCGGCTCCCCGTCCACCAGAATCTCCAACTTAACCAGATTACCGGGTTGATAAGTATCAAACTGGTAATCCATTGAAGCGTACCCTTTGGTTCTGGATTTCAAATCGTCAAAGAAATCAACGATCAACTCAGAGAGCGGGATGCGATAGTTTAATTGAACCCGATTAGGCGACGGGTAATCCTGTTCCACAAATATCCCGCGTCGTTTCAGCACCAGGTCCATAATAGTTCCATAATAATCCGTTGGTGAAAAGATCTGAAGCGCCATCCAGGGCTCCCGAATTTCCATGATCTTACTTTCATCAGGCAATTGAGCTGGCGAATCAATGGTGATCTGTTCACCATCAATCATCACCACTTCATACTCAACAGAGGGGGCCGTTACAACAATATCCAGGTCATATTCACGCTCTAGTCGTTCCTGAATGATCTCCATGTGGAACAAACCCAAAAAGCCGCAGCGAAAACCAAAATTCAACGCCTGCGATGTTTCTGGCTGATAAATCAGGGAAGCGTCATTTAACTGTAATTTCTCCAGCGACTCTTTGAGATCCTCGTAATCTTCCCCTTCAACTGGGTAAATCCCAGCGAACACCATTGGCTTGGCCTGCTTGTATCCTGGCCAGGGCTCCTGAGCGGGCTGACCAGCCGTAGTGAAGGTATCCCCAACCCTGCATTCCAAAACTGTTTTTAAGCCTGTTGCCACATACCCCACTTCTCCAGCCGATAATTTTTGAACAGGTTTCAGTTGAGGAGCAAAAACACCTATCTCTACCGGTTTTATATCTGTTCTTGTGTTCATCAGGCGTAGTGTTGTGTTAGCGCTGATAGTCCCTTCAAAGACTCTTACATAAGCAATTACTCCCTTGTAAGAATCGTAATGTGAATCAAATATCAGAGCGCGCAACGGTAAATCTTCGTCAGTCTTTGGTGGTGGATCGACTCTTTCAACAATGGCTTCCAGAACCTGCTCAACATTAATCCCCTCTTTTGCAGAGATCCGTGGAATATCTTCAGCGGGGACGCCCAATAAGGCTTCTATCTCTTCAGCCACCATATCAGGCTGCGCCGATGGCAGATCAATTTTATTTATCACCGGAATAATTTCGAGATCTGAATCCAATGCCAGGTACAAATTTGCCAGCGTTTGTGCTTCTATACCCTGTGTCGCATCTACAACCAGCAGTGCGCCTTCACAGGCAGTTAAAGCACGGCTGACTTCATAATTAAAGTCAACATGCCCCGGAGTGTCGATCAGGTTCAACTCATAGTCCCGACCATCCCTGGCGCGGTAAACCATCCGGACTGCCGACGCTTTAATGGTCACACCTTTTTCTCGTTCCAGATCCATTGCATCCAAAACTTGATTGACCATATCACGATCTGATATTGTGCCGGTCATCTGTAACATTCGATCAGCAAGCGTTGACTTACCGTGATCAATATGGGCGATAATACAAAAATTTCTAATATTACTTGTCATAAGCGGCTAGAAGTATACCCTAATTTTCCGGTTCTTATCAGAAGCCTATTCACAAACTATGTATCGATGCGTCGAGCGCGGCATCAATAAGTGGTTCAACATTTAGTTCCTTATGTGATGGATACTGTAAATGCACCAGAAATTCAATGTTTCCTTTTGGCCCTTTGATAGGCGAAGGTATTAATGCATCAACCCCAAACCCTTCTTGTTGGGCAAACGTTACAACCTGAGACAACACCTTGCGATGGACGGCGGTATCGCGGATCACACCTTCACCTTTCGCCGCGTCTTTCTTGCCGGCCTCAAATTGCGGTTTGATCAGCGCGATGACATTACCGGCGTGTTCTCCAAACCAGTTTTTCACTTTGGGCAAGAATATCCGCAGAGAAATAAATGAAGCATCAATCGTCACCAAATCCAATGGTTCTGGAAATTTTTCAATGTAGCGCGCGTTCGTTCTTTCCATGGAAATTACCTTTGGCGAGTTCCGCAATTTCCAGTGCAAAATACCATACCCCACATCCACAGCGTAAACCTTCTTAGCGCCATGCTGCAACAGGCAATCCGTAAAACCGCCCGTTGATGCGCCGATATCCGCGCAGACCAGGCCGTTCAAATCCATAAAACCAAAAGCTTCGATCGCCGCCAGCAGCTTTTCCCCTCCTCTGGACACAAACCGCGGTGACTGAAGCACTTCAACTTTCACATCCGCGGGGAACTTCGCAGAAGACTTGATAACGACCTGCCCATCAACCCTCACCTGCCCGGCCATTACCAGGCGTTGCGCCTGCGAACGGCTTTCGGCTAATCCTTTTTCACTCAGTAAAACATCTAATCTCTTTTTTTCCATGGCCTCTTAATTTTACATCCGAAACACATACCTTATCAGAATTGTTAACCAGGTTCATTCACCCCAATATTTTTATTAAAGAATTTGAAGTTATGATATGATAGCTTCATGTTTAAGGCATTACTTCTCAGTATGCGACCCAAACAATGGGTCAAAAACTTTTTTATTTTTGCCGCGATTGTTTTCGATCGACAGTTGAGTAACTTGAATGGGTTGATGATGACTTTTGCCGGCTTCATGATTTTCTGCCTGTTATCCAGCAGTGTTTATCTGATCAACGATGTTTTAGATGCCGAAGCCGACCGGCAGCACCCACTGAAAAAACTCCGTCCGATTGCCTCAGGCAAACTGCCCGTTTCTGTCGCGGTCACATCAGCCATTTTTCTTATTGTAATCACCACCCCAACCGCCTTTGTTTTGTCACCCACTTTTGGCAAAATCGCGCTCGCATATCTTGCCATAAACCTCGCCTATTCTAATTGGTTAAAACATGTCCCGCTCATCGATGTGCTGATTATTGCTTTGGGCTTTGTCCTCAGAGTCGCTGGTGGGGTCAGCCTGATTACTGTTGAACGATTTTCCCCCTGGCTTCATGTATGCACCACCTTACTGGCGTTGTATTTTGGCTTTGGCAAACGCCGCGGTGAGTTAACTTTGCTGACTGAGGGCAATAATTCCACCCGCAGTGTTTTAGATGGTTATTCCATCGCTTTGCTCGATCAATTACTGGTCATTGTCTCCAGCACAACCATTATGGCATATAGCCTGTATACCTTCTCCGCCCCCAACCTTCCACCCAACCATGTCATGATGCTGACAATTCCTTTTGTATTGTATGGCATTTTCCGTTATTTATATTTGATCCAGATCAAAAAAGAAGGTGGAGCACCAGATGAATTGGTGCTCACTGACCGGCCTCTCCAGATAACCTTTCTACTGTGGGGCTTTTCTGTTTTGATTATTTTCTACTTCCTGTAAGGGTATGCCCGCTGTAATTGGTACCGCGCCTGGAAAAATAATTTTAGCCGGTGAACACGCCGTTGTTTACGGACGCCATGCCATCGCTGTCCCTGTTTCTAAAGTCCAGGCCAAAGCTTCCGTTTATCCCAGGCCCGACCTCAAACCAGGCGTTATCAGAATAACCGCCCCGGACATACAAACAGATTGCAATCTATCTGAGCTCTCTGAGGAACACCCCATTTCTAAGGTTTTTTCTTTGACAAAAGAATACCTCAACTTGAACCACTTTCCCGCGATGAGTTTACAAATAGGCTCATCCATTCCCATCGCTGCGGGAATGGGTTCGGGCGCAGCGGTTTCAATCGCAATCCTGAAAGCGCTGTTCACCTTTCTGGGAAAACCTTTTTCTCCCGAAGAAATGTCGTGCCTGTCTTTTGAAATTGAGAAAATTTACCACGGGAATCCATCAGGAATCGACAATACCGTCATTGCTCACAACCGCCCCATATTCTACAAACGTAATGAGCCATTTCAATTGCTTCAAGTGGGCAGCCCCCTCACGTTTGTGATCGCGGACAGCGGCGTTAAAAGCACAACGCGCGATATGGTCGAAAAAGTCAGAGGTCAATGGCTTGAATCACCTTCAACTTATGAGGCTTTATTCGATCAAATGGATTGGCTTGCCGTGAGGGCCAAAAACGCAATCGAGAGTGAGATACCGGACAATCTGGGAGATCTGCTCACTCAAAATCACCAGTTGCTTCAACAAATTGGGGTTTCCTGTCCGGAGTTGGATCACCTGGTTAACACCGCTTTACAGCACGGTGCTGAAGGCGCGAAACTATGCGGAGCGGGAGGCGGCGGAAATATAATTGCCCTGGTCAACCAGAGTGCCGCCCAGGTTCTTGCGCAATCCTTGCAACACTCCGGCGCGGTCAGCACAATTATCACAACCATTCAACAAAACGATTAGGATTTGCTCTTATGCTTGTTTTTCTAAAATTAGGTGGCTCGCTGATTACAAATAAGGATCTTCCAAACACCGCGCGCCTGCTCGTGCTACACGAAATTGCTGGAGAAATCTCAAACGCTTTACAACACAACAAACAGATTAGACTCCTGATCGGCCATGGCTCTGGTTCTTTTGGGCATGTCGCCGGCAAAAAATACGGAACCCGGATGGGCGTTCACTCTAAATACCAATGGAATGGTTTTATCAAAGTCTGGAAAGCGGCCCGCGATCTTAACCAGATTGTTTTGGAAGAATTGCTTAAATCCGGTTTGAATGCCATCTCTATTCCCCCTTCCGCCTTTATCACAACAACCAACCAGGAGTTAAAAACCTGGAACCCTCAGCCGGTTCAGGCCGCTTTGGATGCCGGTTTAGTGCCTCTCGTTCAAGGAGATGTGATTTTTGATGACCAGTTGGGTGGAACCATCCTTTCCACTGAAGAAATTTTTAAGATACTCGCAACCCAACTCAAGCCTGACCGGATTCTCATCGCGGGGCAGGATGCAGGGGTCTGGTCAGATTACCCGCAATGCCATCAGCTGATTTCAGAAATTGACACTGAAAATTACAATGAACTCCATTCCTTGATTGGTGGTTCTTCCTCAACAGATGTTACCGGCGGAATGGCCGAAAAAGTCCGCAGCATGATCAATCTGGTCGACACCCTGCCCACAACAGAAGTTTTGATTTTTTCAGGTGCTCAAACTCAGAATATATTCAAAACGCTCTCGGGTGAACGGATTGGCACACTCATCAAGAAAAATCGATGAGTTTATTTGTGGAGATTTAACAGATGATACTTAATCGAGAGAGACTGGAACAAATTGAAGATCAAATCCTGGCGCCCTACGGATTCAGAAGCAAAAACACGCGCGGCAGGCTGTTTCCCGAAGATGAAGCCGAACAAAGAACCTGTTTTCAAAGAGATCGAGACCGTGTTCTGCACACCACCGCTTTTCGCAGGTTGGAATACAAAACCCAGGTCTTTATAAACTATGAAGGGGATTATTATCGCACACGTTTAACTCACACTCTGGAAGTCGCGCAAATTGGTCGTACTATAGCCCGCGCTTTGGGTGCGAATGAAGACTTGGTCGAAGTCATTTGCCTCGCCCATGATCTCGGACATCCCCCATTTGGGCATTCCGGAGAGACGGTTCTTAATTCATTAATGCAAAACCATGGCGGTTTTGAGCACAACAGGCAATCCTATCGAATTGTTACCGAACTGGAAAATCGTTACCTCGACTTTCGTGGTTTGAATTTATCCTGGGAGGTTCTTGAAGGCTTGGTCAAACACGAGACGGAATTTGATCGTTCGGGAGTACGAGAATTTAACCCCGAACTCAGAGGCCATCTGGAGGCACAGATCAGCGACGCTTCAGATGCCCTGGCGTACACAGCACATGATCTGGATGACGGGCTCCGTTCTGGCATGATATCCAGCAAAATGTTGAAAGGAAACGAGCTTTGGGAGCTTCTCCTGAATGATATTGGATACAGACAGGGTGTGTTAGAGGATCTGACCAGGCACCGTATCATCCGCCGTTTAATTGGCATGGAAGTGGCCGATCTGGTTGAAACAACAAATGATATGATCAACAAAAGCCGTATATCATCTGTGGACGAATTGCAGCGTCTGTCTTATAATGTTGTAAGTTTCAGCGAGACAATGTCCCACCGCAATCGTCAATTGAAGGATTTTCTCTTTAAAAACCTTTATCGACATTATCGGGTCATTCGAATGGCCGTCAAAGCCGAAAATATCATCAGCAAACTGTTCAATGCTTATTGCGCTGAACCCGCAATGCTTCCCGACAATATTCAGACCTTGATTCGTGAAAAAGGGCTCGAACAAACAGTTTGTGACTACATAGCGGGAATGACAGACAGGTATGCCATTGAAGAGTTTCAGAAAATCTTTGAACCAACAATTTTGCCATAATATGTATTTAATCATTTATTGGATGGAGTAAATAATGTTATCAGAAACATCTTATCTGACCGCTGAGGGAAAAGTTAAACTACAGGAAGAACTGGAGTATCTTAAGGGTCCTGCTCGAGACGACCTTTCAAAGCGGCTACGCACCGCAATTCAACAGGGAGATCTGTCTGAAAATGCCGATTACATCGCCGCAAAAGAGGAACAGGGCTTCCTTGAGGGAAGAATTCAGGAGCTCGAAAAAATCCTGAGTAACGCGAAAATCATTGATGATTTAGAAAAAAATCATAACGAAGTTGGCATTGGAGATCATATCACCATTCAGGAAAAAGACTACCCACCAGAAACATTTTATCTGGTCGGCACCAAAGAAGCCAATCCGCGTAATGGAAGAATCTCTCACGAATCTCCGATCGGCAAAGCCCTGATAGGGCGAAAACTAAATGAAATCGTTGAAGCCGAAACACCAGGCGGAAAAATCGTTTTCAAGATTCTAAAGATCGAATAAACTTCTAACTCTTTTTATCTGACCATAAAACAGACAGGGAAATTTTCACAAAACTCCCTGTCTGTTTTATGGTAAAGTAAAGACGTAATCCTATTTTTAGCATTTTGAGGGAAATCTAATGAAACCTATTGAGATAAAACCAGACATCTATTGGATTGGTGTAAACGATCGAACCACAGAACTGTTTGAAGGTTTATGGCCAATTCAAAAAGAAGGAATTACATACAATGCTTATTTGATCAATGATGAGAAAAAAGCCGTCATCGATATGTCCAAAGAATTAACCACAGGTGACTTCATTGACAATATCACTGACATTTTCCCCGTCTCATCACTGGATTACATCATTGTCAACCATGTTGAACCAGACCACACTGGCGCGGTTTTACGCTTGCGGGAACTGGCGCCCAAAGCAAAAATCATCTGTTCAAAGAAAGCTGGTTTGATGTTGACCGCTTTTTATGGGATTCAAGATAATATCGAGATTGTGCACAACGAAGACACCCTTGATTTGGGCACGCGCAAATTGCAATTTGTTTCCACACCCTTCGTTCATTGGCCTGAAACAATGATGACCTATGAAACAACTGAAAAAATTCTCTTTTCGTGTGATGCATTTGGTGGATATGGAACGTTGGAGGGCTTTATCTTCGACGACCAGTGCCCTAAACTCGATATTTTCAAAGAAGAGTCGCTCCGCTATTTTTCAAACATCGTTGCTGGGGTAAGTATGCCAACCCTTAAAGCGATCACCAAACTGGCTGATTATTCCATCTCAATTGTCGCTCCCTCGCATGGACTGGTTTGGAGAAATGAGCCTGACAAAATCATCGAATTATATAAAAAATGGTCTGAAGCAACCACAATACCACCCGCAGTTGGCGTGACCCTGATCTATGGCACCATGTACGGCAATACCGAAAGAATGTTAGACTTCGTTGTGCAGGGTTTGGCCAGGCAAGGCATTCCAACCGAAATATTTGATATCCGCCATATCCACCCCAGCTATATTCTATCTTCCCTGATCAAATACAATGGCGTGATCGTTGGCGCGCCGACCTATGAAAAGTCTTTGTTTCCTCCCATTAAAAACATGTTGGAATACGCAAAATTAAAAGGGATTGAAAACAGAAAAGCTGGCTTCTTTGGCAGCTATGGTTGGGCCGGCGCAGCAAAAAAACAATTTGAGCAGGAAACTGTGGAACTTAACTGGGAGTTATTGGATGTATTGGACTTCAATGGCAGGCCTCAAACAGTTGGCGTTAACCTGGGTATTGAATTCGGAGAAAAATTCGCGCAGCGAATTATGCAGTAAATCAAAAAAAGTACATGAGAAAAACCGGGGCCGCAAAACCCCGGTTTTTGTATTCTTCGTAAAACGGTAGCGTATTGGAGCTTAAATTCCCGGCTTATTCCAAACGGACAGCTCCAAAGTCAAACGATCCAGGAAGCTATTGCTGGGAAGTGCCCCCTGCCCATAATTCACATCCACAACACGTGCTTCTAACTGAAGTGTAGCGGTCTCCAATAAAATCCTTTCACCAGGCATGATTAAAACTGGTTCACCTTTTGAAGCCAACCGCTGGCTGATGGTGGGATCATTATAGGCATGTTCGCTCATGAGAACTTTGGTCACCGTCTGAATATCATTTTTATCAAATAACCAGACCTCAAAAGCAGTAACCTTTTTTGGATCGCCAACTCCGATCGTGTCAGAAATGCCGACACCACATTCACCCAGGAATTCACCGGTCGGCGAATCAATGCTGAAAGAGTCATCATATAAATCATCACCCAGCATATATGTGGTCATGAACTGTGAAACTGGAGGGGACTGACCCTCAGCGGCATAATCCGTGTGTTCCGCTTCTCGATTGTACTCAATAGCTTGCTGCATAGGAGATCCAATTCCAGCACCAGGTTTTCGCTTTCTTAATACCAGAACATATACCAGGGCCCCACCCACTATCAGCGTCAAAGCGCAAAAGATCACCAGGAGCATAACCGGGCTGATTCCCGCTTTTTCTTCTTCCGCTGGAGCGGTCACAACAGGTTGTTCTTCAGCTGGCAACGCTGATTCAACCTCAGGTTGAATCGGTGTCAAAGAGCCTTGAGCAGCATTGATGAATCTCGCCGCCCAATCTGGATTCACGGTGGGATCTGCCAACACTGAATTAAAAACCTCTTCAGCTTTTGAACCAAATTCATCCCACCTTGCCTTTGCTCTTGCGTCATCCGGGTTAATGCCATAAGACTCAATCGACATACGCATGTAATCTTGCTGCAAATCTTCCCGAAGTTGTTGTGGGCCAGCATCAGTCCACCTTACAGGAATCAGCCCCCAACCCAAAATAGGAAGTCCAATTATCAGACCCAGAAGAAAACCGAGTCCAGCGGCGACAAGAGGTTTGTTTACAAGCTCACGAATCTTTTCCATTTTATGCTCCTACAGATTCACTAATCCAAGTAGTGCTTAGTTTAGAACCAGATTAATAATTCAGATTTCTCATATTTTAGAACAAATTTCACAGGAAAGCAATTACATTACCCGATTCAAGTATTCTGTTGCAATTTTCATGCCTTCTCAGAAGCAATCTGCTCAATATGATCTCGCAAAAACGATTCTTCACAGCTCAAACACTTAACCTCTGTTTTGTTAGCGATCACCAGCGTCCCATTGCAGTTTGGGCAATGGGTGGAAATAGGCTCCTTCCATGAAGTAAACTGGCATTCAGGGTAATTTGAACAACCAAAAAAGACCCGTCCCTTTCTGGTTCTTCTTCTAACAATATCCCCTCCACATTCCGGACAGGGAACTCCAATCTTTTCTAACCAGGGTTCGGTATACCTGCATTCCGGGAAGTTGCTGCAGCTGATGAACTTACCATAACGGCCCCAACGAATAACCAGATCATGGCCGCATTTTGGACACGACCGCCCCACCTTTTCTAACCCGGCTTTTTGCTCAGGCATTTCATCCTGCGCGTGTTTTAGCTGGGGTTCAAATGTATTATAGAATTCGCCAACAATTTCCCGCCACTGCGCCTTCCCTTCAGCGATCAAGTCCAGATCGTCTTCCATCTGGGCAGAAAAATTAACATTGACTATATCCGAGAAATAATTAACCAGCAAATCATTTACGAGGCTTCCTGTTTCTGTTGGATACAGGCGTTTTGTCTCGCGATAAACGTATCCCCGATCCTGAATCGTCGAGAGAATTGCGGCATAAGTCGAAGGGCGCCCTATACCATACTCTTCCAGAGTTTTGACCAATGAAGCGTCAGTAAACCTGGGAGGTGGTTGTGTAAAGTGTTGCTCAGGAAGCACATGAAGCAATTTCTGTTTTTGGCCCTCCTCCAAGTTGGCTGGCACTTTCATATCATCGCCATTCTCAGAACTTTGATCCTCATCCTTGGCTTCTTCATATACCGCCAAAAAACCCTCAAAACGCAAAGTAGATCCCGTTGTTCTGAGTTGGTAATTGTGTTGATCGGATACGCCATCTATATCAACGGACAACGTATCATACTCCGCTGCTTCCATTTGAGAAGCAACAAACCGTTTCCAAATCAATTGATAGAGTTTATATTGCGCTGAACTCAGACGAGACTTTATCGCTTCCGGCACCCTCAAAGTAGAGGTAGGCCGAACCGCCTCATGAGCCTCCTGGGCACCTTTCGCTTTGGTTTTATACTGCGGCACTTCAGTAGGCACATACGCTTTGCCGTATTTTTTAATGATATATTGGCGCGCTTCCTGTTGTGCTTCACCAGCTACATTGGTTGAGTCGGTTCGCATATAAGTGATTAAACCAGTGCTGCCGCCATTCCCCACATCCAACCCTTCATAAAGTTGTTGGGCGATGGTCATCGTACGCTTTGTGGTAAATCCCAATTTTCTGGAAGCTTCTTGTTGAAGTGTGCTGGTCGTAAAAGGGGCAGAAGGTTTACGTTTTCGAACACCGCGCTTAATCTTCGAAATACGATAAGCAGCCTGCTCCATGTCTTTAACAATCTCATTGACGGAAGCTTCATCTGTCAACGCAGGATCTGATTGATCCACTTTAACAAGCCTGGCAAAAAAGCTATCTTTGCCACCTTCGGGCAGCAGTTCGGCTTGAATCGTCCAATACTCAACGGGAACAAAATTCTCAATTTCTTTTTCGCGTTCAACCACCAACCGCAAAGCCACAGATTGAACTCGTCCAGCGGAAAGGCGACTTCTTACTTTCTCCCACAACAATGGACTGATGCTGTAGCCTACGAGTCTATCTAATACTCTGCGTGCCTGCTGGGCGTCTACCAGATTCATGTCAATATGGCGTGAATGATTAAAAGCCTCATTGATTGCTTTCTCGGTAATTTCATGAAACACAACTCTTTCCACCGTTTCAGGATCAATATCAGCGGCCTCCATAAGATGCCACGCAATCGCTTCACCTTCACGGTCGGGGTCAGTTGCCAGATAAACATGCTCTGCTGTCTTCGCGACCTGCTTTAAATCTTTCACAACCGGACGTTTTTCATTCGGAACCCGATATTTTGGCTCGAAGCCATTATCAATATCAACCGATAAACTAGAACGCAACAAATCACGTACATGTCCGATGGATGCTTTTACAGTGTATCCCTTTCCCAGGAAGCGCCCAACGGTTTTTGCCTTAGCCGGAGATTCCACAATCACCAGGTTCCCATTCCGTTTGGGCTGCCGTTTTACTTTGGGAGGGGGAATCAAACCTTCGTGCTCCGGCGTTTTTCCAATGCGCACCATCTTGGTACCACATACCGGACAGACACCTCGCGTGATAGGCGCGCCAGCGCTGTTAAAGCCTGGCACCGCTTCTTTTAATTCTCGTTTCGTTTTACATTTGACACAATAAGCTTCCAACAAAACATTCTCTCCTACAGATATTGTTCGAGACCTCGCTCCTTCAACATCTTAACAAGTTCCCTGACACGCTGCGAATCACCCTTGGGGCAAATGAGGAGCGCGTCCTTTGTATTGACCACAATTAAGTCTTCCATCCCTATTGTAACAATCATTTTTTCAGGGCTATCTCCACAAACCAGACTGGATTGTGTATCAATGCCAATAAAATTATCAGACAGTATGATATTACCATTCTGGTCCGTTGGCAAAACATCATACAAGGAATCCCAGCTTCCGACATCATTCCAGCCCAAACCTTCGGCTGGCAGCACAGCAACCTGAGAAGCGTGCTCCATAATACCATAGTCTATGGTTTGCGGTTTTATTGTTGGCCAGATACCTTCAATAGTTTTTACTTTTTCGGGTGTATTCCAGGCCTTGTCAATCCGTTCCAAATCCCGATAAAGCTCAGGCATAGATTTCGCAAACTCCTGGAGAATTCGGTCAGCCCTCCAGATAAACATCCCGGAGTTCCAATCGTGGTCTCCCTGAGATATAAACTGCTCTGCAAGTTCTTTGCTGGGTTTCTCTTTAAATTTATTTACCAGGAAAACCGGGTGTCTCTTAAAAGCGTCCAGTTTTTTACCGCGTTCTATATAACCATAGCCAGTAGAGGGATAAGCTGGTTCAATACCCAGCGTTACAAGATACCCCTCACTGGCCACATTCCAGGCGGTTTCCAGCAACTGGTGGAAATAAGGCACATTTTCAATGTGATGATCTGCCGTTAATATTGCCATGCTCGCGTTGGGGGCGCGGTTCTTAATGGCAAGCGCTGCCAGCCCAACCACCGATGCTGTACCCCGCGGCATAGGTTCCAGCAAAAAGTTTTCTTCAGGTATCTCAGGACATAGCTTTTGAAGCCTGGCTGCCTGCTCTGCGATAGTAACAACCAGAATATGGTCCGGAAGGAACAATCCGTCTAAACGGCTCACGGCTAATTCAAATAAAGTTTGTTCACTTCCCAATTTTAACATTTGCTTTGGCAGCTCTTTTCTGGATAGCGGCCAGAGCCTTGTTCCTCCCCCACCAGCCATAATTACTGCGAAATAATCACTGATCATTTTTCACCATCCCTATCTGTGAACTTTTTCTAATCTGCAAGGATATAGTTCATAATACCAGCTTGTTGAACAAGACCTTTCAATTCCATCAATGTCAGTGTTGCGGAAACTTTTTCGATCGGCAGCCCGGTCTGGCGTCCTATTTCATCAATGTGAAGCGGCTCCTGACCAAGAATATGCAAGATCGTTTTCTCGAACTCGTCTTCAGGTAACACCCTGCGCGCAGAATGTCGCTTTGCTACCACTTCCAGATTTAGAAATTCCAAAAGCTCTTCCGAATCCAAAAGAGGCCGCGCGCCTTGTTGAATTAAATAATTTGTGCCTCTGCTTTGCACTCCATGAATATTTCCAGGGACCGCAAACACTTCCCGTCCCTGTTCGACCGCAAATGTCGCGGTAATCAAGGCGCCACTTTTCTTCCCGGCCTCAACCACAACCGTTCCGGTTGACAAACCCGAAATGATCCGGTTGCGGGGAGGAAAATTTACTGCTTCAGGAGGAGTTCCCAGTGGATAATCACTTACAATCGCGCCACTTTGAGTAATTTTCTCTGCGAGTGTCCGGTGTTCCGGAGGATAAATTTGGTCAATCCCACTACCAAGAACCGCTATTGTTCTTCCTCCAGCGTTCAAAGCCGCCTGGTGTGCCACCCCATCCACTCCACGCGCTAATCCGCTGATCACCGTTACGCCATTCTGAGCCAATCGTTCTGATAATTGAATCGCCACCCTTCTTCCATAGGGAGTGATTCGTCTTGTTCCGACAATCGCAATCGCAATTTCATCCTCTGGTTGAAATTTTCCGCGCACATACAACACCGGCGGCGGTTGGTGAATTTCCAACAATTTCTTGGGGTAGGTTGGGTCATCCCAGGTAAGGATATCTATTCCGTTATCTGTTGCCCGGTCTATTTCTTTTTGTATGTCAAGGTGATTTCGAACATGCAGCAGGTTTTCAATAATCTTCTGGCTTAATCCCGCTGCCCGCAAGGCATCATGGGGAGCCATCCACGCAATTTGAATATCTCCAAAGAAATTCAATAATGCTCTTAAGCGTGTTGGGCCAATCCCCTTCACATAATTGAATCCAACCCAATATGCCCTTTTGTCCATCTCTCCCCGGGGTTAAGCCCATTCAGGTGGCCTGACAACCATGGTATTAGTCAGCAGATCCACTTTCAGAATAACCGATTTCAGCGCGGGGAGCAGCATCTCCTCTCCTGTTGGAGAAAGAATCACATATACATCATTGGAGCCAGTCGATATTATTTCCACAAGTTTTCCTTGTATATTCCCCGCTTCATTCAAAACGGTCAGACCAATTAACTCATGCTGGTAATATTCACCTTCAGGCAATTTGGGCGATGAAGAAACAGTGGCGTAAACCAGTGTGTTTCGATATATTCCGGCCTGATCACGATCCTCAATCCCCTCCAGCCGGACCAAAAGTGAATTTTGATGCCACCTTCTACCAACCAGCACCATTTCCTTATGATCTTCGCCGATATACAGGGTCTGGGGAGGGTCAAATCTCTCGGGATATTCTGTAAGGATATCCATCAGGATTTCTCCCAGTACACCATGAGGTTTTCTCAAGCGGCCAATAACTAAGTATACAGGCTCGCCCGATTTGGGCGAGCCCGCATAACGACCTGATTGCCTGTCAGGAGAGTTTGATTCCATCTTCATTTTGGCTCTACAACATCGAGGGATACTTGTTTTCCCTCTCTGGCAGCAGCAACTCGCAGCAGAACACGGGTAGAATTGGCAACACGCCCACCCTTTCCAATCACTCTTCCCATGTCATCTTTCGCAACATGAAGTTCTAAACGGACTTTATTACCAGATCGCTCCTCAACAACCATCATTTCGGATGGGTTTTCTATCAGAGCGCCCGCAATATATTCAACTAACTCCTTCACAGCTTTTCCTTTCCTTGACTAAAACAAAACTTGTTGCGCCAGGGAATAGACTACTTGCTCGCCTCAACATCACGGCGAGTCCGTGGGTCAACATTTTGCTTTTCGTAAAATTCGCTTGCCTCTTGCATCAATATATCAACCGATTCGCCTTTTTTATATCGCTCAAATCGATCCATCAATCCGACAAGTTTGAAGATTTTTACAACAGCTTCGCTGGGCTGAGCGCCTTTGCTTAACCAATCGAAAATTCGATCTTCCTTAAGCTCTACTGTTGAAGGTTTTGTGCGGGGATTATAGTGCCCCAGAATTTCTAAAAACCGACCATCGCGCGGGCTTTCTTTATCAGCCGCAACAAGACGATAACTTGGTTGTCTCCGTGATCCTACACGCCGTAAACGAATTCGAACCATCGAATATTTCTCCTATTATTTTACTAGTTTAACTTTTCCAAAATTCTTATTCACAGGACCATTTGACTCACAGGCCAATTAGGGGCGCGGAAGGATGCGCTGATTGAACCAGAATCAAACAATCTATCCCAAAAAACGCGGCAAACCTCGTTTGCCCGTTTTATTTAACTGCTTCAATAATTTCTGTGTTTCCCGAAACTGCTTAAGCAACCTGTTGACATCCTGTACTTCAGTGCCAGAACCACGGGCTATACGTCGTCTTCTGCTGGCATTCAGCACCTTTGGATTGCGGCGTTCTTCAATCGTCATTGAGTTAATTATAGCCTCTGTCATTTTTAATTGCTTTTCTGCGCCGTCAACAGATACTTTCCCGGCCATCTGGCTGATATTTCCAGGCATCATATCCAAAATCTGTCCCAACGGCCCCATCTTTTTAACTTGTTTAATCTGGTCCGCAAAATCTTCCAGTGTGAATTGACCAGATAGCATTTTATCAGCATTTTCACGGGCTGTGGCCTCATCAAAAGCCTGTTCTGCTTTTTCTATGAGTCCAATAACATCACCCATCCCCAAAATCCGGGTAGCTAACCTTCCAGAGTCATAAATTTCCAGAGAATCCAGCTTTTCGCCTGTGCTCAGGAATTTAATTGGAACACCGGTTACGCTCCGAACGGAAATCGCTGCGCCTCCTCTGGCATCCCCATCCATTTTTGTAAAAATAAGCCCGGTAATGGAAAGCGAATCTCTGAACCCTTCTGCCACGTGCAGCGCTTCCTGGCCAATCATCGCATCCACAACGAGCAAAACTTCATTTGGAACAACCTTCTTTGTGATGGCCTGAAGCTCATCCATCAAAGCCTGATCTAACTGCGACCGGCCAGCGGTATCAACTACCACTACAGAATTTCCACCTTTTTGGGCAAGGTTATAAGCCCGTTCCACCAGCTTTGGCGGTGGCACATTTTCCTCATGGTAAACCGGTACGCCAATCTGTTCGCCAAGCGTCTGGAGTTGTTTCACCGCCGCAGGACGGTATGGATCTGCGGCAACCAACATCACTCGTTCCCCCCTTGATCGGAGCAACTTCGCTAATTTGGCAGACGCTGTGGTTTTACCTGAACCCTGAAGACCAGCGAGAACAATCACCCACGGTTTCTGGCCCGAAAGATTCAGCGGTTCCGCTTCGCCCAGAGTCGCAATCAACTCTTCATGAACGATTTTAATGACTTGCTGAGCGGGGTTTAATGCTCTGGAAACTTCATGCCCAATTGCCCGATTCCGAAGCCGTCCAACAAAATCTTTCACAACGCTGTAATGGACGTCAGCCTCAAGAAGTGCAAGGCGCACTTCCCTTAAAGCGCTATCCACATCCGCTTCGGATAATTTTCCTCTGCGGCGCAAATTCTGGAAGACTTGATTTAGTCGTTCGGTCAGATTCTCAAACAAAACGTAACCCTGCTATTCCCAATATAAAAATCTTCCGACACCTTCGGTATCGGCAAACAAAGATTTTAGCCTGTATAGTGTGAATGGTCAAGGGAAATATTGATGCTGTGACATTTAATTTGTAAACAACGGGGAGATATTAATGCTTTCTTACATCTATAAGCAATCAATTACCCTGACGGAATAATTATAGCGGAACTTTTTATTTGTAAAAGGGTTATATATTCTGTGTTGAAATAGATTGTTTCTCGAAATGATTTCTACTTTGTAAGGAGAATAGTATGGCAAAGGTGGCCGTTGTAACAGATAGCACCGCGAATTTCCCTTCCGGGTCAGTTGATGGGAAGTTGATTCACTCTCTTCCATTGCAAGTGATATGGGATGATCATATTTATATGGATGGTGTTGATATTCAACCTGAAGCCTTTTATAACAGGTTAAATAACTCCAAAACCATGCCTTCCACTTCTCAGGTGACTCCCCATGCGTTTAAGGAAATTTACACGCAATTATTGGATGAAGGCTATGAAATTATTAGCATTCATATTTCATCCAAATTGTCTGGCACACTGGCTTCAGCAATTCAGGCAAAGAACGAGTTCCCCGGCGCGAAAATCGAACTGTTCGATTCTGAATCAACTTCAATGGGGTTGGGTTTTCAAGTCTTTTCCGTTGCCAAAGCCGCGCAGGAAGGTGCGTCTTTGATGGAATGCCTGTCAAAAGCGGAATTTGCGCGTAAAAACACTGGCGCGCTTTTTGTTGTCAACACGCTTGAATTTCTTCATCGTGGAGGCAGAATTGGCGGCGCTGCCGCCTTTTTGGGGAACGCATTCAATCTCAAACCCATTTTAGGGCTTCAAGAAGGGAAAATCGAAGCGCTGGACAAAGTGCGCACCAAAAGCAAGGCAGTGCATAAGTTGATCGATCTTCTTGAAAAGCAGGTTGAAGGTTGCTCCAGCCTCCGAGTTTGCAGCCTGCATGCCAACGCTTCCACTGAAGCCGATATTTTGCTTGAACAATTAGAGAGAAGATTTGGCAAAGATATCATCATTGAGAGCCTGAAAACCGAGGTTAGCCCGGTAATTGGAACACACACAGGACCCGGCACTGTCGGTGTAGCTTTCGCGACGGATTTTTAATCACAACGCTTTGTCCGCGCAAAATTTCTAGCAGATCATTTTTTTCTTCTACAAAATATAATATTTTTGGATATAATTTGATTGTCGATCACCGGTACCGGTACATTGTAGGGAATAAACTATGTCCGCAAAAGTGTCTATCCTTGAAAAGACAATTAAGGAATACCAGGTGTTTTCAAACAGGCGTTTTGTAACAAAACGCCTGTTTTATCAACAATTATCTATTTTTTGTGGAGAGGGATAACAGAAAAATGAAAAAGTATCCAAAAATTGGCGTGCAAAGCGCTGAAATTTACTTACCTAAAACCGGCGTAGATTTAACAAAATGGGCAGTTATTGCCTGTGATCAATTCACCTCTGAACCAGAATACTGGGATTCGGTCGAAAAATTGGTTGGAGATGAGCCTTCTACACTTCGCATGATTCTTCCTGAAGTATATTTAGGTAAGCCAGACCAGGACCAGCGCGCAATCGACACCCAAAACGCAATGAAAGAATACCTGGAAACTGGTATCCTGACACCCTGTGACGGTTTGATTTTGGTCGAACGCACGATAAATGGGAGAACGAGAAGGGGTATCATGCTGGCGCTAGACCTTGAACAATACGACTTTACGAAGGGGTCACAAAGTCTGATTCGGGCTACTGAAGGAACAATTATTGAACGACTTCCACCAAGAATTAAAATTCGGGAAGGTGCTGTGCTTGAGCTTCCCCATATCCTGGTGTTAATTGATGACCCACAAAAAACCGTCATCGAACCGCTCCTGAATTCACTGGACAAATTACGCGAATTATATGATTTTGAGTTGATGCTGGGAAGCGGCGAATTGAAAGGTTATCTGGTTGACGACCCGGAGCTTGAATCTCAGGTCGTGAAAGCGCTGGAAGCCCTGGCCGATCCTCAGGAATTTCAGAAGAAATATGGTGTGGGGCCTGAAAACGGTGTGCTTCTGTTTGCCATGGGTGATGGCAACCATTCACTGGCTACCGCAAAAGCAATTTGGGAAAAAATGAAAACCTCAGTAGGCATGGACCATCCTTCCCGCTACGCCCTGGTTGAAATCGAGAATGTACATGATGAAAGCCTTGAATTCGAACCCATTCATCGGGTCATCTTCAACATCCACCAGGATATAAAAAAAGAACTGAAATCCTATTTTGGGGAAAACATTGACTTCGTCAAATGTGCATCTGTAGAGGAAATGGTCAAAACCGTAGAATCTCATTCAGGTGACGAACAAATCATAGGGATGATCTCCGACAAGGGAGTTGAAACGGTTCACTTCAAAAAACCTGCCTTTAATCTCCCTGTAGGAACCTTACAGGCTTTCCTGGACGATTGGATAAAACAGGGTGGCGCCGAAGAAATCGATTATGTGCACGGGAAAGACGTCGTCGCCAAACTGGGATCTAAAACTGGCAACATGGGCTTTTATCTTCCTGGTATGGATAAAAGCGATTTGTTTAAAACCGTGATTCTCGATGGCGCTTTACCACGCAAAACTTTCTCTATGGGTGAAGCCAGAGAGAAACGTTTTTACATGGAATGCAGAAAAATAAGCTGAGAACAATATCTGCCCAAAAGAGTTCAACGAATTTATCGTTGAACTCTTTTTTTAAAAAATACAAAACCTGTTCTGGCTGTATAATAATCCACATAAAGTTCTATCACTGAAAGGTATTAGTCCTGAATGCGAAAATTACTATTGGCTCTCACATTCATTATTCTGTTGACTTCCTGTACAGGTGCACAAGTCGCAACGGTGGAGCCAGCAAATCAACCTCCAGACACATCAACTCCTACAAGTGGGTTTTCTGGAAGGGCACCAGAAAAGACAATAGGACCTACCTCAAGCGTCACACCAACCATACTCCCAACCGAAATTGAGTACTATTCCCCAATTTGCACCTGCTCACCAATTGAAAACATTGCTCTGGATGAGGTCACAGAAATTATTTCCAACCCGTTTCAAATGCCTGTTCCCGGAAAAGACGATGGACACCATGGTGTCGATTTCGCTTTCTACCGCTTTAATGACTTGATCGGGATGGATGGGCTATCAGTCCAGTCAATATTGCCCGGCACTGTTGTCGCGGTTGTCTCAGACAGACCACCTTATGGCAATATGGTTATTGTCGAAACACCGCTGAGCGACCTGCCCTCAGAGCTATTACCATCACTCAATCTACCTGAAGTCCTCCCTACCGTCGAACCATTTTCAGCCCTATCCTGCCCCGAGCTTCCATCAACACCGGGCTGGGATTATAACCAAAGGTCAGTTTATTTGCTTTACGCACACATGAAAAACAAACCCAATTTCAATCTTGGTGATTCTGTTGACTGCTGTCAACCACTTGGAGAAGTAGGGACTTCTGGAAGTTCTGTAAACGAACACCTCCATCTGGAATTTCGCGTAGGACCTTCTGGTGCACGCTTCATTTCAATGGCGCATTATGATAATTCGTGTACAGATGAAGAAATGATAAACTATTGCATCTGGCGTGTTTCTAATACTTTTCAACTAATCGATCCGATACAATATATTCTTCTTCATCAAAACCAATAGTGTTGATTTGAAAACAATTTGACAGAAAAGAAACAAAGAAGATAAAATCTCAGAGCCTTGACCGGACAACCTGTCGATAAAATCAGATGAACAATCAAACTGAGCCCACAAAAAAAAGGATTTTGCCGCTGTTTTTCATTCTTCTGCTGGTTTTGAATGTTCTTCTGCTCACTCAAGTATTGAACAGTCCCCCTCCAGAGAATTCACCCGCTCCCATCTTCCTGCAAAACACCCCCACTGACAGCACTATCCCTGACGAAAGCGAAACATCTTCCGCGCAACCTCTTCAGGACACTCAACGCGCAAGTTTATTCGCAGTTGATAAAGAAAATGAGGGAGTCATTCTCCTCTCGATGGTTGATGGGTTTTATTTTCACCTCTTTGTGTACCAGCCCGAAGTTTTTCCATTAACCAGAATTACAAATTCTAACTGGGATGACATCCAGCCAGCCATCAATCCAGCCGGAACAAAAATTGCTTACAGCTCCAGACAAAACGGTTCCTGGGATATTTACATCTTGGACATTTCAAATGGCGAATCATTCCAGGTAACAGACACCCCTCAGTATGATGGTTCACCATCCTGGTCGCCTGATGGACAATGGTTGGCGTATGAAACATATATTGAAGATAACCTTGAGATCGTAATCCAGTCCATTGCGGACCCGGCAGAATCCGCCATACAATTAACTTACCATCCCGGCTCCGATCACTCGCCATCCTGGTCACCGGAAGGCAGAAAAATCGCGTTTGTTTCTGACCGTGATGGCGAAGTAGATATATGGATTGCCTTTTTAGATGACTCAGAGGATCGCTACATCAATCTTACGGAAACTGATGCTTATCTTGAAACAAACCCGGAATGGTCACCGGATGGTATCCATCTGGCGTGGTCCGCAAACATCAATGGACAGAGCAATATAATGATAATGGATACCACAAACCCCAATGCCAGTATGAAGAAGCTAGGCCCGGGCTCTGAACCAGTATGGAATGCAGAAGGGTCTTCAATTATTACAGAGATATCCCAACCCAATGAAACGCTGCTTGGTGGTTACATGGTCGGTTCAAACACCATATTAATGCAGCCGCTTCCTTTTCCAGGTAAGATACATGGATTGGATTGGAAATCTAACGCTTTCTCATCCCATATCAAAGAATTTGGGTTTGAATCCGATGCCCAAAGCCCGGTAAAGCCAGTCTGGTCCTCACAAATCACCACCAACCCAATGCCGCCAGCAAACCGGTACGGACTTGCCACGATCGAAGATGTCACGGCGCCTTACCCCTATCTTCACGATTCAATCGATGAATCCTTCAGCCAGCTCCGTGATTACATAGCTGTGGAGGTTGGTTGGGATTTTCTTGCTAACCTCGAAAGTGCTTACCAGCCCCTCACAGAACCGCCAACTTTGGATTTCGATCAGAACTGGTTATACACAGGCAGGGCTTTTTCTGTGAATCCGCTCACGCTCAACGCCGGTTGGATGGTTTTGGCAAAAGAGGATTTTGAAGGGCGAACGTATTGGCGCATCTATTTGAAAACAAGATATCAGGACGGTTCTCAGGGAATTCCTTTAAGACTTGCACCCTGGGATCTCAACGCTCGGTACGATGGCAGCTCAAAGTCTTACGAAGATGGCGGTAAATTCGACCATATTCCTGAAGGTTACTGGTTTGATTTTACAGAAGCCGCTTCCAGATTCGGATGGAAGAGACTGCCAGCCCTAAGCAATTGGAGGAGTTATTACCCTGCCACTCGCTTCAACCAGTTCATTCTGGACGAAGGTTTGGATTGGAGCGCTGCAATGGCTCAGCTTTATCCACCTGAAGCCCTCATCACTGCTACATATGTTCCAACTTATACTTTAACAGCGACCCTATCGGGGAATCAGGCTACTTCTACCAGTACCCCATTTCCATTCATCCCTGTAACACCAAGCCCGATTCCTTCACCATCCGAAACCCCGACCCCATAATATGTTTTTTAAACACTTTCTCACAAAATTGGTTCTTATTACGCTGCTTGCAAGTCTGTTATCAGCTTGTCAGGTATCTGCTGAGATGGCGAACCTGGCATCAGAACAAAGCATCCCTTCAGAAAGCGTAGAAAACTCAGAAATTGTTACCCAAGCAACACCTTTGGCAACAACTTCTATAGAAGGAACGATTGGCGTTGAACCGGCTCTGATCCTTGCACCACCGGATCAGAATCCAGTAGAACCGCTTCGTTTCACCTTTCCAACGCCTGGCCCTGAGCCAAAATCCTTATGGAGACCACCTTTATATGACGTTCCATTTGGATTAGGACCTCATGATCATTTCCTCTTTGTACGTCCCATTACCACGGACGAAGTCAACTGGCCGCTTGCCGATTACCGGTACGGAGGTATTTTCCCAGGCAGTGAGCCTCCCATCGTGCACACCGGGATTGACATTCCAAATGCGCGCGGTACACCGGTTGTTGCCGCCGGTCCCGGCAAAGTAGTTTGGGCCGGATACGGTCTTTTCGACCGGAAAGACCGGGATACAGATCCTTATGGGTTGGCCGTGGCGATAAAGCATGACTTTGGATATGAAAACAGGAACCTGTACACTGTCTACGCGCACATGGATCGAATTGATGTAATCGAAGGCCAGCGTGCAGAAACCGGAACTCAGTTGGGGGTGGTCGGAACCACCGGTTTCACCACCGGCCCCCATCTGCATTTCGAAGTCAGAATCGAAACCAACAGCTTTTACGCCACCCGGAACCCCGAATTGTGGATTGTCCCACCCCAGGGTTGGGGGGTGCTTGTTGGAAGAATGTTGAACAGTAACGGCTCTCTGTTGACTAAACAGTATCTAACGGTTGAATCTCTGGATACTGGCCGTAAATGGTCCGTGATCAGTTACGGGGAAACAACTGTCATAAGTGATGATTATTACAAGGAGAACGTTGTTTTGAGTGACCTACCCAAAGGAAAATATAAACTGGTCATTGACTATTTAGAAGATCAATATACTACTGAAATATCCATCAATCCGGGCGCGGTCACTTATTTTACCTTCAAGGGCAAGTTCGGCTTCAACACAAATTTTCCTGATCCAGCCGAAGATTCAGATTTGCAGATCCCCAAAACTTCCGATTTATAGGCAGTTTTTGCAAACCGATGATAAAATGGGTTTTAAATTTCTAAAGTACATTCTTACCCTTGACAATTTCATCAGGACGTTAGACAATTCGAGTTCCTGCTGATCTGATAAAATATTTTCAGCAAAATTAGAGGAGGTAGATAAACCATGTCTGGTTTAACCAAAAAATCGATCTGGGGTGTAGCGCTTATCATCAGCGCGCTTGTTATGTCCGCTTGTAATGGTACACCACCAGAACCAACCCCCGACGCGAATATGATCTATACTGCTGCCGCGCAGACCGTTCAGGCTCAACTCACTCAAGAAGCTCTCCTGAACCCCACAGCGACCAACACCCCTGAGCCCACCAATACCCCCCAACCTACTTCAACCCTGGCTGGCATCCCCACACTTCCGCTCCCTGGTGCGGTGACACCTGGCAGCGTTCAGATCACTCTGCCGGCGATTGCAACTGCAACTCGCCAAGCCGCACCTGTTGCGGACAAAGCGGAATGGGTAACACAAAGTCCTGCAGATAACACAGAACTGCCCAATGATGTGGATTACGACATTGTATGGACGTTGAAAAATACCGGCACCACCACCTGGACAACAGATTACATCTACCGGTTCTATGCCGGTGACACCTTACACCAGAAATCCAGCTACAAACTCCCGAAAACAGTTGCGCCTGGCGAATCAGTGGATCTGACTGTAGATGGAAAGACTTCTGGCCTGAAAGGTGAAAAAACTGCCACCTGGGTCATTACAAACAAAGACGGTGCCAACTTCTACGCCTTCACCGTCACATTAAAATTCACCGGGAAAGAAGCCACCGCATCCAATCCTACCGATCTGCCGCTCAAAATCCTTTGCTGTGACAATGCGGCTTCTGGCGCTGAACCATCCAATGTTTGCAAGAATTGGAGAGATGACGAAGGATACTTCACCATGAAGGAAGCCTGTGACGATTACGGTCGTCCATATAAAGGCCCTGACGTATAAAGAGTTGACAAAACCATAGGAATCTGGCCGGGGAATAAAAAAACCCCGGCCTTTTCTCATCATATGTCAAAATGATATTATAATTATGGCTGTCAATTGACAATTCGAAGGAGAATACCATTATGACAAAAAAGTCATCTTTAATTATTTGGTCCAGCCTGTTGATCCTGATTGTTTCCGTGATGGGTTGCGCGCCAGTACCAGCCGCTGAACCCATTCCGGCACCAACGCTGGACATGAATGAAATCCGCACCGAGGTGGCCCAAATTGTTTACGCGGAATTGACCGCCCAGGCTGCCGCCAACCCCACCGCTGAACCTACCCAGGAACCTACTCAAGCGCCTCAGCCCACTGAAGCCGTGGATGTTGAAGTTGCAGCCACTGCGCTCCCCACCTTCACGCCACTGCCCACAGCGACCACAAAGGCTGTGGTTTCCAGCGGCAAACCCGCCCCAACCCAAAACAATTACACCGATCAGGCCACGTTAGTCAACCTCAAACCCGCCAATTGGACATTCCTGGAATCCAATTATGCTTTCGACGCGGTCTGGGTGATCAAGAATACCGGGAAACGGGTTTGGAACGAGGATTTCTATTTCAAAGGCGTGGATCTGAACGGTAATGAATTTGGACCCACTTATCTTCCCAACAGCAACCTTGGCATTAATGACACTGTTGAGCTTGTGGTGGATATGGTAGCCCCGGCATTTGTTGAAGGTGGCAGAAATACCCACACCGCTTATATCCACGTGGTTAATGACGATGGCGTATCATTCTTTTCATCCTCACTAAGCATTACGGTGCAAAAATAAATTTGCCGCTTCTTCTCGAACATGACCATAAAAGAGCGCATAAAAGCCGAGGGTTATGCTCTCGGCTTTTCATTTGTGGGTTTTACACCTCCTGATCCTCCCGGACACTATGCCATCTATTCGGATTGGTTGGATGCTGGCCACTACGGGACAATGCATTATCTGGCAACACAGCGCAATCGAGAAAGACGGGCAAACCCCCAACTGATTCTCCCCGAATGCAAAACCATCATTGTCCTTGCCGCCAATTATCCCAATCCGCTTTCTTTTCCTGAATCCACCGGAGAAAAGACGTTTGGAAGGATCGCTGCTTACGCCTGGCCACAGGATGACTACCATATCACCCTTCCCCCCTTGCTTGAAAAACTGGTCCAGTCTATCCAAACCATTTTCAGTAAACCGATAAAGTACCGGTGTTACACCGATACCGGCCCCATATTGGAACGTGAATTTGCCCGGCGCGCAGGGCTGGGTTGGATCGGAAAAAACACCTGTCTTATTTCTCCAGATCTTGGCTCTTTCCTCTTTCTGGCTGAAATCCTGATCGATCAGTTCATTGAACCCGATCCCCCCTTTACAGCAGACCGATGTGGAAGCTGTACAAAATGCATTGATTCCTGTCCCACACAATGCATCTTGCCAAACCGCACCATAGATGCATCCAGATGCATTTCATACCTTACCATTGAGAATAAAGACGCAGTTCCAGCCAGTCTCCGGTCGAATCTGAGTAACTGGGTTTTCGGCTGCGATATTTGCCAGCTGGTATGCCCCTGGAACCATAAAACAAGAGAGACCGCTGTATCACCCATTTTCAAGAATACTGCCCATGTCAGGGTTGATTTACAACAAGAGATTCAACTCAGTTCCCAGGAGTTCAACCAGACGTACCGGAATTCACCCGTTAAAAGAGCAAAAAGGAAAGCGTACCTGCGAAATCTGGCAATCGCTCTGGGGAATACGCGTAACCCGGAAATGATTGATCTCATCATGCGGGTTTTACAAACCGAAACCGAACCTTTGATCCGAGCGCATCTTATTTGGGCATTGGGCAACATTGGTACTGTCAGAGCAAGAGAAATCTTGCTTCAGCTTCAGGCTGAGGAAAAGGATCCACAATGTATGATAGAAATAGCAAGCGCACTGGTAAAATAGAACTGTGTTGATTAGTGAAAGGAAAATTATGCCTGTCAGTAAAAATCAGTTTAATCTCCCTCTTATTCCTATCCTGATTTTAGTAAGTTTTCTGGTTGTTTCTTTGTCCTCGTGCGCTTCAAGCGCAGAACAGGAAAATATCGCGTCTCCTTCACCAGATTTCGACAGAATATCAACATCCGCGGTTGAAACTTTCCAGGCGCAGTTATCCGCCACTTCTGCCATGCAACCCACTCAGCAGCCTACAACCACTCCTACCCCGCCGCCTTCCGCATCAACACCCGCCCCAACAAATAATGCGCAAATCGTTGACACCAATGTATATCGGGCGGAACTGATAAACCAATTCCCAGCTGACAACGACAATGTTATCATCGGCGAACATTTTGACATGGTCTGGACTATCCGAAATATGGGAACAGAAGTCTGGAACGAAAACTATAAACTTCGCTTTGTAGAGGGCTGGCCGCTAGGCAAATATGAAACTGTGAACCTGGATCGGCTGGTTTATCCCAATGAAGATGTTGATATTTTGGTGGATATGGTCGCCCCTCCCAGACCAGAAACTGCTGTCAGCTACTGGCAGCTTGTTAATGATCGGGGAGAAACCTTTTATACGGTTAGCATTCGAATTAAAGCGATTCTTCGTCCAACAGTAACCAAAACTCCAAAATGATCAGGGCAGCCATTGCGGAATAGCCGCGTTCTCAATGATCAGCCTGGAAATTCCGCTGCCCCGATCCCATAACAGAATCTCCGGTGTTGCTTCGGAGCTTCCCAATAAATATCTTTGATAAACCACCTGCTTCCCGGTCGGTCCCCAGTGAAAACCCCCATGCGAGTAATTATGATCGGCGGTGATGGGCTCAAACTTTTTTGATTCCAGGTCAACCAGCCAGATCTGACTGCTCGATCTTCCATTGGTCAATTGTTCCCGCCGGCCAACAATAATCTCTTTACCTCTGGGTGAATAATCGGGTGCAAAATAGTCCACCATATTTTGGTTCTGTGTAAACAAAGGCTCAGTAATTTCTGCTTCAAAGTCAACCAGACTCAAACCGGTAAACGACTGAATTCCCACAAGATACTCCGAAGGAATCAGCATCTTACTGCCGTCAGGCGACCAGACTCCCGCTTCCTGCCCGGTAGATTGGAGATTTGTTATTTCTAGCTTCTCAAAATCAAAGATTCGGAATAAGCCATTTGACAAATCCAGAAATGCCAGACGGTCACCCATCGGAGACCATACACTGCCTCTTCCATAGATGGTAGGGTCATCAACCAGCAGCGAAGATTTTTTACCTTTTATATCAACCAGCCAGATCGTAGAACCTTCCAAATGTTCACCTATCCCTGATGCCGCTCTGCTATACGCAATTTTTAATCCATCAGGACTGATAGCTGGCTCTATGCACGCTTCATTACCGCAGTCAACCAGTTTTTTGGGATTTCCACCATCCCGGCCTATGGTCCATAAATCGTACCCTCCCGAAGCGTTTGTCACAGAAAACGCGATCAGTTCGCCGTCCTTTGATACTGTGTAATCATATACTTTTCCACCTGTATTTGTGAGCTGCGTATTCGTGCCACTTATGGGATCATATTTCCACAATTCAGTTTGCCCGCTTGCCGGGTAAAGAAAAACCAGCTGCGGATCACGAATCGAAAATGGCCATACTGCTGTTTCCTCAATCGGTCTTCCTTCCAAACTTTTGGAACCAGGCTGAAGCACAAGTTCATACTCTCCGGGTTCAGGTGGTGTCTCAGGCCATATCCACAAAGTCTTTTGCACCCACTTAAAACGTACTTCGACCTGTGGGACAACACTGATTCTTTCTTCTACCGAAGCTGTATCCATCAACTCAGTAAAATCCAAACGCGCTGGCCCCGCGGCACCGATATGATTCACTTGAGGAAAAACAACTTCCACCTGGCTCCGGGTGAAAACCAAAAAGAAAATAATGGCAAACCCAAGGATAAACAACCCTGCAACAACCTTCATTACATCTGTTTTTTTCATAAACACTGCCCAATAGCTTTTCAGCTCATTTTGCTTCTTAGTACAACCCAATAACTATACACTGGATGGTTAAATTTTGGCTTAATTATGATTAACCAAAACCATCGCTGCTCAGGAAATTAAGAAAGTTCCCCGTTCTAAGGAGCGGGGAACTTTTTGTTTATAGCACAGATATTCTATTCAGTTGGTGTAATTGTTGAACCCGGACTGGTTGTGGCTGTAGCCGCAGAAGTGCTGGTAGGCGCAATTGTAAGGGTTGGCGTTACCAGGTAAACACGCACAATCAGCTCCTGTCCGGCAAAAATTTCATTGGCATTTTCCAGTTCATTCTGTAACATGATATCTTCTACAGTTGTGTTGAACCGTGACGCGATAATATCCAGGGTTTCACCGGATTTTATGACATATGTAATTTTTGTACCTCTGGGCAAATCCGTTGGAATTGGCGTCTCAGTTGGCAATTCTTGCCCAGGTGCCGGAATCAGGATTTTATCACCAGGATTGATTGGACAGGTTGAGCCAAAATTGTTTAGCGCGAGTAAAACCACCAGGTCTACCTCAAATTGTTGCGAAATACCCCAGCAATTATCATTTTCTTGAACCGTGTATTCAAATGGTCCGGATGGCGTCGGGGTGTTGGTCATCGTCGGTGTATTGGTAACGGTGGATGTGAAGGTCGGTGTTGATGTGGGTGTAACCGGAGTGGGCGTTGCGGTATTAGTAGCAGTGGGTGTCGCGCTTGCGAAAATGGAAAGTTTCGGACCATCTGATGAAGTAAACCACACCACCAGAATGATAACCCCCACCACAACCAGCAATATTGCCAACCCCCTTATCAACATAGGCATCATCTTTTGACGCTTCTTATAAGCGTCTATAACGCTTTGGGGAGATTCTTTATCAGTCATAAATGTACCTGCTTTTTCCAATTAGTCGAACTAATTTTTTTTAAAGTTATTGTCCAGTCACCTGTAATTTGATATTCTACCTGATATCCTCGATTCTGGCGAATCGTTCCTTGTAATGATTTTCTTGCAAATATTTTCTGAGGAAATCACCGGTGTACGACTCTGCCGCCTCACAAATCTCTTCTGGAGTGCCGCATGCGATCAATTGCCCTCCCCGATCTCCACCTTCCGGGCCCAGATCAATAATGTAATCAGCCACTTTGACAATGTCCAGGTTGTGTTCAATGATCATTACTGTATTTCCTGAATCCACCAGCCTTTGCAATACTTCGATCAGCTTATGTACGTCTGCCGCGTGCAATCCAACCGAAGGTTCATCCAGAACATACAATGTTTTTCCGGTAGCTCTGCGGGAAAGTTCTTTACTGAGTTTTACCCGCTGCGCTTCCCCGCCCGACAATGTTGGCGCGGGTTGGCCGATTTTAACATAGCCCAACCCGACATCTTCGAGTGTCTTCAACCTTGAAATGATTTTAGGAAAAGCGGAAAACAACTCAATCGCGCCGTCAACAGTCTGGTCCAGAACATCAGCGATTGATAGACCTTTGAATTTTACTTGCAGGGTTTCCCGATTAAATCTGCTCCCATGGCATACATCACAGGGAACATAAACATCTGGTAAGAATTGCATTTCAATCTTTAATTGGCCCTGCCCCTGGCAGGCTTCACAACGTCCGCCGTGTACATTGAACGAGAACCTCCCCGGTTTATACCCTCTCATTTTGCTTTCAGGCAGTTCAGTGAAAAGTTTTCTGATCTCATCAAACATACCGGTATAGGTACTTGGGTTCGAGCGCGGCGTCCTGCCAATCGGGCTCTGATCAATATTGATCACTTTGTCAAGTTCTTCAATCCCCTCAATTCGCTCATATTCACCCGGTTGAGCGCGCGCGCCGTTCAGATCGCGGGATAATGCCTGGTACAAAACATCAATCATCAATGTAGATTTCCCGGAACCGGAGACGCCTGTGATACACACCAATTTTCCCAGGGGGATGGTGACATCCAGGTTCTTCAAATTATTTGCTTTGGCGCCAACAATCCGCAGGTGTTTTCCATTACCCTTTCTTCTTTTCGTTGGTACCGGCACCTGAATGCGCCGTGATAAATAAGCGCCAGTCAAAGATTCCGGAGAAGCGATAATTTCCTCTACCGGCCCCTCGGCAACCAGTTCACCACCGTGTTCTCCGGCACGAGGTCCTAAATCCACCACCCAATCCGCGGCCAGAATAGTCTCTTCATCATGTTCGACTACCAGAACTGTGTTTCCCAGGTCCCGCAAACCCTTCAACGTATCCAAAAGACGGTTATTATCCCGCGGGTGCAAACCAATGGAAGGTTCGTCCAGCACATACAACACACCCATCAACTGCGAGCCCACCTGGGTCGCGAGTCTGATCCGCTGGGCTTCTCCACCAGATAAGGTGCTTGCTGACCTTTGCAGCGAAAGATAATCCAGCCCCACATTTACCAGGAAACCCAATCGCGATTCGATCTCTTTGAGAACTCGATCCGCAATTGCTTTCTGGCGCATATTAAGAGGTGTTTCAACACCCGCCAGGCGCCTGACCCAATCCAAAGATTTTACAACCGGCCAACCTGTCACCTCAATGATATTGTTGTCAGCAACGGTTACCGCCATGGCTTCTGCTCGCAAACGAGTCCCATGACAGACAGGACAAACCTGTTCGCTCATATATTCCATAATTTTGCGGCGGATATACTCGGACTGCGTTTCTCTAAACCGACGTTCTAAATTTGAGACGACACCTTCAAAAGAAGTCCGGATTAACGATCTTCGATCATTGCGCCCATAGAAATTGACCTGTATCTCTTCTTCACCAGTGCCGTACAAAATCACATCCAGCTTTTCTTTGGATAGGCTCTTCACTGGGACCTCAAGATCAATGTCATAATGATTCGCCACTGCTTCCAGCATCTGCCAGTAATAGCCGCCCTGGTCTTTGCCCCTGCCACTACTCCATTCCAGGGCGATAATCGCTCCCTTTTTCAGGGGTAAATTTTTATTGGGAATCAGTAGATCAGGGTCAACTTCCAACTTACTGCCCAACCCCTGACATTCAGGGCATGCGCCATAAGGAGTGTTGAATGAAAATGTGCGAGGTTCAATCTCTGTTAAACTTACCCCGTGTTCAGGGCAAGCTAAAAATTCAGAAAACATGTAATCTTTGGGGGGCTCTTCAGACAGATTATGTATGGTTATATAACCTTCGCCAACTTTCAATGCGGTCTCTATTGAATCCGTCAACCTGGATCTGGCTTCACGGGCTTCTTTTTCATCCGCCGGTTTATTCAGCACCAATCTGTCAATTACCGCCTCTATCGTATGGATTTTATATCGATCAAGCGCAATCTCTTCATCCAAATTGTAAACAGTTCCATCTACCCGAACCCTCAGAAACCCGGCTTTTCGGATTTCCTCGAAAACAGCCTGGTAGGTACCTTTTCGTCCCTTGACAAGAGGAGCAAGAATCAAAAGCCGGCTGTCTTCAGGTAAAAGATCAACCAATTCAACAATTTCCTGTGCAGATTGTTTCACAACTTCTCTGCCGCAAATGGCACAATGTGGCACACCCACGCGGGCGAACAACAAACGTAAATAATCATAGATTTCGGTGACTGTTCCAACGGTAGAACGCGGATTCCGTGAAGTTGCTTTCTGATCAATCGAAACTGATGGAGATAACCCTTCAATGGAATCCACATCGGGTTTGTTCATCTGTCCCAAAAACTGGCGGGCATATGCTGAAAGCGACTCGACATACCTTCTTTGGCCTTCCGCAAAAATTGTGTCAAAAGCAAGGGAAGATTTCCCGGAGCCGGACAAACCTGTGATTACAACCAGTTTATCTCGGGGAATCTCAACGGTTATATTCTTTAAATTGTGTTGCCGCGCACCCACAACGCGAATTACATTATGTGACATATCTTTCCTTTACGGCCTTACGGTTTTCATCATCCAAATTGTAGATATTCTTGCAAACCTGTATTATAACAGAACACTTGATCAAGGAATTATTTGGTTCACAACAATTTAGTCCACAGCAACTGAAATCAAATGTATAATCCATCTATCGTTATTCTACTCGTCAGGAGACCCTCCAATGAACAATGATAACAAACAACACCGCAAAGCCATCAATGCCTGGACAATGTATGATTGGGCAAATTCCGCTTTTGCTACAACAATCATGGCTGCTGTTTTACCTGTCTATTATTCCTCGGTGGCCTCGCGAGGGTTGGCTCCAAGTGACGCCACTGCCAATTGGGCTTTCACAACCTCTATTGCGTTGATTCTGGTCGCAATCTTATCCCCAATTTTAGGCGCCATGGCAGATTTCAGTGGTTCCAAAAAACGCTTTCTGACTTTTTTCGTTTTTATGGGGGTCACCGGCACTGCTTTGCTCTATCTGGTGCGTTCGGGTGATTGGCTCATGGCTTCTCTCTTTTTTATTCTTGGAAGCATAGGTTTTAGCGGCGCCAATGTATTTTACGATTCCTTACTGCCACATGTTGCTCATCCAGAAGAAATTGATCAGGTCTCTTCAAAAGGATACGCAATGGGTTATCTGGGCGGGGGATTGTTATTAGCTGTCAATCTGGCAATGATTCTCATGTCGCCTGACCATCTCACTGAATTAATGAGCAGGTTGTCCTTCCTGATGGTGGCTGTCTGGTGGTTTGTCTTCACCATTCCGTTATGGCGTCATGTCAAAGAGCCTCCTCGCAGAGTATTACTGGGAGAAGAGCACCAAAATCCTGTTTCAGCAAGCCTGGGGAGATTGGTTAAAACATTTTCCAAGATTAGAAAATATCGCCAACTGATGAAGTTTTTCGTTGCTTTCTGGTTGTATAACAATGGGATTGGCACAATCATCTATATGGCAACAATTTATGGAACTGAGCTCGGGTTCAGCAGTTCTACCACCATTGGAACATTGCTCATGGTTCAATTTGTGGCGATCCCCTTCTCGTTTGCATTTGGTTGGCTGGCTAAAAAAATTGGCACCAAACAATCTATCCTTCTCAGCATTTTGGTTTATTCTGGCATCGCTGTCGCTGGATATTTCTTGCAGCGCGAAATTCACTTTTGGCTTCTTGGTTTTGCGGTTGCCACTGTGCAGGGAGGCAGTCAGGCATTAAGCCGGTCGCTTTGTGGAAGAATGATGCCAAAAAGTCAATCCGCGGAATTTTTCAGCTTCTTCAGCGTCAGCGAAAAAATTGCCGGAACCGCCGGACCGCTGATTTTTGGTCTGGTGAGTAAATTAATGGGAGGCAGCAGGTTGAGTATTGTCTCTCTGATCATTTTCTTTGTATTGGGTGGCGCTTTACTGATAACAGTAAAAGAACAGGAAGGGATACAGGTGGCCGAAGCGGAGGAAGCCTCATTCATACTATCTCCGATACAAACCAGCTGATAAGCCCGGGTTTTTTCTGTACAGAATCGATCACTTTGAAAAATATTGTAAAACCAGATAAAGACGCTCTTCAACATTTTGGGGAGCGTCTTTTGGCAAAGATTGTAAAGCAGTTTGGGCTTCCACCACACTATAACCCAAGGAAGTTAATGCTTCAATAATTTCCGTATCCAAATCAGAAACACGCAGGTAGCCGAATTCTTCCTCACTACCAACGCGCCCCTGTAAGGACAGAATTATTTTCTGAGCCCCTTTCTTACCAATTCCAGGAACTCTGGCAAATATATCAGGTTGCTCGCTCAGAACGGCGTTGCGAATCGCGTCAACCGACAAGGTAGAAAGTATACTCAAAGCCGTTTTTGGTCCCACTCCATTTACACCAATCAGCAGCGAGAAAAATTCCCGCTCAACTTCCTTTTCAAAACCAAACAACATCAAAGCGTCTTCCCGGACAACCAGATAAGTGTGCAGAAATATCACATCACCAGGGTGGTGCTGTTCCAGAATACTCTTTGGGACATAAGTTTCAATACCTAAACCACCCAAACGGATTACAACTTTATCTTTTTGTAGCGAAAGCACTTCCCCATTGATACAGGCGATCATTTATTCCTCACAATCATCAAACCCCGAAAATTCACACTTACATGGCGCGGCGTTGATTAAATATCTCATACAGAGTGACCCCTGTTGCAATTGCCAGATTTAAGGAGTCGCTTCTGCCCACCATAGGAATTCGAACAATAGCATCACACAGTTCATGATATTCAGGATGAAGGCCCTGTCTTTCGCTGCCCATCAACAATATCATTGGATCCGGATAAGAAATCTTCTGGTAATCCAAATCGGCTGCATCTGAAGTCGCAATTACAGCAATCTCGTTTTCACGTTTCCATGCCTTAAACTCCATAAAATTGGCAAATATGATCTTTTGCGAAAACAAAGCCCCCATGCTTGCTCGTGTGGCAGCAATACTATATGGATCGGTTGATTGGTCCAATAAGATCAGCCCCTTGCCTCCTACCGCGTCACTGGTTCGTAAAATTGTCCCTAAATTTCCAGGGTCTTGAATCGAATCCAACGCTATCCATAAATCTCCCTTTTGTAGGTTCAATCCTTGAATAGACTGTTTTTTTTGTAAAAGTACCGCGGCAAGCCCTTGAGGACCATCCTTTGTGGAAATACTTTTAAATACTTCTTCGGAAGTCTCTAAAACTTCCAACCCTTTCTCTTTGAAATATTGCACGATTTTCCAACCAAATTCACTTGACAGTAAGTCAGGAGAATAGATCAGATACTCAAATTGCGCGTTTTGTTCAAAGGCTTCCCCAACAATCCGTAAACCTTCAACAAAAAAGCTTCCGGTTTGCGACCGCTCTTTATGGCTGCTCAATTTGCGAATCTGTTTTATCCGGGAATTCGAAGTACTGGTAATCATGATTGAAAACAATTAATCCAATTATCTAGATAGCCGATCAATCCTATAGCGATGTAGGAAACAAACCGCAACGGCAAGCGCATCCGCTGCATCGTCCGGTTTGGGGAGATCCTCCAAACTTAGCAATGCCTGGATCATTAGTTGGATTTGTCTCTTTTCTGCACTTCCATAACCAGTGATAGCCTGCTTGATTTCCAATGGCGTGTATTCAGCAACCTCGATTTCAGCTTCTGCCAATGCCAACATGATCACGCCACGGGCCTGCCCCACAGACATCGCAGTAGTAACATTTTTATGAAAAAACAACTTCTCCACCGCGCCAAACTCGGGGCGGTGGAGAAATATTAAATCTGTTAATTGATGAAATAAAGATTGAAGCCTTTTTTCCATAGGCATCTTTGCAGGAGTCTCGATCACACCATAATCAACGACTTGCAGAGAGCCTTGATCTGTTTCCCGGATTATTCCGTAACCAGTCGTTGCGGTACCGGGATCAATGCCTATGGTTATCATTCCAGACTATTCCGACTCCAGTTGGACAAGAGCCTCCTCTGTTATGCTCAAATTCGAATAAACGTTTTGAACATCGTCCAGGTCTTCAATCCTTTCTATCGCTTTCAAGACCTGTACCGTATCATTGATATCCAAGTCCATCTCCTGATTTGGCACCATTCTCAATTCGGCGTCTTCAGGCTGAATTTTTTTGGCTCTTAGCAGGTCATTCACGGTTTTGAAGACTTCAACAGGTCCAACGATTTCATAGTATTCACCGTCCTCTTGAACATCATCAGCACCGCCTTCAACCGCCAATTCAAATATCGCATCAAATTCATGCCCTTTAGCGGGGATACTGAAATAAGACACTCTTTTGAACTGCCAGGCCACAGAGCCGGGATCTGCTAAAGTTCCTCCAGTCCGGCCAAGAGCATGCCTGAGTTCAGCAACGGTCCGGTTACGGTTCTCCGTCATGCAATCAATCATGAGAGCAACACCATTCGGCGCATAACCTTCATAAAAAATCTGCTCGATCGTGACACCATCTTTTCCCTCGCCGGTACCCCGTTTAATTGCCCGATCGATGCTGTCTTTGGGCATATTTTGAGCCCGCGCTTTATCAACAGCCAGACGCAGCCTGAAGTTTGATTCCGGATCACCACCTCCCTCTCGAGAAGCCATCGCGATTTCCCGTGCCAATCGCGTAAATATCTTACCCCGTTTTGCGTCTTCAGCGCCCTTTTTACGTTTGATCGTTGACCATTTTGAATGACCAGACATATTTAGATCTCCGATATTTTTCCAATTTGATTGATTTTTATCTTTTTCATTATACCATGCGCGATCTTTTCCATAGCAAACTTCAGCTCATTTATGGAAGCAGTCTCCCCGCAATCGCTCCGGAAGAAAATGCCCACTGCAAATTATAACCGCCGCAAGGCCCTATCACATCAAGGACTTCTCCTGCCAGATATAAACCACGCACGATTTGGGATTCCATTGTGGCCGGATTAACTTGCCTCACATCAACACCACCTGTAGACACCTGCGAGAACTGGAAATCCCTGGTGCCTTTAACTTTCACCGTAAAATTTTTTAAGTTTTCGAACAACTGGTTCAGCTGGCTTTCTGCTATATTCCCAATCATCTCATTTTCAGCAATCTTTGATCGTCTCAATGAATACACGCATAATTTTTGAGGTAAAACAGATTCCAACAACGCCTTAACTGGGAAGCCTCCATCTCGATACCTTGAGACCATTTTTCTCAAAAGATATTCCTGTCTGGAGAGAAAATTTATTTTCAATAGCATACCATCATTCTGATGCAGATTTACCAGATGGCTGATATCCATTACCGCCGGACCGTTCACTCCCCAGGATGTAAAAATCATGTTACCTGTTGCTTCACCCAGCACACTACCTTTTTTGACTAATGAAGCGGTAACATCTAACCGCACCCCTTGAAGTGCATGGATCGCGCTCATATCAGTCCTGATCGGAGCCAATGCGGGCAAAACAGGCACAATGCGATGCCCTAACTCGCTTAGAGTGTCAAACAACTCTCCACTCGAGCCCAGGCTGGGATACGCTTTTCCACCTGACGCGACAATTAATCTATCCACAAAGAATTCTTTTTCAGAATCAAAAATGCGAAACCCCTTCGGCTCTCGTAAAATGCGGGTAACCTTTGTGTTTATAATTTTCCTTACCCCAGATACATCTAAAACAGCATCTAAAATATCCACTACGTTACTTGCGGAATTAGAAATCGGATAGAACCAGCCGTCATCGGTGGAGTACAACGGAATACAAAGTTGTTCTAAGTAACTTACTAACTCCTGGTGTCCAAAATCACGTAACACCGTCCTCACAAAAGATTTGTCACCGCTATGATAAACACTCTCGTGGACCCTTGCATTGGTAATATTGCATCGTCCCCCACCTGTGACCAATAATTTTCTTCCCACCCCCGGATTTGAATCAAATAGTATAACCTGCCAACCAGCTCTCGCTGCGACAATGGATGCCATTATTCCCGCGGGCCCTGCTCCTATAATCCCAACACTTTTGTTCATTACCTTATCTTTATCACCTTTTTCTTATACTCAAGACAGGCATCCAATTAGAGCAAACAACTTTTAACAAAACCGAAACTACTTGTATTGATAAAACCCGCAATAACTGCCTTCTAAATAATCACTGATCGGAATTGGGTTTGGCTACAATGACTAAACGATGTGTGTTGCTTTCATACGGCCAGCAGGTAACCAGAGTTAACCTTTCATCCGCCGAGGGCATAATCCAACGTGCATTTTCCAATCTTACCTCTGCCGAAGCCTTACGTTCGGGCAAAATCATTTTATTCACAACCACATACCTGAATTCGTTTCCCTCTCCGTAAACCGATATCAAATCACCGGGTTCTAATTTCTCAAGATCAACAAATACTCTTCCATGCACATTATGATGTCCATTTAAGACTGTATTCCCCACCTCGCCCAATCTGGCTGAAGTAAAATGCCACCCAACAGCAAACTCGTTGGGAGCCAACCATTGCTCATACTGCTTGGCCTCCAACCAGGTTTTTTTCAAGCTTGCTTCAACAATTGGTGCAATCAATTCAATTTTGGGGATGACAATCCGTCCAGGAACAGCAACCTTTTGCTGGCTATCCACAACCTCAATTTCACTGCTGCTTTCAGACTCAATAACACCATCACTCACAGTTGCCGGCAACCCCTCAGACACTTCAATGGTTTGATCAGGCGGGCCTGATAAGAATTGCTGGTCTTCATCTTGCGCGACTCCTTCCACCGGCACGGCATAAGGGAGAAATCCTTCATCAACAACGATTTCGCCATCACGATCTGAAATGCCGGTTTGGAGCGTGCCAATCGCTCCACTTATTCCCCAATAGAGCAATAACGCGCCGAAAACGAGTAGAAGCAACGAGTTAACATTCAATCCAAGTTTATTTTTCATAGACCATTCTACCAATATGAATTTCGGTGCATCCTGAAACAGAATGCACCGAAATTATAATCCAATACAATGATCGTTATCTGATACGGTTATTAACTACCCCCTGTAAAACAAAAGCAATACCCAGGAAGATCAAACCAAAGTTGACAAACATTGCCTGCCAATCATTAATGTCTGCCGGCATCAAATTCCATCCGGTCAAATCTGCTCCTGTAACTGGAATAAGCAGCGCGTCATCGCTTGCAGCCAAAGGCGCAGGGAGAGTCGCCAGAACCAGATCCTGGGAAGGTGTACCGACAGATCCTTCTGGTACCGGTGTACCCGAGAGCAGTGTTGACCCTGAGCCAGGCGTCGGGGTTGCTTCATCCCCTGAGCCAGGTGTCGGTGTCGCTTCATCCCCTGGGCCAGGTGTCGGGGTCGCTTCGCCCCCTGGGTCAGGTGTCGGGGTCGCTTCGTCACCCGGGTCAGGGGTCGGGGTCGCTTCGTCCCCTGGGTCAGGGGTCGGGGTCGCTTCGCCACCTGGGTCAGGGGTTGGGGTCGCTTCGTCTCCCGGGTCAGGTGTCGGGGTCGCTTCATCTCCCGGGTCAGGGGTTGGGGTCGCTTCGTCTCCCGGGTCAGGTG
>Ga0068714_10000695_pt1 | contig 60157 bp, 64 predicted proteins | sample MTBNYHSulfiMetaG_FD_62988 | JGI IMG/M metagenome (GOLD analysis project Ga0068714, IMG submission 62988) | Enrichment culture microbial communities from rom New York Harbor, USA that are MTBE-degrading - MTBE-NYH (New York Harbor Sulfidogenic)... | ecosystem: Environmental > Aquatic > Marine >... | reverse complement strand
ATCGTCCCATCCTTTCTTTTGTGCTGTTTTTAAAGAAAGGCATGGGATGATATAATTTTTTCATTGTTTCCTTCTTGATCACCCATGTTTAAATATTAGAACCGCTCGTTAGACAGACCCATTCGGCGGCTTTGTCTCAAAAGTATTCCTCTTCCACATATTTCCTCAACAACATCATCAGATTATACACAATGATTTTCAACGCGATCTCTATCTGTTGTACACCACGTTTAATAGAGGCCACTGAGCCTCCAAGCCGTCGTTTCAACGCAGAGAAAACGGCTTCAATCACCGAACGTTGATGATACTGTTTCATCCACTCGCTTGGATTTTTCTTATACTCTTCCATCATGTCGTAGTAATGATTTCCATATTGGATTGGTTTCCCCGGTCTCCATCCAACAGAGGTGCATTTCGGTCGGATAAATGGAATCCCACCCTTTCTGACGATGATGGTACAGTTCTCTGAAGACAGATAACCGCTATCCGCATAGACATTTCCAAGATCCCACAGCCGCTCAAGCAGTATCTCAAGTTGAGTTATCTCGTGGACATGGGTGCGGGTGAAATGAAATGAGATGATCGCACGCCATTGCATGTCGATTGCCGCATGCAACTTAACGTACTCCTTGGCACGGATCGTTCCTTTTACTTTCTGCCAGGGCTCGTTGAACTGCCGGATGGAAAATCCAGTTGCATCGACGGCAATGTCCTGTCGTTTTTTTTAAACTTAATCGCTAGTTTATCATTCAGATGGTGAAGATATTCCAGCGGAATTTTTTCCATCGCCCGTTGGATTGTGTTGTGATCCGGGATATTTTCAAGATTGAGAATCTCCTGAAATGTCTTGTTGGAACGTAACAAGCTTTCGATATCTCGATAAGGCATACCAAAGTAGACTTTGAGAAGACAGACCGCGACCATAGGTTTTGGTGAGTAAGGTGGTCGCCCGAAGTTCTTTTCTGCCCATGGTTCCTGTGTCTCGTCAATAATCTCAATCCCTGTTTTTAGGAGAAAATCAAATTCTTTTTCCTTTATTTTATTGTGGTTTTTCCAGTTGAATGTTCTCATAAGTGCTTTCCCATCCATGAGTGGATGGTATCGCATTCCTCCTATTTGACTTTTGAGACAACGCCCTATTCGGCGGCGTTGTCTTAAAAAAAAAAGGAATGATAGAACAGAAGGTGATTTTATTAATCAGCTGACTATGTTGGACGTAGCGCTACAAGGTTCGTTTCCATGAAAAATATCCTACGAGATAGTATTTTGGAGCTTGCACCAGAGATTTTCAAAACAATACATGCGGTCTTTTGGGGCCCTACGTACGCAACAAAGGCGATTCATCAAACCATCAAAGATCATCAGGGATGGGACGACCATAAACGTGGGATGTTTTCAGAGACGACCTATGACCTCATCAGATGGTGGAGACCACTCTGGTACATCATCGATAAAGAACCCACATCAGATGACGAAGATCTGCAGAAACTCCTTATGATGTATCTATTTTCAAAGAAGGGGTATATCACTGAACTACAGAAGAAAAAAGGGTTGGATGCACCAAAGGTGTTACAACGGATACAGACCGTAAAAACATCAAGGGTGCTACGCGAGTCACTCCCCGACTGGCTCGATGTACGAGGGGAAAAAGAGCTGGGATCACGATGGGACCGGATCATCACCTCATTAAACACAAACCCCAATCTGACCATAAGAGTCAACACCCTGAAAACAACCGTAAAGGACCTCTCGATAGTTCTTCGCAAACAGGGGATCATCGCTGAGTCGATCAATAAAGCTCCTGATGCATTGCTCATTAAAGAAAAAACAAACGTCTTCAGACTTCCCAGTTTCAAGGCAGGTCTCTTCGAGGTCCAAGATGTTGCGTCGCAAATGGTCAGCAGGATTCTCAATCCACAACCTGGCATGCGTGTTATCGATGCATGCGCAGGAGAGGGAAGCAAAACCTTACATCTTGCGTCGCTGATGAAAAACAAAGGTAAAATCATCGCCCTCGACACCCAGGAATGGAGATTAAACCAACTACGAAAACGAGCGGCAAAAGCCGGTGCTGAAACTATCGAAACACGACTACTCTCTTCTTCCAAAGTCTATAAACGAATGAAGGCTACTGCAGATAAACTGCTCCTTGATGTTCCCTGCTCAGGTCTCGGGACGCTCCGGAGGAACCCAGACATAAAATGGAAGCTTACAGCCACAGACCTGGATCGACTACAAAATCTACAACATGATCTTCTTGAACGGTATTCACCTTTGGTGAAAGCAAATGCAACCATGGTCTATTCCGTCTGCAGCATTCTCCCCTCAGAAGGGGAAGAACAGATTCAACGATTCCTCAAGAACCATGAAACGTTCCGTCTCATAGAAGAGAAACGATACTGGCCTGATACAGACGGGACTGATGGGTTCTACATCGCACATATAGAAAGAACATTCTGAGGAGAGTTACGAAACACTCTAAAAGGAACAACAACTATCTACTCTCTCCTCGAAAAAAAAGAAAGGTGGTCTCATACAATGAAAGTATTAAGTTGGAATGTCAACGGTCTTCGAGCGATAGACAAAAAAGGGTTTTTCCCCTGGTTTCAGACTGAATCCCCTGACATCCTCTGCCTCCAAGAGATAAAAGCCACACCAGAACAGCTACCGCCACATTTGAAAAACGTCCCAGGGCACCATATATTCTGGAACCCTGGGGAGAGAAAAGGGTACAGTGGTGTTGCAACCTTCTCGAAGATAAAACCAACAGCAATAAAAACTGGGTTTGGCAGAGAAGAGTTCGACAGCGAAGGTCGCATCCTCATCACAGAATTCCCCTCGTTTACCTTATTTAACATCTATTTCCCCAACGGGAAAAAAAACAAAGAACGGCTTCAATACAAACTTGATTTTTACAACGAGTTCCTCAGCTATGCTGATGACCAAAAGACACAACATCACCATATCATCGTCTGTGGTGACTTCAACACAGCCCATAAAGAAATTGACCTTTCACGACCAAAGGAAAACGAGCACATCTCCGGGTTTTTACCAGTGGAAAGAGCATGGATAGACACGTTCATCGACCATGGATATGTCGATACGTTCCGGAAGTTCCATCCCGAACCGAACCAGTACTCATGGTGGGATCTAAAAACTGGTGCACGAGCGAGAAACGTTGGCTGGAGAATCGATTATTTCTTCGTGAACAAAGAATTCCTCCCAAAGGTGAAAAACGCATTTATTTTTTCGCAGGTGATGGGATCTGACCATTGCCCCGTTGGTATAGAAATCAAACCATGAAGAAGGAGAGAACAGAATGAAAGAGTCACTGGATTTCATCTATAAAGAACAAAAAGAACTATCCCATTTTGGTGGCATCGCTGCGCTACTTGGTTGGGACCAGATGACGTATATGCCATCAAAAGGAAGTCCAGCACGCGCAGAGCAAATATCGCTTATCTCCCGTTTAGTCCATGAACGAGTGACTTCTGAGACGTTCTATCAACATCTAAAAGGATTGTATGACGAACAAAACAACCTTTCAGAAAAAGACCGCATCGTCGTAAGGAAATTGTTCCATGATGTCGAGAAAGCACGAAAAATTCCTTCAGCGTTTGTCGAAAAAATGGCAAAGACCACGTCCATCGCATACGCAGTGTGGCAGGAAGCACGAGAAAAAAACACGTTTACTTTATTTAAACCACATCTTGAGAACATCATAGAACTAGAGAAACAATACTGCGAGTACGTCAAACTCCCTGGTCATCCCTATAACAGTCTGCTCGATGATTACGAGGAGGGGATGACGGTGGATGTCCTACGAAAGGAATTTGCCGTCCTGCGCAAACACCTAGTGGAGATCTTACAGAAAATAACGGCAAGCATTGTGTATGAGAAACAACATCCGGTTCAAATGACGTTTGATGCTGTACAGCAAAAACAACTATGCGATATCCTTCTTACCCGGCTGAACCTTCCGTTAGACAGGGCACGTCTTGACGTCTCCACCCATCCCTTTACGACCTCACTAGGTGATGATGATGTTCGATTCACCACCAACTACCAGCGGGAAGGTTTTTTATCCTCCTTTTTCTCCACTATGCATGAGGCAGGTCATGCACTTTATGAATTGGGGATCCTAAAAGGCGAATACAAAGATACAGTCATCTCCAACGCTCCCTCGCTTGGCATCCATGAATCACAATCCCGATTCTGGGAAAATATGATAGCGAGAAGTAAACCGTTCTGGATGTACTTCACCCCGGTGTTCCAGAGAATCGCACCAGATGTATGTAAAGATATGAACCTTGAGAGTTGGTATCGATCGGTAAACCAAGTGAGACCATCGCTGATACGAGTCGAAGCTGATGAGCTGACGTACTGTCTTCATGTGATTCTGCGCTTTGAACTGGAACTGGATCTTCTTGACGAACAAATCACGGTTGCCGAACTTCCAGGACACTGGAATCAGAAGATCACTGATTTTTTAGAAGTCACGCCAAAAACCGATAGGGACGGAGTGCTGCAGGATATGCATTGGAGTGCAGGGGAGTTTGGATATTTCCCAACATACGCGATTGGGACGATCTATGCCTCACAGCTCTTCAGACAGTTCTCAGAAGATCATCCGACCGCCCAGGATGAAATCACCCAGGGGGATTTCAGGACGATATCACAGTGGCTTTCCAAGCATGTGTATCAATATGGTTCGTTGATGACCGCGGACGATATCATTAAAAAAACCTGTGGCGAGGGGTTAAATTCTAAAGTCTTTATCACATATCTAAAAGAGAAATACAATCTATTGTATGATGTGTAAGGTGGTGATGACCCTGGGAACGATGGTGTTAGTGAGGCATGGGCAATCGCAATGGAACTTAGAGAATCGGTTCACCGGTTGGGTGGACGTCCCACTCTCCATTAAAGGGAGGGAGGAGGCGATCTCCGCTGGGAAAAAGCTTAAGGACATGCGCTTTGACACGATATATGTCTCTCATCTTTTAAGAGCGATTCAGACGCTGCATTACATTCTTCTTGAGCTCTCAGATACACGAATCCCAATCGTATATCATGAGGAAAAACGTATCCATGACTGGGAACATTACAGCGGTGATCGGGATAAGGAAATCCCGATCTATCAGTCCATTGACCTAGCTGAACGATACTATGGTGACCTGCAGGGGCTTAACAAGGCAGAGACTATGAAGAAATACGGTGATAAGCAGGTACACCTCTGGCGGCGCAGCTACGATATCAACCCGCCCAATGGGGAAAGCCTAAAAGATACCTGTGAACGAACGATACCGTATTATCAAAACCATGTTTTACTACAGTTAAAATCGGGGAAAAACGTACTTATTGTGGCTCATGGGAACAGCCTGCGGTCTATCACAAAATATGTGGAAAACCTCTCTGATAAGGAGATCCCAAACGTTGAGATTCCGACGGGTGTACCGATTGTCTATACCTTTGACCCTGATATGAAGCTTCAAAATAAAATACTTCTTTCGTAGGACAAAACCTAAATACCTGCTCTTTATCACTGTTTAATACATTTATTATAAATGAAAATAAATATTATACGTGAGAGGAAATGATGGAGTGGCGATTCAAATGCCCCAACTGCGGTGAGATTGCATCCTTCTACGGGAACTCTGGAGAAACCAAAATCGTCTCCTGTGCATCATGCAATGTACAAGGCCGTATCACAATCCCTGCTCAGGACCAGAGCGAAACAATAGCCATAGAGGTCTCGCATCTGAAAAAAGTCTATGGAGACCTTATTGCCGTAAACGACATCTCCTTTACAGTAAAGAAAGGGGAAATCTTTGCGTTCCTTGGACCAAATGGGGCAGGTAAAACAACAACGGTCGAAATGATAGAGTCAATACGGACACCAACCGCAGGCATGATTAAACTGCTTGGCGTTGACATAAAGAACAGGTTTAACCTGGTGAAAGAGCGCATCAGCATTCTTCCTCAGGAGTTCCATTCCTTTGAACGGTTCACCGTCCGTGAGACGCTTACGTATTTCTCTAAGCTGTATAAAAAACGGGCGGATATCGACGAAATCATTGAGGCGATGGATCTGCGGTCCCATGAGAAAAAACTATACCGGAACCTTTCCGGTGGACTGAAACAACGTGTCGGTGTTGCCTTATCGCTGGTAAATGACCCTGAGATTGTGTTTCTTGATGAACCGACGACAGGGTTGGACCCGAAAGCTCGACGGGAAGTCTGGCAGGTGATCGCTGACCTACGGAACAAGGGAAAAACCGTTTTCCTCACCACGCATTACATGGAAGAGGCGGAACACCTAGCTGATCATATCGCAATCATCCATAAAGGCAAAATCATCGCGGAAGGATCACTGCAAGAGCTACTCTCAAGATATGGTGAGAAAACGACCTTGTATATCAAAAATTGTCGGTCAGATGAGGCGCACCATCATTTAAGGGAGAAAGGATTCGAGGTCCACTCCAGCGGAAATGGGGACATAACCGTGAAAATCGACTATAAAGAGAAAGTCCTTGAGGTCCTCTCAGAACTCCGCCATGAATGCATCGAGTACGATGGTGTAGATATCAGAGGCTCGAATCTTGAGGAAGTGTTTCTGCGGTTGACTGGGGCACGACTTACGGAGGAGGCGAAACCATGAATGTAAAAATAGTTGGAATTGATTTCCTCTATAACGTTCGTAGCTGGACACGGAGCAGAGGGACCGTGTTTTGGTCGTTGCTCTTTCCAGTGATGCTTATCCTTTTGTTTGGGGCGATCTTCTCAGGGATGGGTGAAGGGAAATACACATTATATGTGCAGGATCTTGATGAGACAGACATGTCCCATGGGTTTGTGGATGTGCTTAATAAAACAGGCATTCTTTCCATTAAGAACGTTACGACGACTGAACCGATCACAGAGTACATAAAAAAGAACAACGTCGAGAACCTTATTGTCATTCCACAAGGCTACAAAAATGCCATCATAAATTCATATGTCGACCCGTCTGTCAAGGTGAACCTAACCTACTATTTCGACCCGACAGAACAGCAGACCAATCAGGTGTTACGAAGTGTCATTTCAAGTGTGCTGCAAGGACTAAACATGCAAATCTCTCAGGGACGAACGGTCGTGGGAATCCAGGAGGAAAGCACCATTACGGAGAATTTCGGGTTTATTGATTTTTTCATCCCAGGGATGATCGGGTTTACCATCATGCAGCAGAGCATCTACGGCAGCATAGAACGGAACACAAAATTCAGGAAAGATGGTATTTTACGAAAGTTACTGACTACACCGATCACTCGGTCTGAATGGATCCTTGCCAAGATGCTGTTCATGCTCTTCTTGGCGTTTATCTCAACCTCAGTGGCAATCGGCGTTGGCGTCCTTGCGTTTGGAATAAAGGTCAATATCAACTTGCTTTCGATAGCCATCATCGTTGCCACGAGTTTTCTATTCTCAGGCATCGGGATGATCATCGGTCGGTTTGTCAAAGAAGAGGAGACCGCTGACATGGCTGCTGGGGCGATTAGCTTTCCTATGATGTTTCTTGCAGGTACTTTTTTTGCTGTAGAGGCGATGCCGGAGGTCATCCAGGTAATCGCCCATGCATTACCATTGTTTTATGTCAATGAAGGGTTGCGTAACGCGATGATTTACATGAATCAGACAGAGGCACTGATTAACGCCGGTATCGTCCTTATCTTTGCTGCGGTGTTCTTCATTGCAGGGGTTGTGTTGACTAAGTGGAAAGAAGATTGATTAGATAGGGTAACAAAAACTCGTGTTTTTAAAAAAAGAGAAATCGAGGTTCCCCCAGTCGTCATAATCCCCAAACCCACGGGAGCCGTCAGAGAAATCCATCATCGTGAAGGTGTACAAATAATTTAACATGCTTTTATACCTACTATAAATCCAGAATTCTTTATAGATGGGTTTCATCGCCATATGGTTATCAATTCCATTAAATGTAGTGACAAGAAGACCAAGGGTATGCCCCAGCTCGTGCATCGCTGATGTCATTGTCACCCATTCTCTGCGATGCCGGGGATATCTCTCTGCTAAAAAATGTGATCCAATGATAAATGAGTTGAGATGGTCCCACCCAACCACCGAGAATCCTGGTCCTTCCGTATAATCGCAGATGATCCCATAATGGAAAATGCGTTGTCGTGGATTGTTTAGCTCATTGTGAAGAAAATAGTCCCAATACAGGTTGATGATATCTGCATACGAGACAAATGAGAAAACAGGAAGTGTCTCTCCGCCTCCAAGTTCCCCGATGTCAACATGCAACGTGATGTTATGCCGTGCAAACGCATCGATCATCTGTCTAACCTCCTGTTCAGGGGGTTTGTTGGTGGCATCTGCGATAATGGATTCTGTCCAATCGAATTCAAGGAATATATCTTTTCTAAAGGGATCTGAGCCATACTGGTCCATGTAGCATTCTTCAATGTTATTTAATGCATCATTATCAGGGTCAAGTTGAGAATGATCGTCCCAGACAGCTGGATTGTACCCCCATTTGACTTCCCACCAGTCCGGTACTCCATCTCCATCGGTATCAGGATCTGTAAAAACAATATGTCCTGACTCAGGGTTCGAGTACGTCGGTTTCTCGAATGTTTTGTCAAGGTCCCAGGTAGGTCCGATATCCGGCATCGGGAACGTAAGCCAAGGGCGGTAGATAATATCACGGGGGTTCCATGTCCCGCGGTCTGCTCTTGTTAGACCACTATGGGCGGGCCCGTTTTGAGAGCCCCACCAATTATATCTCGCATCGATAACTGAGGATTGGGCAAATAATCCATAGTTTTCGTTTTTGTACAGGTTACTCCAGGATATTGTAAACATACTATTCTGGACATAGAGTCCGAAGCGAAGATTGTTTGTAAAAATACAGTTTTTTAGTATAACGCTTGCCACTGCCTTTTTAAGCTTACATGCAAAATGTGTGTTAAGAGAAAAATTGCACTGCTCAATATAACAAGCCGAGCAATTCACAAGATTGACACCAAAGCCATTATGGACGAGGTAGCAATTGATGATATCTATATATGTACAATCGACAAAAAACATCCCTCCTTCATTATCATCATTATCACGGGCGGCTGACGCGGAGATATGAATATGTGCGGATCGTTCACAGAGAAACCCGATACCGTTTGTGTCAGCGTACGAGTTCGTAATCGTAATCAATTGCGTTTCATAACAATACACTCCAATGCCATTATGATAGAATGTACATTGATCGATGGCGACAAAGGCAGACTGGGAGCATACAATACCAAATCCGTTGGTATGGAACCGACTAGAGGCGATAATGGTGTCATTTGTATTCTGCGTAGAGATACCAGCACGTGTCCTAAAGATGGTACATTCAGTGACAGTGGTCGTATTTGCGATAAGAGAGACCCCTGCGTCCTCTCTGTATCCACCTGAGTTTTGTATTGTAAACCGCCTGATGTAGACGTTGTCCTTGGTGACGGTAACGACAGACCCATTGTTTTGTCCGTCGATGATGGTATTCTCCTGTTCCTGTCCTCTGATAGAAATCGACTTATTGATGATGACTGTTTCGAGGTACAGTCCGTTGAACACATAGACGGTATCACCGTCTGTGGCATGTAGGATGCCGTCGTTTATGAATTGAAATGGGTATTCATAGGAGCCGTTCCAGGGTCCTTGAATGTTACTGCCATCGACGTAGATAGTGGTTTTCGCCGACGGTTCGAACATATCGCTTTTCATGTTCTGCTTGAACGTATTTGCGACAGACAGAGGTGAAAGAAGAACGAACGCAAGGAAAATGGCTGATGCATAGTGTCTTTTCATGGAAAATCCCCTTATGCAGGCATGTGCGGTTCTCGTACATAAATGTATCCCTATAAAAACCCGATACGATAATAAAAAAATGAAAAAGAGAAAGTACGCCTTCCTATTGCTCTCTACAAGGAAGGACCACGATACCTCATCCAGATAAGCTCTTCGTGCCAATCAAGGTCTTGGAATCCATCACACCCTGAATCGATCGAATCTTATTGATTACGATGCTTCCAATGGAATCTATGTCGGATGTTTCAATTTTCACAAGTATGTCAAACTCCCCGAACAGTGGATGGACCTCAACAATCTCTGAGATATGGGTGAGCTTTTCATACACCGTTTTTTCATGAAGAGGGCTTATGCTTAACAACGCAAATCCAATTGCCATGAGAAAGGAAATAGTCTCACACTATCTTATAGTTTTCTTTCGTTTCCATGTATTAAAAGAAAATATTAATGACCTAGGTGTACTACCATTTTGTAAAAAAATCATTAAAGCAGGTGGAGAATATGGATGTAAAAGAAGCAATCCAAAAAAGACGGGCGTACCGATCCCTTGAACTAGTTGATATCACAGAACAACTGATACGAGATCTCGCAGGCTGCGCACAGCTCTCCGCATCATGTAATAATAATCAATCATGGAGATTCGTCTTCGTTTACGAACAAGAGATGCTAAGAAAAATGCATGGGGTGTTCCCTAAAGGTAATGCCTGGGCACAGAGCGCCTCAATGATCATTGCCGTCCTTAGTAAAAAGGAGTATGATTGTATCATCGGCGATCGAGTGTATCATCAATTCGATACCGGGATGGCGACCGCGTTTCTTATCCTTCGTGCCACGGAACTTGGTTTAGTCGCTCATCCTATCGCAGGATACAGCCCAGAGAAAACAAGAGAAATTCTTGGCATTCCTGATGATATCGAAGTCATCACCTTGATCATCGTCGGGAAGCATTCAACGACTATCAATCCTGTGCTTTCTGAGAAACAAATCATGGCTGAAAAACAACGACCGGAACGGTTCCCACTTGAGAAATTCGTATACCTTAATAGGTACTCGTTTAAATAATTCTTATCCATACATATGAGTCGGCTGCGAGCTTGACGGAGCAGTCGGCTGCGCTTGTTTGATGAACATTCGTATCTTCTTTTCGATATCATCTGCTTCTTTATACAACGGTTCCGTATTGATTTCTATTTCAGGTAGCATTTTATCAAGTGCCTCGACAAGGAGCGCTGCCGCCCGGGAGTCAGGATAGGATGTGTGCGCCTCTGCAAGAAGGCAGAGCACGTCATATTTCAATCGTACCCCCTCATATAATAACACCCCGGTGATTCCAGTGATCATTCCCTCCTGTGTTTCCCTGATGCCGTGTTGTTTGAGTATGTCTTCCATTTTCTTTGTAGTTGCGACCCCATAGGTCTTTGGTTTTTTAGAATCTAAAGCATGGGTACCCTCTAAGGTCACGATATACTTGCATTTCTTTTTCTTTGCCCATTTGAGTATAACATCGGCTAAAGGTTTGATGATATTGACAGACGGCATGAACTCGGAGATGATGACAACAATCTGATCGCAGGAGCTGCCTTGTCCGCAGACTTTCATACCTGCGTATATTCGTACCGGGGGAGACGGTGTACCCTTATGGATAACCGCGGCAGGCATGAAATACCGGGAGCTAATCATTCCTATCTCCTCAAGTTTGAGTTGATCGATAAGGAAACGCCCGGCAATCGAACTGACCAGACCAACCGTTGGGAATGCCTCGATGAGTATGGCGTTTGAAAGGTCAACTTGCTTATACTCGATAATCTGTATTTCTTCATCCATGGTACCAACTCTGAGTACATCTTCAACGTTCTTTTTAATTATTGCGATTAAAAAGAGAAAAACAGATGTTGTTTTATTGTAAGAGACCGGGTAGCTCTAACAATCGTTTAATGGTAATATCTGCAGCGATATTCAGACCGATGATTGTACAACCAGCTGCCCGTCCTGCCTTCACATCGCTTTCTGTGTCACCGACTAAAATAACTGACTTTGCATCGACACCAAGGCGTTCACAGGCGGTAAAGACAATCTCCGGGTCAGGTTTTGCTTTCAGAACGTCATCACTCGTGATTATCTCCTGGAAATACTGCGAGATGCTAAACTTACCAAGAATCTGTCGTGCACAATCAGCTGGCGTGTTGGTGATGATGGCTTTCCTGTAGAGTGAAAGCTGTTCTAAGGTACCTTTTGTGTCTGGATTGATGCGGATATAATCGATATGATTTCCATAGGTGACATTACAGAATTGAGCGACCTCAGGGTTTAACTTGAGTCGTTGGAGATTATCCTTCAGATCATGCCCCCAATAGGTTGTGATAAACTCATCTCGGGTGATCTCTTGGTGTTTGAATCTCTTTAATGCGCTGTTAAGCGCCATCCACCAGGAATCAAGCGAATCAACAAGGACTCCATCCATATCAAAGAGGATCGCACGGGGTGCTAGTTTCATAGTCTTCAGGGGCAGCAGTACCATGCCATGGTACAAAAAGGTTTTCGTACCCTCACGATTTAAATAGAAAAAGCAGATGATTCTTCTGATGAAGGAACTTCATATCTCATCAGACCGAAGAAACCAGATGATCGACATCACCGACGAAATTGAACACCTTGTACGAGAAGAGTCCATCACGGATGGGTATCTCATCGTCTACGTGCCGCATACGACCGCGGGAATAACCATCAACGAAGGAGCAGACCCTAGTGTTCAGCAGGATATCATCACCGCTTTGGAGAAGCTGATACCAGAAGATGCCCCGTATCATCATAGTGAAGGAAACAGCGATGCTCATATCAAGGCAAGTCTGCTTGGCTCATCGGTAACAGTACTAATACATAAAGGAAAATTAGCGCTTGGGACCTGGCAGCATATCTTTTTTTATGAAGGGGACGGCCCCCGAAAAAGAACCGTGTATCTCTCTCTTCATAAAAACCGGTAACTAGGCAAATCCTTTGATGGCGGCCACACATTCCTGGCAAATTTTTTTCTGCTTTCCTTTGATATGAATATGTTTCATGGTTTCTTCTTCTAACTCACAACTGCATACCACACATTTCGCCATAGTGTTTCATCTCCCCTTTTTTTAGCTTCCACCGCGGAAATCATCACACGGTTCATCGTTACCCATCGGTCGAGAATGCTCAGCATGATCTGGTTGTAGGCAGATGTCCACCGACATCTTCTTCATCGGTTGCCCGCAGCAGGTGGGTGTTTCTTTCTTGTCTTGAGTGATGGTTTTTTTCTTGCAGGTTTCACATTGATAATAGTCAACAGTCATTCTTCAACCTCAAGTATCACATAGATTTTACCTATATAAAACTAGTTTTTGTACGCTATCATAAAGTTTTTAGAGACCAACAGAATATGAGCCGTCATGAAATGCGAAGTAGTTCCGGGGAAGAAAAAAACACATCAGGTGAAGATCTATACTCTTAGTACCTGCGGGTGGTGCAAGAAAACAAAAGCACTCCTCAAAGCCCTTGATGTCCAATTCGAATATGTCGATGTCGACACACTGACAGGGGATGATTATACTGAAGCGACCGAGGAAGTAAAAAAATATAACCCGTATCGTTCGTATCCGACCATTGTCATCGACAATGGGAAACACGTCATCCTGGGGTTCAAGGATGAGGAAATAAAGGAGAAGCTTAGCTGATGTCAAAACAAGCGATTATTGATTCGATGAAGCAAAATGCAGAAGAAAACGGCTATTTTCTTTGCCCGGACAAGCAGCTTTTAAATGATCTGATCGATGGTCTTGAGAAGAACACGACCCGGTATGGGTATGGGTCCTGTCCTTGTCGTGTTGCGAGTGGGAAAAAGAACTATGATGTTGATATCATCTGTCCGTGTGAATATCGTGACGCTGATGTCGATGAGTTTGGTATGTGTTATTGCGGCTTGTTTGTCAGTGAGAAGGTGAAAAACAAGCCATCGTTGCTTGGTCCGATTCCGGAACGAAGACCCCAGGAGATCATTGACGCTGCGCTCGCCGCATCAGAACAAAAACAAGAAAGAAAAGAGGACAGCACGATGAAACCGCAGCAAGAGAAAAACGGCAAAAAAACCCCTATTTGGAGATGCGCGGTGTGCGGGTATCTCTGCGCCCGTGAGCTTCCGCCACCGATTTGTCCTATCTGCAAGGCAAAATCTGAGCGGTTCAAACCATTTACGTTTGGTTGACGGAGTCATTACGAGACGATCTCACGGATTTTCGTTATAATCTCTTGCTTTTGTTGGTCAGTTAATTCCTGATCGAGCTTCGGGTACAGCGATACTTCCTCAAATGTCTTATGCGCTACAATACGTTCCTTGAACTCGTCATACTGCACCGGTCTGTTCCACAGCAAGTCCTTTCGCATCACCCGTACCCGGTTCAGAATGTCGTTGTGTTGTTGTATCAGTTCCGGAACCATTTTATAGCCTTCAACAATGTTCGTTGGGCTATATGAGGTAAAGATTGCTTTTTCTTCAGTGAAAATATGTTTTTCCAGCTCCCATTCGAAGGTATCAAATACCTTCATCACGGAGACAAGCTCCATGCCACTGCTTTTTTCAACGTCATGTAAGAGTTTAAGGATTTTTGAATGATCTGCTATCATCAGCTCCAGTATCGATGTGGATTTCATCATTTCTCGACTCCTGTTTCATATTTATGAGAAGATATCGCATTGTGTTAATAAATATAACTTTTCAGAAACCAACCCTATGTTGTCCGCTGTATCGTAATCTCTTTAAGTGTTTGTTGTTTTCTAGGTCTTGATTACGCTATGGATCTGTTTGCAATCACGTTTCAGTCAGTGATCATTCTTCTTGGGATTGGCGTGTTCGGTTTTCTAATCGTGCAGCGAAAGGTCGTAGCAGAGGATGCGCTTGGTGCACTTTCAAACCTTGCGTTATACCTTGCATTACCCTGTCTGGTGTTTGTCAATATCGTCTCAAATTTTTCTCCTCAGGAGACACCTGACTGGTGGGTGTTACCCCTCTGGTGGATCGTTTTTACTGGTATCGCTGCACTATTGACGGGGCTGTTGATGTTCATCTCGCAAAAGACGACACGGCGTGAGTTTGCGATGAGCTTGTTTTTGCATAACGGTTTGTTCTTTCCTCTTGCGATTCTCACTGGCATGTTTGGTGCGTCGTCCCCGTATCTTGTGTCCTTGTTTCTGTTTATGATATTTTACCCTGCCTTTCTCTTTAATATCTATCCTTTTTTCTTTGGTAAAAACGAGAAAAAAATAAATATGAAACGTATCTTTAATGTCGTTTTCATCTCAACATTGGTCGCTCTTATTATCCGATTAGCGGATTTAGACCTCTATATTCCCAGCGCTGTGATTTCGATTTTAACGATGCTTGGTGCAATGACTGTCCCCCTGCTAATGCTGGTGATCGGTGGAAGCCTTTCCCTTACATTCCAACGAAAAGGAAAGATATATAGCGGGGAGATAGCGAAGTTCGTTGTCATGAAAAATATCATGTTCCCTTTGGTGTTTTTAGGGGTGTTGTTGATCATCAGACCATCATATGAGATTGCGTTGCTTCTGATGCTGCAAAGTGCGGTACCGCCGGTGACCGCTCTTCCGATGTTCACAAAACGTGTCGGTGGAAACGAATCGATCGTCAATCAATTTCTGCTTGGCAGTTTTATCGTTTCATTGGTGACGATCCCGGTGATGATCTCACTTTTTACCGTATTTTTCTCCCCATAGTATTTATTTCTCATCAGGCGGGCAAGAGTTGCACGCGGTAAGAAAAATCCCTTTTGCCATAAGGAGTCTGCAAATGCGGCAGGTCTCTTCGACAACAGAGGCATCAGTCTTATTGATTAGACGCTCTGCAGCGACCGTGATTTCTTTTATTACTTCTTGGTCATCGATGGTAACGTTACCCCGTTTATGACCCAGGTATTGGCAGACCGCTGCCGGCGTAATCCCAAGTTTTTCTGCCGCCTCTTTTTGGTTCAACCCGAAGTTGGTGATCATGCGTTCTGCGATTTCTTTGCGTATGACTGGAAGCCCATTCCACATCACATATTCACAGGGAGTGCGTTTCATCGAGGGGTACAATCTGTCATTTATTCTTATAATTAGTGTTTTGTTTTACGAAAAAAAGGGATAATCAGAGAGGAACGTAAGATTTTTGATGGAAAAAAAGAAGTAGTAATTCCAAAGGTGTTTAAAAACAGGGGTAAAACGTGGTGAAACTAACATCTTTAAATCGTATGATAAGAAGAAAGGCGTGTTTTCTTATCTGTTCGAAAGAAAAATTTACATATTTTTGCTAAACAAATTAGAAAATATATCTGGTATAAACTAAGTAAAAAAAGAATAAACAATCTGATTTGAATAACATGTTATCCTTCTCAGGAAATATGGTGTAAAGAATAGTACCAAACTATTTTGAGGGTATCAAATATCTTATTTTACTTTCCCAAAAAAAAATCAAGCCATATCAAAATACCTGTAAGTAGCCAAAGGTTATACAAAAGAACAGAGAAGAGAAAGAAGAGAAAATAGAAAATTCATATTAGATAATTTTTAGATGTTGCATTAGGAAGAAATGATGGTTTTTTAACTTTCTAACTGGTCTCTATTCCCCAACGTTTACCATATAGCAGAAATGATATACTGACTGTGCCCCTATACCCCTGTTCCGCCTTCGTGCCTCGAAGTCCTATCGGGAGTTGCCGTATTTCACTCGGCAGCGAACCCGGGCAGCTTTAGTTTGCGATCATCAACAACATTGATACCGTGTCGCTGTTGTTGACTTCGGCAGTATGCAATTGACTTCTCCAGATCAATCAACCTTGTCGACTCATGAAGCTCGTATCCACTCCAAAGACTACCTCGTGGGTCGCGCTTGCGTAATCCAGGGTGCGCTTCAAACATCTTTCTTACACTGTAGGATTTAAGCATAATCTCAGCTGTTTGGATGGAGTATTTCTTAGAAATATTGACGGGGAAGTGCACGTGACTTCTGCCCAATCCAAAATCGTGGAATTCAAATCCTACGCGTTCAAAATCCCGGAATGCTTCAATACACGTGTCGATATGAGATTGTTCTTCTAAACAGTTGTAGTTGCATTTGGTTTTAAACATCAAGGTCACCCAGTTATTACGAGTGTCACCCGCAATCTTTTTGGAGCTACAGCTAATTACATTTTCCATAACGAATTTTCTCCTGTCGCACCTTTAGAGGGCAGGCGAATGCCTACCGCGTGCGACAAAAAAGAGTTCTAAGGAATGCGGGTCTTTCACTTCGTTTCAGACCATGCAGTATTCCCAGTCGTAGCTATGAAACCCTAAAAGTTAAAAATGATCAGTGCACTTCCCTTTTTGATTTTTATGACTTTTACAATAAATTTGGGTGAATATATCAACTCGCTTCTGCAAGAAAGCGGGTATCAAATCAACCCCATCGTTGGACAAAGTCTTGCTGCCTTCATCTTCTTTGCACTTAGTTTGATAATCGGCTGGATAATCTATCATATCTTCACACGGTATTTTTCACGATGGGCAAAGAAAACAAAAACAACCGTTGATGATGAAATTATTAAAAATGTGAAAAAACCGATTTATTTTTTAGTTATCCTGATTGGTTTCTGGTTAGCGGTTGACCAGCTTATTTTCCTTGATCAATATTCCATCTACATCGGATATATTTTCCTCACTGCAGAAGTCTTCCTGGTTGCATATATCATCACTCGTATCATCAACGTCCTTCTCAAATGGTACGCAGAACGTATGGCACGTAAAACAAAACAAGAAGTAAGCACAAATATTCTTATAATATTTAAAAAACTCCTTCATGCGGTAGTTTACATCTTTGCGTTTCTTGTTCTTCTCTATCTAAGTAACATTGATTTATCTGGAGTGGTGGTTGGTCTTGGTGTTGGTGGAATTGCCATAGCATTTGCTCTTCAAAACGTGCTTAGTGATGCTTTTAGCGCGTTTTCGATTTTCTTTGACAGACCTTTTGAAATCGGTGATTTCATTGTTATTGGTGATGATGCAGGAACAGTTACTCATGTCAGCATGAAATCGACAAGGATAAAACTCTTACGAGGAGAAGAACTTGTGATTTCAAATAAAGCTATCCTTGATAAAAACATCCATAATTATAAAAAACTGAGGAAAAGACGGATTGTTTTTACTGTCGGAGTTACATACGGGACTCCGATAGAGAAACTAACGAAGATCGAAGGGATGATCCGAGATATCATAGGAAAATTACAGTTATGCCAGATAGACCGGATTCATTTCAGAGAGTTTGGAGCTTTTAGTCTGAATTTTGAAATCGTCTATTACATCGATTCATCTGATTACAATACATATATGGATGTTCAACAGCAGATTAATTTCGGAATCGCAGAAGCATTTGAGAAAGAAAAAATTGAAATTGCATTCCCAACACAAACAATCTTTTTAGAGAAGAACCAATAAGCCAAAAATAATCATGAATTCAACGCGCGACATTTGCGAAAAACAAAATATCTAAACGATCCAGATTGACTGCAAGTGATGTTGTACTAAAACTGAGCCTCTGATATCCACTAATGTAAGCAATGTTCCGCTGTTAGGTATCAATAGAAAAAAATATAAGAGAAAAATCCATCAATAATCCACATATGAAGGAAAGAATATGGAAAAACTAACTGATGATTCCTTAATTGGAAAGACGGTGTTAAACTCACAAGGAAGTATTATCGGAGTCATTCAGAAATCAATGCGGGAGGATAGCTCAGGGGAAATCACATCGGTTATTATAAAACCTTTAAAAGATGTTGATGCTCAAAGGTACCCTTTGACAAACAGTGGTGTACTTATCGTTCCTTTTTCGGCCTTATCCTCTGTAAAAGACATCATCGTATTCGAAGACCCTGTAAAATAATTTGAATACCTCGTTAATTTTTTCCAGCGAAGAAGGATTTTCATTACATAACTGCTTTCATTAAACGGATATAATCCAAAAGATGACGGGTTATTAAAAAATTATTTTTCACATAGGTTCTCCCGTATTCACCCATTTTTTTTGCCACAGCTGGGTTTTTTATAAGATAGGAGATTTTCTCTGCAAATCCATTATAGTCCTTTGGTTCCAACAGATACCCATTCTTTCCATGAATAACTTGAGATGAAATACCACCAACATTTGAAGTCACTACCGGTGTTCCCTTCCACAACGCCTCACTGACGGTTATTGCGAATCCTTCCTTTAACGATTTTTGGACAACGACGGAAGAAGCTCGTTGGAGTGCATTGATGAGGATATCAGACGCGTTGATGACGAGATGGATATCTTTTTCATGTTCGACAAGTTTTTCGAGATTTTCAAAGATCTCTTGTCCTTCGGGGTCATCTGTTGCCATGGAACCTGCCAAAATCAGCTGACAGTCTACTTTGCGTTTAATTATTTTAAATATCTTAATCATACCTTCAGGGTCTTTCCACTTGTCAAATCGTGAAATCTGCGCGATCATTGGTTTACTCTGATCTATCCCGTATTTCGTCAGATATTTTGACACAGTAGAATTCGGGATGTCCCTGTTTTTTATCTTTAACGGATCAATTGATGGACGTATGATGAAATGTGGCATCAAAGACTCAGGGATATCTCTTGGTCTGAATTTTTCCATGGAAATAATCATTGCGTCATACTTGAGAATAAACATCTTCAGATAATCCCATACCTCTCGCATAGGAGTTGATATGTCGATATGACATCTCCAGACCCAGGGTTGCCTTTTTTTATAACACGTAATTATCGGCAATGGCTGGGGATCGTGAACAACGACGAAATCGTGATTGATATGGGAAAAAATCGCGTTGTTTACATTATTGATATAATAGATCTCTTTTTTTTTGGAGGAGAGGTTTATTCTGTCACCCTGAAGTGCATTATGAAATTTCTTTGTGATGGTGAAAAAATCAAGGTTCCCGTGAAGAATCCGCCAATCTGTCTCAATTCCAACATCGTTTAAAAGGATAACTAAACTATTTAGAATCTCTGCGACCCCCCCGCCTTGATACGTTGAGTTAATATGTACCATCTTTTTTTCTGATAAGGGGGCGGCCTCATCCCTGATTTTCTGAATGAATTCTTCTCCAACGATTTCTTGATATTTATCAAGAGATTTAATGGTGATAATAGTCATTTCTTTTCTCCTGGTGCATCCAATATTTCGCTTGTATTTTATCTATACGTAAATGAACGTCTCATTGAAGTATTTTTCTGAATTCATTGTTTACAAGAAAAGAAAGGTTTTTAGTTTTGAGTTAGTTGCTGATGAAGAAACTGAAGAAAGGAAAAAACCTCATCAGGATTATTGACCCGATATCGGGCAGCTGTTTTTCTCTTTGACGTATTGACAACATGTATGGTGATTCCGCTTTTTTTAAGAACTCGAAATGCGTCTTCATCTGTGTAATCATCTCCGATATAAATCGGAAGAATGATTTTTCCTTTGTCATGACCAGCTAGGAACAGTTCTACCGCTTTTCCCTTATTCCATCCTTTCGGCCTTGCTTCGATGACTTTTGCCCCGTTCATGATTTCTAGTGTTCTTTTTTTGTCAAGAGTGCGAACCGTTGTTTTAAATGCTTCCCGCAGAAGGCGTGCTTTGTTGGATGGAAGCAGTCGATAATGAAGCACTAACGTAAGCTCTTTGTCTTCGAGGAAGGCTCTTTTTTCATCTTTGAGTTTTTCTTGCATATCATTTTTTATCGCTTTAACAAGCAGTCGAGCTTGAGTTGCTTTATCCCAGCTGTACTCCGATTCATTCGGCGTCTTTATAGAAAGTCCATGAAACGCAATAAACGATAACCCCCGTATGCGGAGTAATTTTCTAATCTCTTGGAGTGGCCTACCGGTGACGATAATCACCGTCACTTTTTGGTTTTTTATCAACTGTCTGATGATATTTTTTACATGTTGAGGGGTCGTAACATCAGTTGGTTTTTGTTTGAAAGAAACAAGGGTCCCATCATAATCTAAAAACAAAAAGATACGATCTGATTTCATTATTTTTTTCTGTATTTGGAGGGAACGGTCATTGAGAAAATCAGGCATAGGTTCCTTTCCATTCTTTTAGGAAATTGCTGTACCACCATTCAGAGTCATGATTTTTAACCTTTTTTTTCAATGACTGAAAACGATGCTTTTTCTCCTCAAGGGGCATTTCCATTGCAGTTTTAATAGCCGCGCAAATCGAATGAAGGTCATAGGGATTCACCATTAATGCTTCGGTAAATTCCTCTGATGCACCTGCAAATTCACTCAGTATCAACACCGTGTTTTCAGTATTTGAAGCGATAAACTCCTTGGCAATCAGGTTCATCCCATCTCTGAGAGGGGTGAGCAAACCGACATCTGATATTCTGTAATACGCTAACAGAGAGTTTTGTGAGATTTCCTTGGAGAAATACATCACGGGTGTCCAGGTCTCGTTTCGGTATTTGCCATTAATCCTGCCAACTGTTTCATCGATTTCCTTTTTCATCGCCATATATTCCTCGATTTTGTTTCTGCTAGGGGATGCTATCTGGATAAGGACTACTTTTTCTCGATATTTCGGGTTTTCCTCAAGAAATAATTCAAATGCTTTGATTCTATGTAAAATCCCTTTGGTATAATCAAGACGATCTATCCCGAGGACGATTTTTTTATTGTGATAGAGTTTTTTTAATTTTTCCGCTTTTTTTAAAAGCGGCGGAGAATTTGTGATTCGATGATACTCATTATACGATACGCCCAGGGGAAAATGCCTAATCTTTGTGGTATGTCCTTTAAAAGTTATTGTTTTCTTCCGTGAGTCGATTTTAACACCGTGCAATCTCTGCGCGCAGTTGACAAAGTTGGTTACATATGAGGATGTATGAAAAGCGATGAAATCTGACATCAGGATGCCTTCAAGCAGTTCGCTTCTCCAAGGAAGAGAACAGAAGATCTCCCACGGTGGCCATGGGATATGCCAAAAAAATGCTATTTTTGCATTCGGTTTTTTCTGTTTAATAAAAAATGGGACAAGTGATAAATGGTAATCATGAACCCAAATGTAATCATTCTTTTTTGATTCCTTAAGGACAGTTTCTGCAAATTTTTTGTTTACCTTTCGATAGGTGTTCCAGTAGTTTTCTTTTGGTTGCATTTTTTCTATAAACAAATGAAATAACGGCCATAACACTCGATTCGAAAAACCATGATAATAATCTTCGATTTCTTTTTTTGTGAGATGTACTCGTACTAAATCATAGGTAGGTTTTTCTATTGGTACTTTGAGTCTTTTTTTTGAATTTGTAACGAGAAAATCGGCATTTCCACTTCCCCACGCAATCCATACACCTTTATGCTTTTGTATAAGTGGGTCAAGTGCAGAGATGACCCCACCGATAGATTTCTTACATATAATTTCGTTTTTTATTTTTCTATGGATATATGGTTCTCTATTTGTAACCAATATTAATTTATTGCTGGTGATGAAAATCCCACTTGCTTTCTAAACAGGTGTACGTTTAATAATTTTTCTGCAGAGAAAAAATTCTTTGATTTTATCTCGATTATTGATAAATGCGATTATTTTATTAACAATAAGGCACATTCGTTTTTTGTAAAATAAGGATGGATGCATAAATGATAAAGCGTTCTGCGTATGATCAAAACCAAACAACACCCATGAACATTGTTCATTTCTCCTGGGAATTCCCCCCAACGATCTGGGGTGGCTTGGGGACTTTTGCTACGGAGTTATCACAAAAACAAGTATCATTTGGCAATCAGGTGACTGTGTTTGCATTAAACAGTGGTAATAATTTTTCTGCATCGGAGAAATGGAATGGTGTTGAAGTGTATCGACCAAAAACACTTGATCTATCATCGAGTTTCAAACTCTTTGCTAATCAAGATGTTTACTCATGGGGCTCGCATTTTAATTTTTTTGCCGATGTCGTGAACTATAATATCTCCTCTGCAGCTGAGCTCGTTAATACCCTCGTAAGAACAAATAGCCGGACTTTTGATATCATTGATGGGCATGATTGGTTAGGCATCATCGGTGGTATGATAGCAAAAAAAGAATTGAAGTTACCATTGATTTTTCATATTCATTCGACTGAAGGGGGCCGTTCGCTTGGGGCTGGTTCCCCTACCATAAAAAAAATAGAGTCTGAAGGAGCGCAAAATGCTGATGGCATTATAACAGTTTCTAATGCGATGAAACAGGAGCTTGAGTACCTTGGGTTTCCTGCAGAAAAAATCAGGGTGTGTTGGAACGGGGTTGACCCGAGGAAATACGACCCAGGACGTATCAATCCACAGAACATAGCCCATCTCCGACAGACCTATGGTATTTTGGCTGATGAGACGATGCTTTTTTTTGTCGGTCGTCTTGTAAAGGTAAAGGGGGCAGATAATCTGATACAAGCAATGCCAAGTGTCCTACATGAGTTTCCTAACACAAAATTGGTGATCCTTGGTGTAGGTGACATGGAAGCAGTTCTTCAGAGGATGATAGAAGACTTAGGACTGCAAAAAAAGGTTCTGCTTAGAAATGAGTTCGTAACCGAAGAAGAACGGATTCTTCATTATGCGGCGAGTGACGTTGTCGTGCTTCCTTCTCTGTATGAGCCTTTTGGGATTGTCTGCACAGAGGCGATGTCTATGGGAAAACCAGTAGTAGTTGGAGCTCGTGGAACGAATGGAATGAGAGAACAGATCATTCCATCAGGTCAACATCAGTGCGGTCGGCATGTGAATCCGTATGACCCAGCCGATATCGCGTGGGGCATCAAACAGGTCTTGGAATCCAAGGAACAACGGATTCAAATGGGTAAGAATGCTCGAGAAGAGGTGCTCCAGAAGTTTAGTTGGGATATTATCACCCAAAAAACCTCAGAAATCTACAAGGAATTTTTACAATAAAACAGGGTCAACATCCGGTTCGTTTATCGAGTATCTGAGCTGTAATGATACGTCATTGTTAGTTTTTGCACCTAAGGATATTTTACTTCTGAAAAGCAGCCATTGATCGTTTTATCATCGTCTTTCAGTTAATGGAGATGAGCGTTATTTAGTGCATAGTTGATGAAAAATAGTGACATTAAAGTATGTCAAAATATTCATAATAATCAAGACCCTCCGTCCATCACTGAATCAAATAATCCTTTTTTCTTCGAAGATTTTTGTCTGGTCGTCTACCACGTTCTTTGCTTCTCTGATTCATCAGTGCTTATGTCTTTTCTATAGTTGACGTACGATGCGATACGTGCATAATACAAAGGAGTCATCAGACGTACCATGAGTCTACGTTTTTCGCCTTTCCAATGATGATACGCCGCTGCAAGATTATTGAGTATCGTTACCCACTTCTCTGCTTCGATGAAAAATTCTTTTTCTTGTTTTTGATACCGGTCCTTGATTATTTTCCAATTGTCATCCGACACAATTTTTCTCCATACTTCGTTATACTTACTATACTCTAGTTTCAACTCTCGTACTAACCGAGCAATATCTAACAGAACCGCTGTGGTTGGTGTAATACCTCAGGGCCGATGATTGGGACTGGCCAACTATTTTTTACCGTTTTCCAGATGCATTCATTTTCCTCTATGAACTTGAACAGTTTTGAGACGACTTCTTAAAACATAGGTCTGAGTGTCTCGCCAGGGTCTTTTACATCATGGATTTTTACACTGAGATTTGCTTGTGCGATTTTCACATTATAGGTTAAAGCAGTGGTCGTCAACCAGATATCGATACTGTATTTTGCCACATTTGTTTCCCGGACGTCTTTCGTGATATCTTCTTCCACGGGGGGTAAGGAGAACACATAATCGCCTCTGATTGGTTGACGGACACGACACCCATACAATGCCCTTGTGAGATGATACACGATATTATTTGAGATAGTTCCATTATGTTTATGGCGGGTGTAGTATGGTGAGATAAAATCATTGGATTCTTCTACGATTCCTTTGACCATTCGTTGTACTCATCCCGTTGTAACGGATCGGACATCTGAGTCAAATAAGATGCATACTTCGGACCTCAGGATGCTTACTGCTTCGAAAATACCGCGGACTGCTGTACCTTTGCCTGGAATGCCTCAATAGATCTAGATGATCCGTTCTATCCACGGGCTTTTACCAGTTGTTCACGTTACTCTCTTGTATCATCAACAGAGCCGCCATCTGCTATAATAACCACACAGCGTTTTGTAGGATAATGAAGTGCCAATCCCTTTTCTACTGTTTGAATGACCTGTGCAATGGTGCCTTCGTTGTTAAAACAGGGTATTCCAACAACAATATCTGCTTTCCCTAAGCATTTGAGTCTTTTTCGCGTAGGTTGTCTAATAGCTGTGCTAAATTTCATGTTATTTGACTTCATCAAGGACTATTTTGTTTATGTTCTTCTACAAAAATCTCTAATAGCTCCTTTCTAATTTTTCTTTTAACAGACATTGTCCATAGCCGGTCCAGGAGAAGCGTATAGACAGGTTCAACAATACTGTTATTTCCAGTGTTTGCAAGTTGATTACTAAATTATTTGACCATTAACATTTCAAGATGTCTATCATATATTATTTCATCGAAATGTGCATCAGTACGGTATTTTTTATACAACTATGAGCGTTTTTTTCATTTGGAGGTACTTGGAAGGCGAAAGTTTTATATAGAGCAGGTGCATTAACAATTGTTAATAGGGGTATATTGGAGACAAAATAAGAGGGTAAAAAAGCTCACGTTAACACGCGTGGAGATGTAAGAACAAACAGGGGAAAAAATTTTTGCATCCCATCCTTTCCTCCTCTCCTCACCAACCTAAGATCCCTTGTTTGCCTTACACCCTCCACCTTGTTTTTTTTCATCTCTTTTCATAGGAAGCACATATGAACGAACTGGTTTCGATCTTAAAAAAACTACAGGAGAGCAGCATACAAAAAACAATACAAAAAAGAATCAAAGAATTCAAAGACATCGATACGGGCTCTGCTGAGGAACTTTTTAAAGAACTTTCGTTCTGCATCCTTACCGCTAACTTCAACTCAGAGCGCACGATTTCTCTGCATGCCGCACTTCATCCTTGTTTTTGCACTGATACCAAAGAAACCCTGGCGAAAAAACTAAAAGCACACGGATATCGGTTCCCAAACACCAGGGCAGCCTATATTACAGAATCTGTCGTCCACAAAAAACATCTCCCCAAATTCATCCAGGGATTAGAACATGACGAACGGCGAACATGGCTGGTCAAAACCATCACAGGCCTTGGATACAAAGAATCAAGCCATTTCCTGCGGAACATCGGCTTTGACGATTATGCAATCATTGATTTTCATATTCTTGACATCCTTGAACGATATCGGGTCATCAAACGACCAAAGACATTGACCGCAAAGAAATACCGGGAAATCGAAAACATCCTTCAAGACATCGCGACCCAGACGAATCTAACGCTAGCGGAGCTTGACCTGTACCTCTGGTATCTGGAGACCGGAAAAATATTGAAATAACAATCGATAGCATCGTTTTGTGAACACCCATGGACTATGATGAAGTCATCCAGAAACTACAGTCGCTGGCAAACCCAGACAATCTTAAAGGGATGGCACGCTATGGGATTAACCCGCACAACAACCTGGGAATCTCGATCTACGAGCTTCGACCACTTGCCAAGAAAATAGGCAGAAATCACCAGCTCGCGTTGAGGTTGTGGAACTCAGGGATTCATGACGCACGACTGCTTGCCTGCTTCATCGATGATCCTGCGAAAGTGACAAGGGATCAGATGGACGTCTGGGCAAACGAGTTTGATTCCTGGGACCTCTGCGACCAGGCATGCACCAGTCTTTTCGACCAGACCCCGTTTGCCGTTGAAAAGGTGTTTCAGTGGGCAGGAGCAGAAAAAGAGTTTGTCAAACGCGCAGCATTCTGTCTCATCGCAGGACTTGCGGTCCATGACAAGAACGCATCTGACCATGTGTACGAAGAGTTCCTGCCTCTGTGTATCACCCATGCGGTCGATGAGCGTAACTACGTCAAAAAAGCGGTGAACTGGGCGTTACGAAACATCGGGAAAAGAAACCGCTCATTGAATAGGAAAGCGCTGAAGACCGCGGAGAAAATAAAAACCATAGACTCATCATCTGCACGATGGATAGCAACTGATGCAATCCGCGAACTGAACAGTGAAAAAATAAAGCAAAGACTCGAAAGGAAAAAAGAAGGAAAAAAAATAAAATGATTGAATCCATCAGAGACTGAGTGCTTTCTCTGGGCATTCATCAACGCAGACACCGCAATCAATGCAGGTTTCCTCGTTGACTTCTGCTTTCTCATTAACTTTGATTGCTTCGACGGGACATGCTGTCGCGCAGGCTCCACAACCAGTGCATTTCTCTTTATCGACTTTTACAGCCATAACGATATACCTTCTTGCACCCCGGATACCAGTTATCCTATTTATTTTTTACCGTTTTCTGGAGAGGGAGAGATTGAGCCGGATAATGAATTGTACAGAATGGGGGGGTTAACATCGGACTTGACGATCAAATATTACAACTGTGTCTGGGAATCGATTTCACAACCAAGGAAGAAGGGGATAATTAATGAAATTCATCCTTGATTTCTTAATGTCCATCATGAGAGAGGGTCTGGACAACTTCTTAAGCCGTTTCTCAGAAGAACTTGTAGATATACATCCAGTCCCATGAGCTTTGTCCGTCTTTACCGAAAGCCTTTACGGTCACGTAGATTTGACGGTCTTCGGATTGCGGGAGGCCTTTCCACGTCCAGCTGTACGGCGGCTCCGTATCAGTTGCTTTCAGATCGTGGTCAATGAAAAACTCGACACGGTCGATACCCAGCGGCCACTGGGTCGCATTAACCTCAATGGTGATGCGGCCAAAGGCAACACATTTACTGACGGAAATGAATCTCAGGATTCTCACATTGAACAAATAGATGCCTACCTCATCAGGATGCGTGATGTATACAACGGGGGGCCGGTAGCGGACCATGACCGTGGCGTTATCGATGCTGTGATTCCCCTCAGCGTCCGTGACCGTAAAGACCGCCTCGTAGGTGCCTATCGCAGAGTAGCTGTGGGATGGGTTCTGCTCGCTGGAGATGTTGCCGTCACCCAGGTCCCAGTGGAACGTGTACGGCGGCATGCCCCCGTACGCTTCACCGTTGAACTCGATAGGCTCCTGGTAGTAACCGGTGTAGGGGCCATTGGCATGGGCGTTCAATGGTCCATTGCCGAAAGCATGCAAGTAACCAACTCCGGATATACATGAACCAATATACACGGTACCATTTGCCCCAATCGCTGGGGGAGACTGCACCCCGGGATCCGTGTAGCCACCCGGGCAAATCTGTTTCCGCCATTTCTCGGTCCCATCCGGGTTCACCGCGATTATGTAGCCGCCGGTCGTTCCCAGATAGATGGTCCCATCAGCAGATTGACAGGGGGTTCCTCCTTCGATGTTTTTCGGAATCGAAAGGGTCCATTTCACGGACCCGTCGACGGCGTTGACCGCGAAAAGACTGCCGCTGCCGCAGTAGATGGTGTCATTCCACCCGTAGATCGGGGAGGCCCCCGCCCCGACATTGGTCTTCCATTTCATCGTCCCGTTCGGCAGGACCGCATGAAGGTACCCGTCAAGTGAGACGACAAAGATGGTCCCGTCGTCACCGATGCAGGGACTCACCCGGATCCAATTTCCGGTCTGATACTTCCATTTCACGGTGCCGTTGTCCGGGTAGAGTGCATAAAGATAGGTGTCATGGCTGCCGCAGTACACAATGCCGTTATCGCCGATAGCGGGGGACGAATACACCACATGGTTCGTATAAAAAACCCATTTAAGAGTCCCGTTAGGGTTGAGGGCATGGATTGATTTTGCTCCCCCAGTTCCAACGTAGATGGTCCCATCTGCCGCTATCGCTGGAGATGAGAAGAAATCCGCACCTGCTATGGGGTATGTCCATCTCACGGTCCCATCCGGATAGAGTGCATAAAGTTCCCCATCGTTGCTATAAATACCACCGAAGTAAATCGTGCCATCCTCCGCAATCGCAGGAGCACATACTATAGAAAAATAAGTGATATATCTCCATTTCAATGTTCCATTTGGATAGACGGCATTAAGGGAATTGCTTCCAATGTAAATTGTACCATCTTTGTCAATAGACGGTCCACCATAAGTCCAGTCATAGGTGAAAAGTCTCCAGGCTTCAACACCTGTGTTGTTGGACGTTGAGTAAGGACTTCTACCAGTATGTCTTGTATCATGACAGTACATCGGCCATGGTGAATCCATGAGATCGAGACGACCACCAGTAAGCATCGCCCTAGCAGTCATCCTGAACGGAAATAAAGTGCTGGGAAAACGGTGACTTTCGCCACCAGCCTCGGATACATCTACTTCTGGACGAACCACAGAAGGCACACTGAGAGTATAGATATTATATTCCCGGGTTGAATTTTCATCCACCATGAAATCATTCAGTGGTTCAATCTGAGACATATCTTCTGGATATGCAAGAATCATCGGAGTCACTGCTGAAACAAGAAAAGACAGGATAACACTAACGACCAATCCTTTCCAAGTCAAAATGGCATTCCTCCATCTATGATTTTATAACAACGCTCTTCTATAATAACATTTTTGCCGTCTTTAAAAGAACCGACCAAGAAAAAAAGACATTATTTCGATTTGTATTGCTCCATCTTCCTACTTGCTCTTCTTCCACTTACCGTAAAATACAGGTACACACACCCAAGCTCAAGACCAAAAATCACAAGAAAATACAGAAACGTTACCACTATCTTCTGAGGCACAAACCCATATGAAAGCGCAATCGACCCAAGAAACGGGATAAACATCCCAACCAGAATCAGCAGCAACACCTTAAGGAGATCCTTGTTTTTCCCCATACAAGCAACCATAACCACTGCCCTGTTAAAAAATTTATTTCTTTGTTCTAAAAACATTTATCCTAACAGATCCGCGGCACAGGATCCCCCAACGGCTTGCGAATGATACGCTTCCCACCAACCACCGTCTGCATCACCACACCAGAGACCACATCAGACGCCTCCCCGATGATCGCAGCACGCCTCCCCAACGGATGCTTCTTCAGGACCGCCAGAACATCCTCAGCCTTCTCCTTGACCACCCCAAGGACGACCTTACCTTCATTCCCTATCTCCAGTGGATCAATCCCCAGCATGTCACAGGCAGACCGCACCCCCTCAGGGACCGGCACCGCATCCTCAAAAAGAACAACCCCGACCTTCGATTTCTCAGAAAACTCATTGACCGTGTTGGCAAGACCACCCCGCGTCGGGTCCTTCGCACAGACCACCCCGCCCTCCGCAAGAACCCGTGCCATCAGGCCATTCAACGCCGCGACATCAGAACGAATTGTCGTCTCAAACCCATACCCCTCACGAAACGACAGTAGCGCAATTCCATGCTCCCCGATATTCCCAGAAACAAGAAGGACATCCCCCTTCCGAAGATTACTGTCAAGCAACCAACGGCCAGAAAACTTCCGATGCCGCCTCACTTCCTTGATATTCTTCTCAAGAACCGCACTTCGCCTCCCAATCCCACTGGTGTTAATCATGAACTGCTGAATCGCACCCTTCTCCACCACCTTCGTATCCCCTGTGACGATCGGCACCCCAGCCTTCTCAGCGGTCCGACCCATGCTTCGCACAATCGTCTCAAACGTCTCAAGAGAAAACCCTTCCTCGATGATAAACCCAGCAGACAACGCAAGAGGCTCACCACCCACCACCGCGACATCATTAATCGTCCCACACACCGCAAGCGAACCAATATCACCACCAGGGAAAATCAACGGCTGCACCGTATGAGAATCCGTCGAAAACACAACATCATCAATAACCGCAGCATCATCCAGTGCAGTCACCGTCACCTCCGCACGACCCTGCTTCTTAAAGAACCGCAGGATGTTCTCTTTAATAAGCTGGTCCATCAGCTCCCCGCCAGCACCCTGCGCAAGTGTAATCTTCTTACCCATGAAACCCCCAACAAGAGAACGTTTCTATAGTATGCGATAGAAAAGATTTATTTATACTCTCTGTTTCCATCACCCAGACCCATATGTGGCAATGGCAGGACTTCGTCCTAACCTTCATCAACTTCGGATTCATGATCACCGCGATCCCCGCAATCCTCCGAAACTACAAAATAAAAGAAGCAAAAAGCCAATCACTCTCCATGTATCTTGCCACAGCAATCCTCCTATCAGTCATGGCATACGTCTTCTTCACCCTAGACATGCTGCTCTCCTCCCTGTCCACCGCAGGAACCGGCATCATGTGGTACATCCTCACCTACCAAAAGATACACTACTCACAATAAAAAACAAAGGAAAAAACACATGCAAACAACCCTTCTCATGTGCATCGGCAACCGAGACGGAGGCGACGACAGCCTCGGACCCTACATCGCAGACAAGATGAACAAAGAACAAACAAACGATCTCATCATTGACTGCGGCACAACCCCAGAAAACTACACCGCACTTGTCAAACAAAAAAAACCAGACACCCTCATCCTCATCGACGCAGCAGAAATGAACCAACCACCAGGAACCACCCGCATCATCCCAAAAGAAAAAATCGGCACCATGCACATCAGCACCCACGGCATACCACTCTCCATCCTTATTTCCTACCTTGAAAGAGAAGTCGACCACATCATCATCATCGGCATACAACCCAAACAGATGTCCGGACCCCTCAGCACCGTGGTAAAAAAAAGCGCAGACCAGCTCATCGAACTCCTAAAAAAACACACATACGAAAAGATACCACCCCTCTAGTACGGATATTTCTTCCCCAGCGCCTCCGTCGACGACAACGCAGCAACCGCACCCTTCGCACACGCAATTACCACCTGACGTACCCCACCCGTGACATCACCAGCAGCATACACCCCAGCAACAGAGGTCCGCTGCCCGGCATTAACCACGATATATCCGTTCTCATCCAGCTTCAACCCAAGAGACTGCGCAATCTCATTCTGCGGCAACACACCAACAGAGGCAAACACACCATCGACCGCTAGCTTCTTCCGCTCACTTGTCTCAAGATTAAACAGGCTAACGGAAGATACAATCTCCTTGCCAACGATCTCCTCCACGATCGTATTAAAGATAAACTGCACGCCTTTCTCCCGGGCCTCCTCCTCATAGACCTTCTCTGCACGGAACTGACTACGACGATGCACGACGTAGACCTCTGTACAACCGATCTGTTTTAAAAAAATGGATTCGATCAAAGCAGCGTTCCCCCCACCGACCACGACGACATTTTTCCCTTTGAAGAAAAAACCATCACAGGTCGCACAATACGACACCCCCTTCCCCAGCAACTCCGCCTCACCAGGCACATCAAGCTTCCTATGCTCCGTCCCAGTACAAAGAATAACAGCACCAACCCTATAGGTCGCTTTCTCAGTCTTTACAACAAAACCAGGAGACGACGATGTAATCTCCTTAACCTCCTCATAAAAATGAAAATCAGCGTACTTCGCAGCATGCTGCTTCATCTTCTCGACAAGCGCAACCCCAGGAATAGAATCAAACCCCGCATAATTCTCGATGTTCGGGGCAACCTGCAGCAGACCACCACCGCCACCACGGTCGAACACAACCGTCGAAATCCCAGAACGCTTCGCATAAATCGCAGCAGAAAAACCAGCAGGGCCTGCACCAATGATCGCTAACTCGTAATCCATGAAAAACCCCATAGAATATCTACTATTTAGTTTTTTTAAACACCCCGGACCGCACAGCGTTTGAAAAACGGCCTAATCGCCTCAAGCGTCTCATACACATACTCACGGAGATACGGAACAGTGCTCTCAAGCTGTGAAGACACCAGCGGCTTCAGAGGCTTGAACTGCTGAAGAAAGTACACCTCAGCACCCTTCAACCATTCCGCGATCTCAACGATATCCTCCTTGGTAAGAAAACCAGGCACAAACGTGGTTTTAAACTCGTATGCTCGCGCCTTGCTCTTTATGAGATTGATAGATGCCTCAATCTTTGAAAGATCCACAGTAATCCCGGAAAGCTCCTGATACTTCTTCTTCGGGGCTTTCACATCCATAGCAACATAATCAACAAGCTCTTGTTCCAAGAGCTCATCAAGTCTCTCAGGGAACGCACCGTTCGTATCAACCTTCACCAGGAGCCGGAGGTTCTTCACCCGTTTGATAAAATCAACAAGACCCTCCTGCAGCAGCGGCTCTCCCCCAGAGATGACGACACCCTCCAGCAGCTCCTTACGCTTCGAGAGAAATGTTAAAATCTCATCCTGAGGGAACAACTCCGCAGTCCCCAGTGCAAGCTTCCTATTATAACAGAAAGGACAGCGGAAATTACATCCGCTTGTCCAGACGATTGCGCTGATCCGATCAGGAAATTCAAGCAACGATGTTTTCTGAAAGCCGCCTATCTTCATTGTGATACAAGGATCTTCTCCCGTAAGTCAAAGGTTGTTCGGTCCTTGAACTCCTGCTGCTTGCCCTTGTTCCACTGATTCACCGGCCGGATATACCCAACAACACGCGAGTAGATCTCACATTCCGTTGTTTTCTGTGACGCCTGACACGTCGGGCAGAGCGGATGCTCCCCGGCGATGTACCCATGATCAGGACAGACGCTGAAAGTCGGGGTGATCGTATAATACGGCAATGAGTAGTTCGACGCTACCTTCCGGACAAGGTTCTTTGTCGCAGTCGGTGAGGGTTCCTCCTCGCCAAGGAAGATATGCAGCACCGTGCCACCCGTGTATTTGCTCTGCAGGGAATCCTGCAGGTCCAGAGCCTCAAACACATCAGTGGTGAAACCAACCGGCAGCTGCGTAGAGTTTGTATAGTACGGCTCGATATCGCGACCACGGTTCGCTGTATAGACCTCCTGGTTATAGGTCCGGATATCCGGATAATGCTTCTTATCCAGCCGAGCAAGACGATAACTGGTTCCCTCCCCAGGTGTCGCCTCAAGGTTGAAGATGTTACCGGTTTCCTCCTGGAAATCCGCGATACGTGTCCGCATGAAATCCAGGACCTTCTCAGCAAATGCCTTTCCCTCAGGGTCAGCGATGCTTTTGTTCATGAAGTTCAGCAGTGCATCGTTCATGCCGATGAGACCAATGGTGGAGAAATGATTCTTCCAGTACTCCCCAAAGGTTTTCTTCACATCAGAAAGATAGAACCGTGAGTACGGATGCAGACCACTGGCGGTCAGATTCTCAATAAGATCACGCTTTATCTCCAGGCTCTGCCGGGCAAGCATCATGAGCTTGTCAAGCCGCTCAAAGAAATCCGTGTCATCTTTTGATAGGTACGCAACCCGAGGCATGTTCAAGGTGACCACGCCGATAGATCCAGTTTTTGGATTTGCACCAAATAATCCACCACCTCTCTTTTGTAATTCTCGATTTGATAACCGTAATCTGCAACACATCGATCTTACATCTTCTGGTTTCATGTCGCTATTGATGAAGTTCGAGAAATAGGGAATCCCATATTTCGCGGTCATATCCCAGAGCGGCGCAAGCCCATCGTTGTTCCAGTTGAAATCCTTCGTGATATTGTACGTCGGTATGGGGAAGGTGAAGGGTCTGCCTTTTGCGTCCCCGTCATGCATGATTTCCGCGAACGCATGGTTGACCATGTCCATCTCTTCAGTGTACTCGCTGTAGTTATTGTCCATCAGCGCTCCGCCGATGATCGCTGGCTCCTCAACCATATAACTAGGGACAGTGAGATCCATCGTGATATTGGTGAACGGACTTTGGAAGCCGACACGGGTCGGGACATTCATGTTGAAGAGGAACTTCTGCATCTCCTGTTTTACGTTTTCGTAGGTGAGATTGTCTTTGGCGATGAAGGGGGCAAGCAAGGAATCGAAATTGGATAGCGCCTGTGCACCTGCCGCCTCGCCTTGAAGGGTGTAGAGATAGTTGACGATTTGCATCAGCGCGGTGCTGAAATGTTTCGCAGGTTTGCTTTCTATCTTCCCAGCCACTCCCTTAAATCCCAGCAGGAGGAGATCCTTAAGGTCCCAACCGACACAGTTGTGGTTCCACATACCATTCACGATGAGGGTATGCGATGATGTTGTGATGTCGTAAATGTAGTCGTCAAGGATTTCTGTTGGTTCGTTGTTTAATACCTTATGCCATCCAAATCCCTCAGCCCTCCAGGTTTTCGTGGAGGTTTGCGCCGATGCATATAATTGGGATGGAAGAGAATTACACGTTGTCCTGAAACCTACACCGAAAAGTGGGTATTGCTGAATGATTTGTTTTCCTTGGTATATCCGTGTTGTACCTACACCCTCAAGATTTCTATCTCTGGCTGTGAATCCCAACATGTTTAAAACAATGGCGAGTTGTTCTAACATTGTTCTTGATGACGTTCGTATGGAAAGTGTTGTTTTTGATGTGGTCAGTGATCCGTCACCATCAAGAATTCCCGCAATAAGGCCTTCTAGGAACTGGATATTATATGTTAGGATTTCAAAAGGTAAACATTTTTCTTTACTAATCCCTTCAGCATTAAAAACAAATTTAAATAGATATTCAACTAAAGTGGAATTAGCGATTCGTACGGTTATATATCCCTCGTCCTTTTTTGTATACACTCTGCAGCCTAACTCATTTGCTGCTTGTGTTATCCGATGGATGATTTGCTGGTTTTCATTTGTATCTTTTTGTTTTATGCATATCCGGTGAGGCTCCATCCATCCTTCTGCAAGATAGAACCCAACAAAATACCCTAGATTTTTTGTTAAGGGTATCTTGTTTGGTAATGCATCTGCGTTATTCGATGTCGAAACGATGCCGTTAATCTTCATATCGTGGGAATAGGTTTCATATTCTTCTAACGGCATTCCTTCAATCCAGAAATCACGTAGTCCTTTGCCATACAGTTCTTGTGCAATGAAAAGGTACTCTTTGAAGAAAAGCTGTTCGTTTTTAAGTAAGCTTTTAAGATCGGCCGTGAATAGTTTATCATCGTCTTTTCTAACATCCCTTGCTTTTTTGAATAGTTCAGTGCCCATCACCATGGGGTGGTCCTCGGTGACAATTACTGATCGACCACTTTCATTTTTTAGAAATCTCATAGATTTTCGTTTCGCTTTTTTTACAACTCTTTGGATAGGAGTCCATCCATTGACATCAAGGACCTCTAGTCCAATTGGATATTTTGCATAGGCATCATCGGTTTTTGAGAGCAGTATTTCTTCGTCTTCAAGAGTTTCGTATAGTTTTTGAAATGAGGTGAGAAGAAGGGTATCTCTGTTTTTGACAATGATGGATTCTTTACCAAAATACGTATATGCTCCTAAAGTACCTAAATCGTGAATATGGTACTCTCCTTTTGTATGCGCTTCCCCGATTTCCGGTGGATAAATCTTATTAAGCCAGTAATGAGAGATGATGCTTTCCGTGGCGTAGACGTTTAAGCCTTGCAGCGAATAGGCCATGTTGCTGTTCTCGCTCACCTTCCAGTCCAGCATGCTGAGGTAGTCATCGACGACGTCAATGTCTTTAAGAAGTCCGCCGATCTCCCGCATGTCCTGGTGCTGTTTCCTGTAGAGGATGTATGCCTTTGCGGTTTTTGCATGTCCGTCCTCGATGAGGATTTTTTCGACGACATCCTGGACGTGTTCGACGGTGGGGATTTCGCCACGCTTGAGTTCCTTTTCTAGGATGGTGATGACCTTGTCGGTGAGCTCGGCTGCTTTTTTGTAGTCTTTTCCGCCCACGGCCTGGGCGGCTTTCCAGATGGCTTCTGAGATCTTCACGGGGTTGAAATCAACGATTTTTCCGTCTCGTTTCTTTATCTTTCGTATCATTTTGTCTCTCTCCTTCTCCTTTTATTTTTCTGTCAGATTTTTAACCTCTTTTTCAAAGCTGGTGATATCGGTGAACTGACGGTAGACCGAGGCGAATCTTATGTAGGCGACATGGTCGACTTCTTTGAGTGCATCCATGACGTATTCGCCGATGTGTGATGTTTCGATTTCTTCTTTTCCGGCTCGTCTGATTCTTTCTTCGATGTGGTCGATCATTTTTTCGATTTTTTCTTGTGTTATTGGTCGTTTTTCGAGGGCTTTTTCCATGCCGTTTCTGATTTTGCAGCGGTCGAATCGTTCGCGTCTGCCGTCTTTTTTTATGACGAACATGGGTGCCATTTCGATGTATTCGTAGGTCGTGAATCGCCTGTTGCAGCTGAGGCATTCGCGTCGTCGTCGGATGGATCCTCCGGTGTCGCGCGAGTCTGTCACTTTCGTGTCAATATGATTGCAATAGGGGCAATTCATCTCCCATCACCACCGATACAATATATAGTATAGCAAAAAAAATCTGCTACAAACTGTAGTATAATTTAGTGGTTTTTAAGTCTTTTGATTTTTCTCAAAAAACATTGTTTTCTTCCGTCTTATTTATTAATCATTGTGACTGTGACGTGTTAGAGTGTGACGGTTTTTGCATGCGTGATTGCATGCTGTACAAGCTCATCGATTTTGATTTTTTGTTCCTCGGCAAGAATCTGTTCCAGACGTGCCTGTGTGGATGGTTTTAGTGGGACTGCGGTACATCCCTCTGCAGGTGCTATGGAAAGCTCAAAGGTGCCGATCTTTCGTGCGATCTGAATCGTGTCCTCCTTGTCATAGCCAATCAACGGTCTGAGAATCGGGATGCTGACTGCTTGTTCGACGACGCGAAGGTTTTTTAGTGTCTGTGATGCGACCTGACCAAGGGAATCCCCCATCACAATAGCATCCGCGTGTTCTTTTATTGCGAATGCCTCAGCATACCGCAGCATCATCCGTTTACAGATGATGCAGGTAAATTTATTGTCACAGTGTGCTTTGTAGGTCTGAAGCGTCTGCCCATGAGGGACTACGAGAGGAAGGAGTTTCGAGGGGACCTGTTTTTGTAGATGACGAGTGAGCGTCAGAAATTTTTCGACTTCCCGGTCATCGGTAAATGGTCGATTATCCGCATGGATGAGAAGCATCTCGTCTGCGTACTTGGAAAGCAAATATACCGCCACCGGGGAATCTATGCCGCTGGACATCAACGCAACAAATCTCATAGCGTCTCCGATTCGACATAGTCAAGATATTCTTTCAGCCCCCCAACTGGTGGAAGCACGATGATCTCAGGGACCTCATAGGGGTGCAGGGAACGGATGTGTTGAATCGTTTTCTGCACGTTCCGTTCAGAGGTCTTCGCAAGAAGGACACACTCGTGTGCCTCTTCGATGTTCCCTTGCCAGCGATAGATCGATTCTATTTTTGGGATGATATGGACGCAGGCGACAAGTTGTTCTTTTACCAGCGCACGCGCAATCGTCTTTGCAGATTCAAGGGTATCGGTCGTAGAATAAATAACAGAGACCATGAAAAAACCAATGGGTGAAAAGATTTTAAGGGTTTGCTTCCAAACGATACGGTTTCATTCCAAGAGTACGTGCTACTTGTATAATCTCTTGAGAAGACCCGTAGAACAAGTGGCTTTCACAGGAGCAATCACTGCATCCGAATCCTGGGATGTTCTCAAAATGCCGCTCGTAAGCCTGCGCGATGGCGCATTCCTCTTTTATGGTATTTTCTTTGTAAAATATATCGATTGTCTCGATGTGCGGACGAAGATAATCAACATGCCAACGTGTTTTCTTCTCTGGTCGAAGATGTCGTCGTATCCGAGAATCAAGTCCGTTTAACGCTGAACCGACATAGACGTAGCATGCTTTTTTGAAATCAAGTACTCCACGTTTCCCAACCATAATCGAAACATCGTTGTCCAGCTCCATGATAAGCAGGTAGGTCCCCTTCATCTGACCGAGTATGTGCATAGGTTCTTATAACACCATTTCTGTTTCCTCCTCTGATGGTATCCCATAACCCGAGGTTCATCGCAATTGACTCCCTTGCTGTTGCTCGAAAAGAAATCCAAAACATCGGAAGCGACCCGAAAAGCCTTGACATCATGGCCCCGAAAGCAGTCTTTAGAGTCATCAGACTTGAACAGGTAGTGCTGCAGGATGCCATCATCATCAAACAGGATATGCTTTCCTTGGGAGGAGAGGTCGCAATTCCTTGGGATGCCTTCGAGTTGAAAAAAAACCCTGCCGCTATTTTGGTGATGGGAACGGTGACGCAGCTTCAGGAACTTGTCCGTAAACTACAACGGCATTATCCTCGTATCCAGGAAATTGCCGGGGAACTATCTGTGTTAGTAGAAAAAATCTTTTAGAGGGTTCGCCCCAAAAAAGACATTAACTCATAGATGATTCTAGGTCAGAAGCTCTATGGAGAACCCTGTCTGTCCCCTTGATTTCCGCTATGGGAGAAAAGAGATAAAAGACGTCTTTGGCGAGACTAGCAAACTACAGTACCTTTTAGAAGTTGAGGCCGCACTTGCCCGTGCCCATGCCACGGTCGGCAATATCTCCAAGAAGGCTGCTGATGAGATTTCAAAGAAAGCCTCTGTGAAGTACGTCACCGTAAAAAGGGTCAATGAAATCGAGAGAGAAACACGGCATGACATCATGGCGGTCACCAAAGCACTTAGTGAGGCCTGCAAAGGCGACGCGGGAAAATATGTTCATCTCGGTGCGACCAGCTATGACATCGTCGATACTGCCAATGCACTGCAGTTCGCAGCAGCCACTAATCTTCTCAAAGCACAGCTGCGAGAACTACGGGTGACCCTTGTTGGTCTTGCGAAGGAATATAAAAACACGATTATGGCCGGCCGTACCCATGGGCAATACTCCATTCCTATCACGTTTGGGTTGAAAATGGCGGTCTACGCGATGGAGGTCGACCGGCATCTCGAGAGGCTCCATGAGTGTACATCACGGTTGCTTGTTGGGAAGATGTCCGGTGCGGTCGGATCAGGAGCAGCTATGGGAAAACATGCGTTGAAAATCCAGGAACTGGTCATGACCACCCTCAAACTTGGGACCGAGGAGGCTGCAACACAGATCGTGGGTCGTGACCGTTACATCGAATTGGTTTCAGTACTGGCGAATATCGCCAGTAGTATGGAGAAATTCGCAACAGAGATCAGAAACCTCCAGCGAAGTGAAATCGGTGAGGTATCCGAGGCGTTCGAGGCGAAAAAACAGGTCGGCTCATCAACGATGCCACAGAAGCGGAACCCGATCCTCTGTGAGCAGATTTGTGGCCTAGCCCGGGTCGTACGAAGCTTCATCATCCCTGCCTATGAGAACGCAATCCAGTGGCATGAACGGGATTTATGCAACTCCTCCTCAGAACGGTTCATCCTTCCTCATTCATTGATCATGACAGACTGGATCGTGTTCCAGATGAACAAGGTGTTTAAGACCCTGCAGGTGTACCCGGAACGTATGCGGGAGAACCTAGAGAACTCAAAGGGGTTACCAATGGCTGAGGCAGTCATGACAAAACTCGTGGAGAAAGGCATGGGGCGGGGTGATGCTCATGAACTTCTCAGAACCTGCTCCTTAAAGGCAGTGAGTGATGACAGACAGCTTCTTTCGGTTCTTCTTGAGAATCCCAAGGTCGTACACCTCCTAAAGAAAAAGGAACTCGAGGAGGTCATGAACCCGCGGAACTATCTTGGCGTCTCTCATAAAATCGTCGATCAGGTGGGAAAGAAACTCACACGATAAGAAGAAGGTATCAATGATGGAGAAACTCGAAAGATTAACCAGTAACACAGAAGAAGTCGTCACCTTCGAAGAACTCAAAGCAGTGCTAAATAAACAAAACCCGAAAGCATACATCGGTTTTGAGCCGTCAGGGGTGGTGCATCTTGGATGGAAGATCTGCACCAACAAGATAAAGGATTTTCTTGCCTGCGGGTTTGATTTCACGGTGCTGCTTGCGGATTGGCATGCGTACATCAACGATAAACTCGGGGGGGACCTTGAGAACATCAAGCTCTGCGGGAAGTACATGGAGGATTGTTTCGCAGCGATGGGGGTGGACACCAGCAAGGTACGGTTTGTGTACGCAAGCGATTATGTAAACGACGCGAAATACTGGGAGCTGGTGCTAAAGACCGCGAAAGCAACATCAGTCGCTCGTGTGAAACGTGCGATGGATATTATGGGACGCGGAGAGGAGGAAGCAGAAAAGGACCTCTCAAAATTGTTCTACCCGGCGATGCAGGTCTCTGATATTTTCTACCTTCAGTTGGATGTCGCCTATGGGGGGACAGACCAGCGTCACGCGCATATGCTTGCCCGGGATGTGGCAAAAAAGATAGGACAAGCTACTCCAGTAGCGATTCATACGCCGTTGTTAACAAGCTTGCAGGCGGGTGGTCGGATGAACCCCATCGAAGCAAAGATGAGCAAAAGCAAGCCAGAGACCATGATCTCGATCCATGACACCCCTGATGAGGTGAAAAAGAAACTCAGCAAGGCATTTTGTCCTGAGAAACAGGTCGAGGGAAACCCTGTCTTGGAGATCTGCAAGTTCGTCATCTTTCCGGACCTGGAGGGAAAACCATTCTTGATTCAGCGGCCTGAGAAGTTCGGGGGAACTCTTGAATTCACATCCTATGAGGCTCTTGCAGAGTCTTTTGCATCTGGGCTGCATCCACTGGATCTGAAGAACGCAACAGCGGACCATATCAACAAGATTCTTGCACCAGTGCATCTCTACTTTGAGAGACACCCAGAGAATTATAAGAAAATGAAAGAGAAGGGAATTATTGTAGAACGATAACAAATGACAGAAAAAAAGGAAGAGGGGTTTTATCCTGGAATGTAGGGGACGAACGCAGGGTCTCCAAAGACGTGGTACTCAAAGAACGTCTGGAATTTGTTGTCAAGCCGTGGGTCTAACCCTTTTGTCGTAGCAGTTTGTTTCATAAGTTCGTTCTGATATAGGAGGTCAAATTCTTGAACACCGGTATAGACAAGCGGGGGAGACCACCACACGTCCCAAGGGGCGTCCTCTGGTAAATAGACGTTTCGCGCGTTTCTAAATGCCTCACCAACGCTTCTGCTGCCTTGTTTAAGCTGATTAAGGGTATCGGTGTAGACCTTAAAGCCGAAATGCTGATCAGGGTAAATCCCCTGTCGAGCCTTGATTGCCCATTGGATTGAACGGATGAGAGCCTGCCCCGGGAAATCATAGTGCGTGTTCTTTGGTTCTAAGTACCCTCCAGGGATATTTGAGGTGGTCGTCGATGAGACAATCACATTACATCCGGCATGCAGGTATGTTTGCGTGATGCTCTGAGTGGGGTACACCCCGTCGAATTTCCCACAAATACAGCTTTCGATCCACAGGAACGACGGACCAAGGTTCATGTGTTCGACGTTTCGCGGGTTATAATACATATGGTCCGCAAGCGCGTAGCCGGGTCCATACCCAAATATTGACGACACTTGCTGGAGAATCTTATTAAGTATCCCGTTAGGGAGTCCAAGGCCAAGGCTGTTTACGCCGACATCACCCATGGTGAAGAGATGTTGCTGTCCGTGTGCATTTGCCAAAATAAAATTCGAGTTTTCCTGCAATGTTTTACCTCGGACAACCTGCTCACCTATTGCAGTTCGCAACTGACGTTTCGACATTAAAAATCGATTCAGAAGGTTCGCGGTTTTTAGTTTTTGAATTGCTTCGTTGCTAAAGCCTTGGAACCCGGCCTCGTTTTCCCTCACATACGCAGTATCAAACCCAAGGGATTCTACTGTTTCTGTTATGGCAAGACCGTTAAAGTATGAAGCACCGGTGGTGACCTTCATCGGATCTCCATGGGCAACGATACCAAGAATCTCACCAAAGATTTTATACCGTACAAACGGTTTTTGGAAATCATTCCCACCACCAAGCTGAACGACAGCAGTATTCTTCCAGTCCCCGAGGTCATTAATGATGCTGCTATAGTAAATCGTTCGTGCTACTAAGGCTGATACATCCTGCACATCCCAACCTGTTATCCGACCGATGATGTTTTCTTGATAGGGAAAATGATCCTCATTATCGCTATAGAGGTCCTTTGCACGGTTAGTCCAGTCACCAGGGTTTGGGTCGATATTCCCATAGATAAAGTCACTGGGGATGCCACCTCCCCAGAAATAGCTTGTACGATCAACTGATACAGGCTCAATTGAGGAGTTATAGATGAGTTGAGGTAAGACGGTTCCATCCCCAACAAGCGCGATATACATCGGATTATCCTTGTAATAATCACGAAGTTTCTGTAAATCCTGTTGTTTCTCTACTGTAATGTCCGCTAGTTTTGCGAGCAGATCATTAATCTGTTCATGAATCCAGAAGACGTGGGCATTTGATGCTGGGAGGAGGTTTGGATTACGCCTGGGCATGTAGAAGCCGGGACAGGGTTTCCCAAGGTGGAGGGTGTCGTCGTTTGCCGCGAACGCAAATTCTGGTTTGCCGTAAATAAGTCCTTTGTGAAAGGCAGTCAGATAGGGAGCAATGGAAGAAAGTCCTTTCATCGTCGGATAGATGGAATCGTTGAGTTTTTCAATCGTAACCTCGACTTTCACCTGACCTTGATTCGTCACAAGCCATTGCGGTGTCGCAAGGACCTGGTATGTCACACCGCCTCTTCCATAGACCACTGCTTCATTGTAGGTTATGTCCTCAATTATTCTCCCAGTTGAATCCCGAACAGGGATACCGCCCATTGCGGTGCCACCCGCATACGCCTCAAATTTTTGAAGTTGAGGGGGGAGATCGTCAAGCATCGGACCTGAAAAGAAAATAACATTATCCCCTAAATCATCGACGTTTTCCGGGTTCATGTTGATTCCTTTGAATTTGATAAGCGCGTATTTATAATCCTCAGGAATCGTGTATGTATCAATGAGCGCATCGCCACCTCTAAGCGCAGTGAGCAGCTCGGTTGTCGCCATGGTCTTCATTGTTTTTGGTCCAAGTGTATAATGTGTACTTGCCAGGACTTCTGGCGGCCAAGCGTCTTTAGGATTAGTAATCGTAAGATATTCAACCGCCCCAAATTTCTGTTCAATCAAACTTGCTGAGGCATCAACAATATCGTCGATATCGGTAAATCTTAGTATTTTGCCAAACCCTTTTACGTTATCGCCACAGACGACAGTCATTTTTACTCCAAGAGTATTCAGTGCTGACTGGATGGACGTGGTTGTTCCATTTGTGATAAAAACTGGGATGGACAGATAGGAGGCAAGAGGCGTCGCCATGACCCCCAAGGTATACCCTATTTCATCATTTTGAATGAGAAGGGCAGCATCGCTTTTACTCCAATATTTCGTTGCTATATACACTGACCATGCTTCTGCGGTTTGTCTATCATCTAAAATAACATCGACAGGTATACCGATTTGTTCGTTCATGGCTCTTGTCACCGCACGCGACGGGTTGGTAAAGTTCTGAACATACAATGGGATAACTTCTTGGTTTCCCTGTGTATCATAATGGACAGCAAGCGGAGTTGCTATCAACGGTAAAAAAGGATTTGTATCAGAGACAGCGATGGCATGAGGAATTTCAGCAAAGCTACTGGTAACGGAGAGATACGTATCAATCGATGAAAGGTCTTCAGCAATTCCAGAAGGCTGCCATGTATAGACACCGATTGCAGCAATAACAAGAACGACGGCTCCAATGACTGCGATGATTTTATCATTTTTATTCATAGGGTAATCTCCTGAATTGAAGAAAGTTCTTCTGTATGTTCATATTCTTATCTTTCTATATAATATTTTCTATTATAAATATATGCCTGTTATTCGTTGAACGTTTCGTATGAATGAATATATTTAAGAAGGAGGCGAATATTACCCCCGAAAGGAGATAAAACAGAATGCCAGGTGAAGAACTTTCCCCTCAACTGCAAGATCAAATCAATAGATTACAGCAGGCACGAGCACAAATACAGATGATTACGCAACAACGACAACAGGTTGAGATTCAGCTCAAAGAAACCGAAGAGGCGTTAAAGGAAATCGAGGCAGTGACTGAGAAAACACCCATTTACAAAAGCATCGGAGCCCTGCTTATCAAAACCAAAGGAAAAAGCGATATTATAAAAGAATTGACAGCAACTAAAGAGTCCCTAGAGCTGCGAAAAACCACGTTGGAAAAACAAGAGGGGCGCAGCAGAGAGAAACTCACCGAATTACAAAGCAAGGTGGAAAATTCCTTAAAACTTGCTAGTGGAGCAGGAAACCTCAATGGGTAAGAAACATTTTTTTTCAGCACATACTGATTTTAAGTCCGGGTTTTTCTGCAAATTTTTTCTGATCATCGGGTGTGTCCTTTTCATCCTCTACGCTCTTGAAACAGTATCCCATCTTCTTCAGTTGAGTGATGACGTTGTTGGCATCATGCTTGCATTTGCGATTCTTTTCCTTGGCCTTGGGCTTATCTCGTATTTTTTCTCTTGTCAATTTGCAAAGTTGTCGAGGATTGCAGATGACGTTGAAAATGATGAATCTCTTCTTGATGACGAAGAGATAACCGAGAAACTGTAAGAGATTTGTTTTTTGTTTTATTTCCCGAACCGCCGTTTTCTGTTTTGATACGTACGAATCGCCTGTAGAAAATCCCGTTTTCGAAACGCAGGCCAGTATACATCGGAGAAATAGAGCTCTGAATATGCAAGCTGCCATAACAAAAAGTTCGAGATGCGTTCCTCACCAGACGTCCGAAGGATAAGATCGGGGTCAGGTAACCCCCGGGTATAGAGATAGGATGAGACGGTGTCTGTGGAGATTTCCTTTACCTTCAGTTTCCCTTTTTTTATGTCATTTCCCATCTGTTGCATGGCGTAAATGATTTCCTCTCGGCCACCATAGGCAAGCGCGATATTCAAAAAATAGGTTTTGTATGATTTGGTCATTGTCATGATAGCTTTTGCTGACTGTTGGATGTCTTTAGGTAATGATTCAAGCCGACCCAGAATCTGTATCCGTACTTTATTTTGATGAATACGGGAGTCTCCCTTTACCTTGTCCAATTCGTTTTTAAGCAAGGTCATAAGAATTTTGACCTCTTTTTCACTACGAGCGAAATTCTCCGTCGAGAACGCATAAATCGTCAGCACCTTTATATCAAGGTCAAAACACCAATCCAACACCTCTTCGAGTTTTTCTCGTCCAAATATGTGACCTGCCTCCCAGGACAACCCTAGTTCCTTTGCATATCTCCGATTTCCATCCATAATGATGGCGATGTGCTTTGGGAGTGGATTGTGTTTTATTTCCTCAAGGAGGTTCTGCTCAAGAAAATCAGTAATAATTCTTGAAACGGAGCGATAGATTGAGGAACGATAGAATGCGGCAAGAATCCTTTTTCCCGTTGGGCTTTGAATAACGTATTTTTCCCATTCATCGAATGTTTTATTTGCAAGTGTTTTGAGAGATGGTTTCTGAGAACTGATGATATTGCCTCCAGAAGGAGAAATATTGTTGCCATTATATAGATTTAGTGTTCTCCATCTGAAAGAAAAATAACGGTATTTGATACCAGGATGTGATGTGTCCTGTGGATCATATGATGTTTTTTGTTTCTCATAACGAATCTTGTTTTGCTGCCTGGGTAAGTTCGCCTGCTGTTTCTTTTAATTCCTTTTCATATCCTTCAGGGTCCTCAAGTGCTCTGATGGTATCCTCAAGTTCCCGTTTTTCTGTCCCAGTTATTCCTTTCATCTCAAGGATCTGCCGGAGGAGCGGTATGGCATCTTTTCGCTGTTGCTTTACAAAATTATAGGTAAAATCCTCAATTTGGAACCATCCTTTATACTGGGAGGGTCTGGAGATAAATTCATTGGTGACCTTACTCATGAACTCATAGGGTGCTGGTCCGATAATTCCGGTTAACGCACCAACTAAATAGGAGTTATAGTGCTTGTTTTCAAACAATTCCTCCAATTTCTCTATAAGAGGGACTATCGAAGGATCTCCGATATCTTGAAGGGCAAACATTGCTTCTTCGTTTGCCATGGAATCATCAGATTCTTTGACCAAAAAGGCAATAAGCGGAAGAACTGCCTGTGGGTCCTTGGTCTGACGAAGAACGGTTAGTGCAAAAAAACAACTCCAGGTGAATTCTGTCTGAAGCAATTTGAGAAGATCATAGGTTGCTTGACTGCCTAAGTCAATGAGTTCCTGCAGAGTATTTTGAGCATACCGTCTGACCTCGTCTTCATCTCTCTCATAAAACTCCTCGGTGTCAAGTGATTGTAAAAACTCGATATGCCTACTTAGCGTCTCTACCTGGTTTTGCATAGTGCACCTCACTAGTGTAAAAGGATTCTTTTTACTTAAATATTTGTTTGCAAGACAAAAAACATCAACAGCGCATTCATATTGACTGTAGTGGTCTTTTTTCTTTCATGGAGAACAGCAGAAGAAACGATGAGAGTACGGTAAGCCCAAACGAGAGATAAAATGGTGTCTCAATACCGAACGATTCCCAGAGGACCCCAGCGAGAAGCGACGCGGGAAACGCACATAAACCAATAACCATTTGAAACCCACCAAGACTACTTGCCCGATAGAGGGGGGGCGCAAGCTCAGCGACTAATGTTTTTTGTACAGGCTCTAGCGCAGCTCGATGCAGCCCGTAGAGGATAAAGGTAAAGACAATAAGCCAGTAGCTTTGCATGAAGATAAATATCAGGCAGATGGCACCCCAGAACGCATACGATATCAAGAGGACCCGTTTCCTTCCTATTCTATCAGCAAGTCGTCCAAACGGATAGGAGAACACGGCAGCAAAAACAGTAAAGATGAGATACAGAACAGGGACAAAAATAACTTCGAAACCGAATTGTTTTGCATAGATAAGCAAGAACGAGTAGCTAAACGACCCAAGCGCAAACAACGCGCTTAACAAAAGGAATACCTTGAAATCCCTGTTTAAATCCTTAAAGGAAAGCCCTTTGAATATTTTTTGTGTCTGCAGCTTCCTTTCCCGAATGAACATAATCACAACAATGGATCCGATGAGAGAGGGAAGCGCGGCAAACAAGAATAACTCTCGATATCCGATATTCAGCAGCCAGAAACAAACGATGCAGAACACAATACCGCACACTGCACCAAAGTTATCCATCGCCCGAAGCAACCCGAAATTCCTGCATCGGTTCTCATCTGTCGAGGCATCAGCGATAATAGCATCACGTGGTGCTCCTCGCATTTTCCCGACCCGGTCAAGAATCCGAAAGGGGATGATATGCTGCCAGACGGCAGAGAACGCATATCCAATCCGTGAGGCGGATCCGCAGAGATACCCAGTCCAGACAAAGACCTTCCGACGACGGATTTTATCTGAGATATACCCGGAAACCGCTTGAGAAATCGACACAAGCGCGTCACCAAGTCCATCGATAAACCCTAAAACCGCCATGTTTGCACCAAGCACCGTTGTCAGAAACAGCGGCCATATCGGATAGATGATGTCAGAGCCGAAATCATTAAGAAACGAAGCTGCAGCAAAAGTGCGAACCGTTTTTTTATTGTCCTTTTCGTCCATGGCATCCTCTTGCTCGTTTATGATGTAATAAAATGTGATATTTTCAGAGTTTGCATCCAAAAAAGGCAATCTCTATTAAACAAATGACTATTACACATTTGGATTCGTATGGCAGCAGTTGAAGTGAAGAATTTAGTGAAGAAATACGGGTCACTAGATGCAGTAAAAGGAATCTCCTTTTCAATATCTGAAGGAGAGATTTTTGGGCTTATCGGACCAAACGGCGCGGGAAAAACCACGACCCTGCGGGTACTCTCAACTCTCCTTTCCATAAACGGCGGATCCGTCACCATCCATGGATACGACCTGAGTAAACAGGCTGCGGAAATTAGAAAACTCATTAGCTATCTCCCTGAAGATGCAGGTGCATATAAGAATCTCAGTGGGAGAGCCTATCTCCAGTTTATCGCAAACTTCTTTGACCCGAAAGATACGAAAACAATGGTACAAAAAGGAATCGAGATTACAGACCTTGGAGCACGCATCGATGACCGGGTGGACACCTACAGTAAAGGTATGATGCGCCGCCTCCTCGTCGGAAGAGCGCTTATGACCAACCCAAAACTCGCAATCCTTGATGAGCCCACCTCCGGTCTTGATGTCATCAACGCTCAGGAGATACGCAAATTGGTCAAATCTACCGCATATTCAGGAACAACCGTGCTTCTCTCATCTCATAACATGCTAGAGGTGGAATTTCTCTGCGACCGGATCGCATTAATCTCAGAGGGAAAAATAATCGAAACAGGTAAACCAACGACATTAATGCAGAAATATCAGGCGCGTAACATTGAAGAAGTCTTTGTTCGGACGGTGTCGTAATGAGCGGACTTGGAAACATTACAAAAAAAGAGATCCGGGAGCTGCTCACACCAGCGACATTCATCCCCATCATCGTTGTCGCCTTGATTTTTGCTACCATGGGGACCAGCATTCAAGGCCTCCAAGAACAATCATCAGATCCACCCGTTATTGGAATCATCACCGAGGATACCAGCGAGTACAGTGCAATGGCATTGACAATCCTGCATACAAACGCAAAATCAGTGTTTAACTCGACATCAATTGCTGATTTACAAAACGGACTTGAGACCGTGAAGCAGCATGATGGTGTTGCCGTCGTTTTTATCCCGAAGAATTTTACAGATCGGATAAGCCAAGAAGAACAAGGCACCATTGAAGTATATTGGATCATGAAAGGAACAGGCATAATGGATTCTATCTCATCAGGCACCCTACATCTGTTACTTTCGTATATCAACACCAATCTATCAAAACATCTCATAGAACAGAATACGTCCGTTAACGCTTCGTTTGTCCTTTCACCAACAAATCGGGTTGAAACCACTTTCTATAAAAATAGGCAGTTTCCTGGAATTTCACCAAACACGATAGCAGGGATGTTGGCTTCACAGTCGATGCTTATTCCCCTTGTCATGATGATGATCATTATTATGGCTGGAGGGATCGTCATCACCTCCATGGCGCTTGAAAAGGAGAATAAAACCCTGGAAACCTTGCTTACCTTACCTGTGAAACGAACAAGCATCGTGACAGGTAAAATAATAGCGGCAGCAGTCATCGGACTGATCCTTGCGGTAATCTACATGATGGGGATGCAGTTTTATTTCAAAGGTTTTGAGCTGTCAGTCGGGGTAAATCTCGCTACCTATGATCTTGTATTAACTACGGCAGATTTCCTCTGGATTGGGTTCTCATTGTTCCTTGCTCTCATCGCAGGTCTTTCCCTCTGTATGCTTCTTGGGTCTTTTGCAAAGAACTACAAAAGCGCACAAACCCTCACCTTTCCCATCACCATGCTTGCGTTGATACCAATGTTTATTACGATTTTTGCTGATTTTGATACACTGCCCTTAGCAGTAAAGGTATTGACGTTTGCAATTCCATTCTCCCATCCTATGATGGCGTCGCGGGCATTGCTCTTTGATGACTATCTGCTTGTAATCGGAGGCATTGTGTACGTCGGTATCTTTGCGTTAATAACCATCAGCATCGTAGTATGGGTGTTTAAAACCGATCGGTTATTGACCGGGACAACAAAATTCAAGTGGCTCAAAGCATTAAAACGACGGCGATTCTAAGGAGAAACCTCCTCTTTGATAGTAACTTTGCACAGGTCTTTGTAAAGAGAAACAAGGGGTAGTCTATCACTGAGCAAACCTTTTTATAGGCTACGAGCTACTGTTTTTTTAAGGGGATACATCATGAAGAATTACACATCTCATAAAAAACCACGACTATGGGAGAAGATGCGCGGGTGGAAGGGAATATGGTTCCATCTCGCTGGAATTATCGCGATTGTTTGGTTTCTCATCAGGGTACTGCCTAAACCGCAACGAGCTTCCTATCCCTGTCAACAGGTCGCTATGTCTGTTTCACTGGGTTATATCGCGTTCTGGAGTGTTTTGTTCACAGGTCTTGTGATATGGCTGCGAAACGCAAAGACAAAATGCACAAAAACATTTCCAACAGTGCTTGTGGGTTTTGTTGTGTTGTTCACCATTACCGGTGCTGTGTTTGCCACGAGTTATTTTCAAACAGAAGAACCAGCAGTAACATCCTGGGATCCTATCCCAAAACAACCAATGGGGATCGGGGTTGGGGTACGTCCGGGGAGAGTCGTTTGGGTGTGGAACCCAAATGCAACAGAAGAAAACCTCACAGGGTGCTGGTGGGAACAGCAGAACAACGACCAAGAGGTCATTGATCAGATGTTCTCCATAGGCATCCAAAAGCTTACAGAAACATCAAATGATTCTGAGGCATGGGACACGCTCTTTTCTTATTTCAATGACATCCAGGGGTACGGAAATACAGGCTATCAACCCGGTGAAAAAATCGCTATCAAAGTGAATCTCAATAACGCGCTTGGTGGTATTGGCGATCCGTATATAAAAGAGGATAACGACCGAGACGCAAGTCCGTATGTGGTTAAAGCATTGCTTCGTCAACTTGTTAATGTTGTTGGTGCCGCCCAACAGGACATCACAGTGTTTGACTCCTCACGACCGATAACGAACTGTTTGTACAACCGTGTCTATTATGAGACGTATCCTGCTACTCCATTGATTGAGGAGTTTGCCTCGATTCATTACGTTGACTCCCTTGGTGGAGCGGTAGGTCGTGAGCAGGTTGTCCCTAGTACGACAAACATATATTTTTCAGACGGAGTGGTTCGTACACTTCCAACCTGTGTCGTGGACGCGAAGTACCTCATCAACATCCCCTTACTAAAGCGACATCCGATAAACACGGGCGTGACGCTATCTGGGAAGAACTTATTCGGATCGTTTATCGAACCGGTTTCAGACCTTCATCCTTATCATATATCAGGTTTGACCATGGGAAACGCTGCACCGCAGGTGGATTTATTTGCATATGAACACCTAGGCGGAAAAACACTCCTGTATCTTGGAGATGGAACGTTCGGGACCAAGGTGGACCATAAGACGATTGCGAAGTTTCTGATGTACCCGTTTAATGATGATTGGACGAACAGTTTGTTCTTTTCACAAGACCCAGTAGCTCTTGATTCAGTGATGTATGATTTCCTGCATACCGAAGGAACAAACCCGATTGAGGGATCGCAGAATTACCTGCATCAAGCTGCTATACCCCCTACGGATGTGTATGACCCAGAGCATGACGGGACCTATCTGTCAACAAGCCTTGGCGTGCATGAGCATTGGGATAGGACGGTTGATATCTTTTCATCAGGGCGGTACGTCGGCCCCTCAGAGAATGGGATTGATTATCGTACATCTGGGAAAGAATTCGTTCGCCCTGGCGTCGTCTTCATTACCCCTATAGAAAAACACCTGTATTTCTTCGGAGCGGACAAGGGAGCATGCCCATTTACGTTGATCATTGGGAAAATCAATGTGGAAGCGCAAGTCAATGGGGTTTCAGGAGTCATACAAAAAGTCGAGTTTTACAGGGACGGTAGATTACAATACACCGACACAGAGGAGCCCTATAGCTGGACATGGAACAAACTTTCGCTTTTCAGACACACCATAAAAATCATCGCATACTATGACGAGGTGAATACGACAAGCAATGAAATAATGGTCTGGAAAATTTTCTGAGAGAACAGAATCTCTCAAGCATCCAAGGAAGAACCATTAAACGACTACCTATAGCACCTTGTGGTTTTTCTTTTTTCCTTTATGACACCCTATACAAATTCAACGGAACGAAAAGAACTACTGTTTTTTTAGAGATTTCATAAGTACGTAGAAAACAAGTGTCAAGAAACACCAAAAAAACAAGGACAGCAGAAGAAGAACATACAGAGGGATAACCGGTACACTATATTTTGCCTCTGCAATAGTAACCGATACGTCGCCTGAAAGAATTTCAGGTAGATACCTCCAAATATCCAAAAGAGGCTGAATGACGAGTATTGAGACAATCAACGAAGAGATCCAAGTGACAATGACCGATAGGAACATAGCATAGGAGAGAAGTTTCCAATCTATCTTCATCCACAACGAGATTGGTTTGATCTATATTAATCAATCTAATGGAAGGATTATTTGCAGAAATTATTTGCAGAATATTAATGGAACGGACGTGGCGGGATTCGAACCCGCGATTACCGACTTAGAAGGCCGGTGCCTTATCCAGGCTAGGCCACACGCCCAAAGGTAGTAGCGCTGAGGGGGAGATTCGAACTCCCGCTCCCCTTGCGGAGAACCGGCTCTCAAGGCCGGCGCGGTAAACCGAGCTTTGCTACCTCAGCAGACTATCGTCTAATGCAAGGGTATAAGATATTCTTATAAAAAAGGGTTGTTCTTTTAGGATTTCAAAACGATTTCGATATGAACGCCATCAGGAACCTGTATCCTCATCAGCTGCCGTAGTGCACGGTCGCTGGCATCCAAATCGATGAGCCGCTTATGGATCCGCATCTCCCAATGGTCGATGGTCTCTGTCCCTTCTCCATCAGGTGACTTCCGACAAGGAACACGAAGTCGTTTCGTTGGCATCGGTACCGGCCCTTTCAAAGCAACTCCGGTTTTTTCAGCAATCATCTTAATTTGCGTGCAGACTTCCTCAAGTTTCGTTGATTCCGTACTGGTGAGTGATATCCGTGCTTTTTGTGCTGGCATTTTCGGTTGCCCCCATAGATTATAAATAAAAAGAAGAGAGGAGAAAAGTACTATGCCGCCTCGACTTCTAAACAGACACCTGCTGCGACGGTCTGCCCCATATCCCGTATGGCGAATCTCCCGAGTTGTGGGATTTTCTTGGATGATTCAATGACCATTGGACGGGTTGGGATGATCTTGACGATCGCGGCGTCACCTGTTTTGATGAAGTCAGGGTTCTCTTCTTTGACTTGCCCGGTTTTCGGATCCAGCTTCTTTTGGATTTCCTCAAACCTGCATGCGACCTGTGCAGTGTAACAGTGGAAGACGGGTGTGTACCCTTTCGTGATGACAGAGGGGTGATTCAACACCATGATCTGTGCGATAAATGATTTGGCGACCGTTGGCGGGTCATTTGCTGGTCCTGCGACGTCTCCTCGTTTAATATCTCCTTTGTTAAGACCACGGATGTTGACACCGATGTTGTCACCAGGCATGGCTTCGTTGATCATTTCATGATGCATCTCAATGGTTTTAACCTCTCCAGTGACGCCACCAGGCTTCATGCTTGGTTTGAACATCAGGGTCATCCCTGGTTTCATGATACCGCATTCGACCTTTCCGACAGGGACAGTACCGACTCCTTTAATCGAGTAGACATCCTGAATAGGCCATCTCAATGGAAGCTGTGTTGGTTTCTCAGGAAGGGTGAACTTATCAATAGCTTTCAGGATAGGATCCCCAGTCCACCATTCGAGTTTCTTTTTCTCCTTAATGTTGTCCCCCTCGAACGCTGAGACCGGGACGAACTGGAGTTGCTCATCTTTGTATCCGACGCTTTTTGCTAGGGTATGCACATCGTTTTTTACCTGTTCATAACGTGCTTTATCATACGGTGGTGTGGTCGCATCCATTTGGTTAATCGCAACAATCATCTGTTTGACACCAAGTGTCCGAGCAAGAAACATGTGTTCCTTTGTCTGTGCCATGACACCATGCTGTGCAGCTACGACAAGGATAGCTGCATCTGCTTGGGATGTTCCTGTGATCATGTTTTTTACGAAATCTCGGTGACCAGGGGCATCGATGATGGTGATGTAATATTTATCAGTGTCAAATCGTTTGTGTGCAACATCAATCGTGACTCCTCGTTCCCGTTCTTCTTTTAGTTGATCGAAAATCCATGCCAACGCGAAACTTTCCTTTCCTTTTGCTTTCGCCTCTTCTTTGAATTTCTCTACCATGTGCGCAGGGAACTGTCCGGTATCAAGTAAGATTCTTCCGACGAGTGTGGACTTGCCATGATCGACGTGACCAATAATTACTAAATTCAGATGTGGTTTTTCAGCCATACTTTGACCTCCATGATTCTACATTTCATTTCAGTATTTATCTTTTCCTATTCCTTTCTTTTGTTCGAAGGTTTGATAGCGTATAGCCTTCTTATTTATAAGTTTTACCTAGATAACGGGAGGCATGCTTCACAATGAATAAAACAGTTTTTCCTATCGTCATTCAATAAGGGATTCGACGAGGTTTTTGTACACCATGGCAACCTGTTCAGCTTGAGATTTTTCTTTTGTTTCTACGTACACCCGAAAGATCGGTTCTGTGCCTGAGGGACGCAACAACACCCACCCATTGTACAGATAAACCTTCACGCCATCGGTTCTGTCGATATCTCGTACATCGCTTTTGTCTTTCATGTGTTCGACGATTTGACGCATGACGTGTTCTTTCTTCTCGTTTGGACATGCGACCTTTGTTTTGAACATCTCATAGGATGGTATGTCTGCAATAAGCTCAGAAAGTGGCCTCTTCTCTTTTGCGAGAATCTCAAGGATTTTTGCAAGAGACATCCCCGAGTCGCGACAGTACTGAAACTCAGGGAAGATAAGTCCTCCGTTCTCTTCACCACCGAATACCGCATGTGTTTCTTTCATCACCGAGGCGACGATGGGGGACCCGACTTTCGTGTACATCACCTTCCCGTTGTTCTGGCGGATGACATCCTCAAAACAGGTGGACGTCGTCACAGGAGTGACGGTTATTCCTCCTTTCTTCTCATATGTAATGTATTTGCCGACAAGCGACAGCGATTTGTCGCCCCAGATGTACGACCCGTTCTCATCAATGAAAATCGCACGATCCGCATCACCATCCAGTCCGACCCCAAACGATCCGTCACTCTCAGGAACATAGTGCATAAGTTTTGTGAGGTTCTCAGGGATTGGTTCTGAGTGTCGTCCGGGAAAGGTACCGTCCAGGTCACAGTGTAGCTTCGTCACCCTGCATCCAAGTTTTTGTAAAAGGAGAGGAGCCGTACGGCATCCTGCGCCGTTTCCACAGTCAAGAACCACATGGAATCGCTGTTTTTTTATCGCGGTGGTATCGACTCTTGAGAGAATCCCATTGATATAAAGGTCTATCGCACCATCCCAAGTGGAGGGGGTACCAACGGTTCTCCAATCTGAGAGGTCGTACTCCTTAGAAAAATAGATGGTTTCGATGGTCTCCTCAACATCCTTCGTAAGTTCAGCCCCGTCGCTTGCTGTCCCTTTGATGCCATTAAATTGAGGCGGATTATGCGATGCAGTGATAATGACCCCGGCGTCAAACCTTTTCTGTTTGACCGTATACTGTAAGGTCGGGGTTGGGACAAGTCCGATGTCGACCACATCACATCCTGTTGCGAGAAGACCTGCGGTGATGGCGGATTTCAACATATGGTTCGAGAGTCGCGCGTCTGTTCCAACGGCACAGACTGGCCGAGGAAGCGTGTGTCTGAGATAAGTCCCCCAGGCGTTTCCAATGCCTAAGGCAAGCTCACTAGTCATGTCCTGATTGACGATACCTCTGATGCCGTTGGTACCAAACAGTCGCGTCATGGTCTCTTCAACCTTTACGTTGTTTTATGCATGTCTTGTATTATTTGCTGTGTTTTTGTCATGAACCGGGTTGTCAGCTCAGAGAGGATTTCCATGGTATCAGCCTCAACAGTTAATCGGATGATAGGACTAGTGTTTGATGCACGGATCAGCACCCATCCGTCCTCAAAATCAACCCGGATGCCATCCATGGTGTTTACCTGCTTGTATTCTTTTGACAGTGTCTGTTTGAGGTGTTTGATGACCATAAACTTTAGTTCATCAGCACAGTCAATTTCCTCTTTTTTCATGGGATACCTTGGGATTTCTTTTACCAATTCATGTAAGGATTTTTTTTCCTGCTTAAGGATTTCTGCTATCTTCAAAGGAACAACAAGGGCATCGTCAAAAAGGAAATAGTCAGGGAGGATAATATGTCCAGAGGATTCGATGCCAAGCGGTGCCTGTTCTTGTTTTGCCTCCAACGTCAGAAAGGTATGACCAACCGGTATTTGTTTGATGGAAAAACCAAGGGGTTCGAGCCGCTCTTTGACGGATTTGGAGCATTCAACGTTGACAATGATGGTCCCTTTCTTCTTTTTCAATCCATACGTACCGATGATGATGCCGGTTTGATCCGCGGAGAGTATCTGACCTGTGTTATCAACAATGACTGCCCTGTCCCCATCGCCGTCGAACGCGACACCAAAGTCAGCGTTCTGTTTCTGCAGGGTTTGTACAAGCATCGTGAGATTCGTTGGTTTGGGGTCTGATGGTCGTTTTGAGAACGTTGGGTCTAGCTCGCAAAAGACGGGTAGTACCTGGAATCCTAACGCGGTGAATATCTCTGGTGCGGAAAGTGTCATGCTCGCACCACCGCAGTCAAGGGCTACCGTAAGTTTTCCTTTGCTTTTGAAGCGGGAGAGAAAGAAGGCTTTATACAAGGCTTTTGCATCGACAACCTCTACCTGGCCGATGGCATCCCAGGAGGCCAACTCGTATGAATTCTGTAGCACAAGGTCTCTGATCGCCATGAGCCGCTCCTCAGGGAACCCGACACCGTCGCCATAGTAGAATTTCATCCCATTCCACTCAGGAGGCAAGTGACTGGCCGTGACATACGCAATCAGGTCAGCCTTCATTGTTCCTCCGGTGAAAAGCGTCTGTCCAAATGACGTCGTCCCCGTGTATTTGATATGCACTCCAGTCGCGGTGACACCTGCAATGAACGCGTGTACAAGGGGCAGGCTTGACTGACGGATATCGTTTCCAACTGTAATGTGCGTTCCTTTCATGGTGTGTCGTACGTAGGTGCCTGTAGCAAGACCGATGTTGTAAAACACCTCAGGGGAGATGTCCTTGTTATACAATCCTCTGATATCATATGCCCGGAATATTTGTTTTGAGATAGGCTGATTCATGAGAAGGCACATGAACTGCCAATTATAAAAATCTGTGTGAGAGCTTGGTTGGGTTATTCACCGATCACGTTTCCAATTTGTTTGCTTGGGTATCCTTCTGGGATTGGTTGGTTCCACACGACAGTGTTGTCAAGTGTTGTGTGTTTCTCAATTCGTTCATTGTCACCAACCGCAACGTTTCGCAAAATCGATCCATCGCCAATCTCACCATGTTCACCGATCACACAGTGATTGAGTGTCACGTTTTCCCCTACGACGGCATAGTCAAAGAGAACACTTGATTCTATGGTCGTACCTTTGCCTACATGTACCTTGTTCCCGGCGCAGGAGCGGTGCAATGTTCCCTGGATTGTGCATTGTTCCCCTGTGATGAATGCTTTCTTTTGTTTCTCTAAAAGCAGCGATTGGACGTTTAAGTAGCTGCTGATTCTGCCCACGTCACACCAGTATCCTTGGAATTTAAAACCAAAAAACCGTCCGGTGTTCTGGATGATCTGCGGGAAGATTTGTTTTTCCATGGATACAAGCCTACCGGATTCTATGTAATTAAGCACTTGTGGTTCAAGGAGATATGCTCCGGCGTTGATAAGATCAGAGGGGGCATCCTCTGCTTTTGGTTTTTCAACAAACTTTGTGATTGTGCCGTCTTTTTTAATGTCAACGACGCCGAATTCGGAGACATTCTCGACAGGCCACAGTGAAATGGTTGCGACTGATTTTTTCCGTTCATGGAATCGAAGCATCTCTGTGAGATTTAAGGAGCAGATGATGTCAGCATTAAGCACAAAAAAATTCCCGTGGATGAACCGATCGGCGAACTTGACAGCCCCACCGGTCCCAAGTGGCTCTGGCTCCTCGTTGACAAGAATGGTTTTTCCGAAATCATGGGCACAAAAATAATCCTCGATTTGTTCCCTTCGATAGTTCACCGCAAGAATGACGGTATCGACTTTTTTTGGAAGTGTTTTTATTAAATGGGAAATCATTGGCTCGTTTACGATAGGGAGCAGGGATTTTGCTTTTGTAAAGGTAAATGGTCGTAGTCTGGTTCCAAAGCCTCCAGCAAGGATGATTGCCTCCATAACAGTCCCTCATTGTTTTTTATATAACCTGAAATAGATGCATGATATTAAATCGTTTGTTTTTTTTACTTTAAGGGATGCAACGAAAAGAATTTATATGAATGCAATATTATAATTACTATATTACTTTGATGTAAGAGGGATATTATGAATGGAAAAATGAAATGGAGCATAAGCGTTATAGCGTTTATTTGTGTTGTACTCTTTGTATCTCCCGCTTGTACTGCTGGACTAGGAGCTTTAGATCTTAAAAAGCAGACAATACAAAGTGGAGAAACAGGGCAGTCATCGCAATCGAGGTATTGGGCGTTATTGTTTGCAGTGGGTGTCTATGAAGGTGCTCCGGATCAAGACCGCCCATCGATGCTGGAAGCCTGCGATGACTTCTATGACATGCTCCTTCAGTCACCAAACTACTTGGCAAACCAGTAACATCCATGTGGTAAAAGGAAGCCAGGCACTGCTACAGAACCTGATTAAAGAATTGCTCTGGCTACGAAAAAACTCCAGAAACGAGGATTATGTCCTTGTGTATCTCACCACACATGGTGGACAGTTGAAAAAGAATGACCTACTATGGGATCTCCCACCTAAAGACGAACCAGATGGGACAGATGAACTTCTTGTAATGTACAATGGGTTTAGCAAATCATATGGCATCATCTGGGATGATCTCCTAAACTTCTTCCTCAGTATCATCCGCTGCCAAGGTCTCTGTCTGATTGTTGATAGTTGCTACAGTGGTGGGTTTAACGATCTGCCGGTTCCACTTACCATAGGTGGTCAAAAGGGATATACAGCGACAGCGGAATCATTTGCTACCGGATTTGTTGAAAGCCTTTCAGCAGCAAATAGGGTCGTACTGATGTCCTGCAGCGAAAATGAGCTCTCCTATGGGTCGGATTTCTCAGACTTGCTCATCGCTGGCTTTGGAGGAGTAGCAGATACCAACACCTGGGGAGCAAGTGGAAATAACGATGGCATCGTCTCTGCTGAGGAATCATTTCGGTTGGCTGACTTCTGGCTAACTCTCCTTGGCCAACAGAATCCAACAATCTCTGATGGATTCCCCGGAGACTTTCCTGTCACCTACCGATAGGAAATCCAAACACATATCGAGCTTTGATGCACTGAAACATTTAAAAAGCAATAGAAATTCTGGTTGCACACCATAACATCTATGGTTTTGGTATCGGGCTCGTGGTCTAGTTGGTTATGACGTCTCC